>Ga0123335_1000385_pt1 | contig 73895 bp, 65 predicted proteins | sample BiotimSIPDNA_2_FD_89707 | JGI IMG/M metagenome (GOLD analysis project Ga0123335, IMG submission 89707) | Anaerobic biogas reactor microbial communites from Washington, USA - Biogas_R2 time_0 SIP DNA | ecosystem: Engineered > Bioreactor > Anaerobic > Unclassified | place: Washington, USA... | reverse complement strand
CTGGGAAAAACAGAAGCTAGAAGCGAGAGGCTAGAAGCTAGAAAAACCTCGCCTGTAGAAATCTCGCTTCTCACTTCTAGATTCTAGCTTCTTGATGTTTTGGTCGATGGTCAATCGTCCATGCTCGAAGTTATTGTTACAGCTAGCTTTTCAGAGGTTCCTTCATTAATTCCATTTCGTTTCAGCCCCCTTTACATCGATAGCCCAATAGGTTAGTGGTGCGATCATCATTGGGTTTTTCTCATCCCATACACTTTAAACTGGAAAGGGGGAATTATGAAGAAAGCGTTGATGTTCATCGTCGGCTTGGCATTGGTGGCAGGAATCGCGTTTGAGGCGCAGGCATCCAGGTGTGAGTATCACCAATGGACTCCATGCAAGGACGAGATGGGGGATAGGGTGCCATCATCGAAATGCGAATACTTCCAATGGAAGTGGAATCGCTGCGTAGCCGAAAAACCAGCACCGGTCGCTGCGGCACCGAAAAAACTTTTCCTAAAGGGAATCCAGTTCGACACAGGCAGTGCGAGGATCAAACCCGCCTCTTACGAAATCTTGGAGCGCAACATGGAAGCACTGCAGAAAGCGGAACATATCACCATAGTTGGTCACACCGACGACCGCGGCAACGATGCTTCGAACATGAAGCTCTCGGAAGCACGCGCCGCCAGCGTAAAGAACTACTATGTCGAAAAGGGGATCAGCGATTCGAAGATGACTACTGAGGGACGCGGCGAAACCCAGCCGATCGCCGACAACTCGACCGAGGCAGGACGTGCGGAAAACCGCAGGATCGAAATCGACATCAGGTAACAAACTATCATCAGAATATAAAAAGGCCATCCGCATAAGGAGGGCCTTTTTTATTTTCCGGAGACACGTACCCGCTTCGCGTGAACATCTCCTCGTTGCAAGTCACCAGTCACGGTTGTTGCGGGATCCCCGATAGAACCATTCGGGGATGACAACCTTCTCGTCATTCGGGGATGACACCATGAATGTCATTCCCGCATGATTTAAGCCGCCGCTAACGCGGGGTTCCGACCGCTCACCAGTTACGAGTCAGGATCGTTTCTATCCACCGCTGGGGAGGACTCCCCCCAAGTGAGGTCTAAACTGGGGAATTATCAGCCGCACTCACCCCGCCATCATCGGACGGAGTAAAAAATAGTCAATATATTCAAATAGTTGTGCTAATAAACCGGGTGGGAATCTTGGCAACGATATTGCATCGTATACCGGCGACGGTATCGCCTAAACGGTATTCGAAAGAAGGAGCAGCCGATGAGCAACAATGTAAGCAGTAAGAGCAATCCCTTCGCAGGCCCGCTTTCAGCAAAATCCAACAGGGTCGGTGAAAACCATCAGCAGCGCCGCGACTTCATGAAACTCCAGGAAAGCCGCCCCCAGCCCTCCGCAAGGCAGGTGCTGGATAAATTCAACAGGCCGGCCCGCCGCGCCAGCGATATGGAAGACTTTCAATCCGTAGGCGATAAATATCGCAGCTCAAGAAAACCCTTTAATGATAAGCCCTATACGCCTCAAAACCTCTATAAGGTGGAAAGCGGCATCACCCCTGCCGGAAGTGTTGAAGAGAGAGAAATCACCGATGCAATGAGGCTGGAATTTCTCGACGCCATCATCTCTCGAAAGGAGCTCCAGAGTCAGGCGAGCATACGCAAACACGTGATGGCTCAGGGTAAAACCGCAGGACTCCGCCCGCAGAGGAATATGGGCTCCCCGGCAATCTCCGCAAAAAATCGCTAATACACCCTCTAACCCGTGAAAAATCAGCAGAATTTTTACTTGCCTTAAAAATGGAGCCGTGTTAGGTCGCCTCCTCAATTTTTGACAAGCAAGGAGCCAGAAGATGAAGGGAAATATTCATCCGAAATGTGAGCCGGTCAAGATCACCTGCGCCTGCGGCGCCGTAATCGACACGATATCGACGCTCGCCAAGGACTTTACGACCGAACTCTGCTCGAACTGCCATCCATTTTTCACCGGCAAACAGCGCCTCGTAGATACCACAGGTCGCGTCGAACGCTTCCAGAAGCGCTACGAAAAATTTAAGGCCACCCAGAAGAAATAGCTGCGCTTTCCGATATTATCGATGCCCATGCGTCCGCATAAGACACATGGGCATTGTTGTAAGCGGATGACCAAACGCCGAAAAACCAAACACGGAAGTAGCCATGTTCAAAAAACTTGAAGAGGTCGAAAAACGATTCGAGGATGTGACTGCAAAGCTCTCCGATCCATCCGTCATAGCCAATCAGAAAAATTTCCAGTCGCTCGCAAAGGAGCGCTCAGATATCATCGAACTGGTAGAAAATTACCGCGTGTACAAATCTTCATTGAAGGAGCTCGAGGAGAACAGGGAGATATCACAATCGGAAAGCGACCCTGAACTCAGAAAGATGGCTACCGATGAGGTGCTGCTGCTCGAATCTAAAATTGCAGGGCTGGAAGAACGCCTGAAATTGTTGCTCCTGCCGAAAGATCCCAACGACGACAGGAACATCCTCCTCGAAATCCGCGCCGGCACCGGAGGGGAAGAGGCCGCCCTTTTCGCAACCGACCTTTTCAGGATGTACCAGAGGTACGCCGAACAGAAAAACTGGCGGGTGGAAATCATGAGCGAAAGCTCCACCGGGCGCGGAGGCATCAAGGAGATCATAGCCATGATCTCCGGCGATAAGGTCTACAGCGAACTCAAGTACGAAAGCGGGGTCCACAGGGTGCAGAGAGTTCCCGAAACTGAGGCCTCCGGACGAATACATACCTCGGCCTGCACCGTAGCAGTGCTCCCTGAGGCGGAGGACGTTGATATATCGATCGATGAAAGGGATTTGCGAATAGACATATACAGGTCCTCCGGCCCGGGAGGACAGGGGGTCAACACCACCGACTCGGCAGTGCGCATAACCCACATGCCGACCGGACTCGTCGTCGCCTGTCAGGATGAAAGAAGCCAGCACAAGAACAGAGCACGCGCGATGAAAATCCTCAAAACCAGACTGTTGGACATGGAGCAGCAAAGACAGGACGATGAAAGATCGGCAACAAGAAAATCGATGATAGGCAGTGGAGATAGGTCGGAAAAAATCCGCACATACAATTTCCCGCAAAACCGCCTAAGCGACCACCGCATCGGCCTGACCCTGCACAATCTCTCAACGATCATGGAGGGAAATCTGGCAGATGTAATCACTCCCCTGAGAACGCACTACCAGGCTGAAGCGCTAAAAGGGAAAAGATAGAGATGAAAATAGCGGAGGCCATCTCAGTCGCGAATGATGAACTCGTAAAGAGCGGATCGCCGTCGGCGCGACTGGATGCCGAGGTGCTGCTTTCCCACGCGCTGAAAAAGAGCAGGCCATTCCTTTACCTGGACAGAAATCAGGAAATCGAGAATGCGCAGTACGAAAGCTTCATATCGTATATTTCGAGGAGATCGAAAGGCGAGCCGATAGCCTACATCACAGGAGAAAAAGAATTCTGGTCGCTGCCGGTCAAGGTAACCAGAGACGTCCTGATTCCGCGCCCTGAAACGGAACTGGTGGTAGAAATGGCGCTCTCCATGCTTCCGGATCGCAATGGACGTTTCCATATGTGCGACATCTGCACCGGAAGCGGCAACATCCCAATGGCGATACTGCACGAACGCCCGCAGTCCACGGCCGTGGTGAGCGACATATCATCGAAGGCCATCATGGTAGCAAAGGAAAATCTCGCCCGCGCACAAGGCCGCGTAACCTTCCTCGAGGGTGATCTACTTGGCCCTGCAAAAGAGTTCGCTCCGTTCGACCTCATAACGGCAAACCCGCCTTACATAAGCACCAGGGACGCTGCACTCATCTCAAAAGAGGTCGCGAAATTCGAGCCTCACGAGGCGCTTTTCGCCGGGGAGCTGGGTCTTGATTTCATAAAAAGAATCGTGGAGGATGCCCCCGACCTCATGAACGAAGGGGGCGCACTCATAATTGAAATCGGATTCGGCCAGGGGGAGGTGGTCCGTTCCATGCTGACTAGGAGTCGCCATCTGCATGAAATTGAGATGGTGAAGGACCTGGCAGGAATCGAAAGGGTCGCAAAGGCGGTCAAATGCAAAAACTGATAATCGAGGGAAACGGCCCTCTCAGGGGAAAAATTTCCGTAAGCGGATCGAAAAATGCGGCGCTGCCAATAATGGCCTCATCCCTTTTGGCCGACGGAGAGCATACGATATCGGGCGTCCCACAACTTCGTGATATCACTACTATGTCACGTCTGCTCGAACATATCGGATCAAAGGTTAAGGGCTCGGGAGAAATTTCGATATCCACGGGCAACATAAATCTAGGCGACGCTCCGTATGATCTGGTCAAAACCATGAGAGCCTCAGTTCTGGTAATGGGCCCCCTCGTGGGAAGAATGAGGTACGCCAAGGTCTCCCTCCCGGGAGGCTGCGCGATAGGAGCAAGACCCATCGACCAACACCTCAAGGCCCTGGAAGCCATGGGCGCAAGGATAAAACTCAGTGAAGGATACGTCGAAATCTCTGCCAAGAATCTGCATGGCACAGACTTCTCGTTCGATCTGGTCACAGTCACCGGCACTGAAAACGTAATGATGGCCGCCGTGCTCGCGAAGGGCTGCACCGTACTTCGAAACGCCGCGAGGGAACCGGAGATCGTAGATCTGGCGGCTCATCTTTCATCGATGGGAGCGGAAATCTCGGGCGCCGGAACCGACTGTATCACGATACACGGAGTTTCAGAATTAAGGCCGCATCCGCACAAGATCATCCCTGACAGGATAGAAGCCGGCACGCTTCTGATGGCGGCAGGCATCACCGCCGGAGACCTCGAGATACAAAACTTTCCCTCTTCGATGCTGGGAACTGTGGTCACAAAGCTTCGCTCCGCAGGTATGGATATAGAAATTCATAACGACACGGCGCGCGCACGCTCCGCAGCCCCAATAAAAAGCGTGGATCTCACTACCTCCCCCTACCCAGGCTTTCCAACAGATCTGCAGGCACAGTTCATGGCGATGATGTGTCTGGGCGACAATGTCAGCATAATATCCGAGACGATATTCGAAAACAGATTCATGCACGTCCCCGAACTTTCTAGAATGGGAGCCGACATAACGGTCGACGGAGGCAAGGCGATAGTTCGCGGGGTATCCAGGTTAAAAGGGGCCCCGGTAATGGCGACGGATCTCCGGGCAAGCGCCTCGCTCGTGCTGGCAGCTCTTGCGTCCGATGGGATCACTGAGATAGACAGGATCTATCACCTTGATCGCGGCTACGAACACATTGAAAAAAAGCTACGCGCGGTCGGTGCCAAGATTTCCAGGACCGAGGAATGAGCGACACAAAAGGCTTTTCATCTCTGCCGCCCTCCGTTATCATACGATCCGTTTCGAAACAGAATCACACAGAAACCCGGGGGAGATATGATTCTGATTCCGCAAATATACCTCAAAAACGGAAAAACGGTTAAACCTGAGGGCTCGACGTCGCAGGCGTTCAAGGAAGACCCATTCGAAACAGCAAAGTTCTTTCGAGAAATGGGGGCGGAGGGACTTCTCTTGATGGACTTAAACCCCACGCCCCTCGGAAAAAATCCAAACTTCGATCAGATAAAACGCATCCGCTCAGAGCTGAAAATGGCCACATATGTCAGCGGGGGATTCAAGACGGCAAAAGAAGTCGACGAGCTCGTGCACGTCGGTGCGGAGATGGTGATACTCGGCAGCACAGCTTATCAAAAACCGGATTTCCTTGAGGATCTCTGCAAACTTTTCCCCGGCAAGATTGCAACCAGGCTGGATGTGAGAGGCGGCAACGTGACCATCCCCGGCTACACGGTCTCGACCAACAAAACCGCGCTCGATTACGCCGAAGCGTTCGCGAATACGGGAGTCCGCTATATTTTCTATTCCAATCTGTCGCAGTCAGGTGCGCTTGACGACAACAGCATCAAGGGACTGGAACTTTTCTGCAAGCAGGCAAGAACGAGAGTCATCTGCACATCTGAAGTTTCAAATCTTAACGAAGTCGAGAAGATTCTGACGATCGACGCGGCAAGGCTCGAAGGGTTGGTGCTCTGCAAATCTCTGTATGATGATCGCATCGACTTCAGAGGGGCGATAGCCGTCGCCAACGACATATCGATATCGAAAGAACGCGACAGCACCCTAACCGAATTCTAGGAGGGAAAATGGCTGGCGACTGCATATTCTGCAAAATAATATCCGGGGAAATCCCTACGAAAAAGATAATCGACGACGGCGAAATCATAGCATTCAACGATATAAATCCAGCCGCTCCCACCCACATCCTGATAATACCCAAAAAACACATCCCCACAATCAACGATATACCGGAAGCAGATGCCGGCCTCATTGGAAATATGTTTATAGCGGCGAAGAGTCTCGCCAAGGAAGCGGGGATCGAAAAGAGCGGATATCGCACGATAATAAACTGTCTTTCTGACGGAGGGCAGGAGGTATTTCACCTTCACCTTCATCTTCTTGGCGGGAGAAAGATGGGAAAGATGGGATAACACATCACCCCTTCAAAAGCTTCATCGACGCCAGCACGACTCCAATAAGGGCCAATGCGAACAAACTGCTGTAGAAAAAGACCGTAAACCACTTGAACTTTCCAGGACGCGAAATATTTCCCCAATGCCACCACGGCACAAACCTGTAAGGGATATCCTCAGGTTCCGGATCCCTATCGAACATCATTCCAAAACCAAACTTCCTGCCGCGTTCACGGAGTTTCTTCGCCTTTTCCTTGAGCTGCGAATCCAGGGTCAGCCCGAGCTCTTTGGCAGCGCGCTCCTCTGCCTTGCCCCCCATAAATTTCCCGTCTGCGGCCTTCTGGACGTATTCGTATTCCTTCCTCTTCGAGGCAGCCAGGGCCAGGTACATCAGCTCCTCACCCGTCATGTCGCCGACCTCCGATCCTGAAATAGTTATGCCGGGTCTGGCCCCCCTTAGCTTTGCAAAAATCTCCGCGAGGATGGAAAATCTGACGAATTTTTCCGTTCCTCCCCCTTTCAGCCTCATATCCCCTATGAAGATTCCTTTGTCTCCCTTTCCGATAACGCCCCTCAAAAGGAAATTCTTAATCTCAGCGGCATCGATGGATTTTCTTACCGTGCGATGCATGAACTGCTCGAAGAAGGCCTTCCACTGCGCTTCAGTCTTCGTCAGAAATGTCGGTTCTCCGGCCTTTCCCTGAGATGCTATCTCGCGCCCGCCCTCGAACCTTTCAACCACCATGCGCTCAAAGGCCGAAAGGAGCTTGTCAACTCTAGAGGCGGCGGCCCTGTTTTCAAGTCCGCCGCGCGATGCGTCCCTCAAAGAGTCGACCCTAGAAGCGCTATCCTTACCCTTCAAGAGATCCTTGCCTTCTTTTACCTCGTTTTTTTCCTCGTTCTTCCTGCTCCTTATAACCTCTTCAGCAGCCTTGGCTTCGTTTCCCTTAGCGGATTCGGCCTCCTTGTCGCGTTTATCCACCACCACTTGACCGTTGCTCAAACGAAACTGCTGGTATGCCTGAGCTCCTTTCAGGGTCTGCACGATCCTTTGAAAGAATGGAAGCGCCTGTCTCACCTGGAATGCGTTGGCCCGCAGCGCCTGCGCAAGCTCCAGCTCCGCACGCTCGATCTGTTCCCTGGGCGCGCCCTGCTCGACGAGCTTTACCCAACTCTCTATCCTTTGCTGGGTATCGATATCAGCCCTGTTCGAACCGCCCTTACCGCCCCCTATAGTTTCGCCAGCTGGGAACACAAGACCTCCAATCCGTGCAGATCATTATATTGGCATGATCATAAAATCTCAACCTGATTAGAGAGATAATCCTTCATCCGGAACGTATAAGGCACATTGGCAGGTTTTAAAACCGGCTATTCTTGACACCGCAGCGGTCGAAACGTAAAAATGCGCATAAAATGTCATTCGATCTGGAAAAGCTCGCAGATGAGGGGTCAAAAAGCTCTGGCACCTGCATAGAAGGTTTTCGAGGCTCCTCAAAGGGGCTTTTTCTCGCTGAGCTGGCGAAGAAAAATCCAAACTCCCAGATATTGGCGATCACCCGATCCGACGAATCGGCCCTGACTCTAGCCGATGACTGCAAATTCTTCATGCGAATTTCGGAAAAGAGCCGCGTGAGGATCTACCCTTCCAGCGAAATCACTCCATATTCTAGAATATCCCCCGAACCGGAGCTCTGGGCCGAAAGAATAGCCGTTCAAAGTTCGCTGCTATCGAAGGAACCCGCGATAGTGATCGCTTCCTCGGATGCAATAATTCGCCGGATCCCGCCAAAGAGCTTCATCGAACGAGGAAGCTTCCTGATAGAGAATGGAAAGCCTCTGAACTTCGATGCTCTGCTGAAATATCTTTCCGACTTCGGATACGACGATGTGGGGCTGGTCGAAGAGATGGGATGTTTTGCAAAGAGAGGCGGCATAATTGACGTATGGTCCCCGACTTTGAATGAGCCGCTCAGGATCGAACTCGATTCCGACATAGTGATATCGATCAGACCGTTTAACCCGGCCAGCCAGCGTTCCAAAGGAAGCTCAGAAACATTAAAATTCGCAGAACTTCTTCCAGTCAGCGAGATCCCGTTCGATGAAAAATCCAGGAGCCTTGCCGCGCACAGGGTGCGCGACCGCTCCGACACGCCCCTGACACCCGGAGAAAAACGCGCACTCATAGAGTCCATCCACGAAGGAATAGCGTTTTCAGGAATAGAAAATCTCACCCCTCTCTTTCACAAGGAGACCGCCACCGTATTCGATTATCTTGCTGCAGACGCGAAGGTGGTGATCTTCGACAGCGGAGAGGTTGAATCCTCCATCGAAGCTTTTTCAAAAAACGTATCCGAGCTGTATCATGAAAGCCTGAGTTCAGAAAGGATAGTCGCCCCGGAAGAAATCCTCATCAACTCGGAAGATTTTTTCAAAAACGCCTGGCGTTTTTCATCGATTTTCACCGGATCTTTCGAAGAAGGAGTCGGAGAGGAGGCACCTCTCATCGCAGCCATCGAAGGAAACGCCGATATAAGGCCTATGATAGCCGGGCACAAGTCGGGGCAGTATATGCTCTCCCCTCTCGTCGCCCTGATACGCGACTGGCAAAAAAAAGGTTGGCAGGTCGTGCTCAATTGCCATACCGCCATACAGGCGCAGCGCCTCGGCGATCTTTTTCACACGCACGGCGTGGAGATGGTAAATTTCGAATCCAGCTTCGACACCCTGAAAGATGTGGAAACATCCTTTGTGAAAATTATGATCGGACGCCTTTCATCGGGTTTCCGATGGCCTGACGAAAAGATAGCGATAGTGACCGACGAGGAAATTTTCGGTGAAAAAATTTCGAAAAAACCCCACACGGCTAGAGCCAGCGAGCCCTTTACATCCTTTGCCGAAATAGCCGACGGTGATCTCATAGTCCACGAACAGCACGGCATAGGAAGATATCGTGGTTTGGTCAACCTGACGATAGAGGAAAAGCGCGGCGATTACATGCTGCTCGAATATCTCGGCTCCGACAAACTCTATCTTCCGGTTTACAGGCTGAACCTCGTTGGCAAATACATAGGCTCAGGAAGCGACGCTCCGATGCTCGACAAGCTCGGCGGCATAAGATGGAGCAATGTGCAGGCCAAGGCCCGCCGCGAAGTGGGGCTGATAGCGCGCGAATTGCTCAAGACCTACGCCGAAAGAAAACTCCGACCGGGATTTTCCTTTCCTGAAGGTGGGTCCGACTTCAACGAATTCTGCGCCGCATTTCCATACGATGAAACTCCAGATCAGACCAAAACCATCGAAGATGTCATGCGCGATATGGGAGAAAATAAACCATCCGACCGCCTGATATGCGGAGATGTTGGGTACGGAAAAACAGAGGTGGCGATGAGGGCAGCATATCGCGCTATAGCCGCCGACAAACAGGTTGCCATACTCGTTCCGACGACAGTTTTAGCGCTCCAGCATTATGAAAATTTCCTGAAGCGCTTCGCCGGCACTCCAGCCTCAATAGGGATGCTCTCCCGCTTTCGCAGCAAAACGGATATCAAAAATACGCTGGAAAAACTAAAAACCGGTGCGATCGACATAGCGATAGGAACGCACAGGATCCTACAGGATGACGTTCGTTTCAAGAACCTAGGTCTCCTCATAATCGACGAGGAACACAGATTTGGCGTGAAGCATAAAGAAAGAATCAAACAGATGAAATCCACGGTCGATGTCTTTTCCATGACGGCCACCCCGATTCCCAGGACGCTCAACATGTCGCTCATGGGAATCCGCGACATAAGCGTGATCAATACTCCGCCGGTGGACAGACAGGCGGTAGCAACTTACGTCACCCGCTTCGACGAGGCAGTGATTCGTCAGGCTATACTGAAAGAGCTTGCACGCGGCGGACAGATCTTTTTCGTGCATAACAGAGTTGAAACAATCGGATCGATGTTCGACAGGCTGAAAGGAATCATCCCGGAGGCTAAGATACTGCTCGGGCATGGCAAGATGCGCGAAGGAGCTCTCGAAAAGGTGATGATAGATTTTTTGGGAAAACGCGCCGACGTGCTTTTGTGCACGACGATAATCGAATCAGGTCTCGACATCCCGAACGCGAACACCATAATAGTGGACAGGGCCGACACCTTCGGCCTGGCCCAATTGTACCAGCTCCGTGGCAGAGTCGGGCGTTCAAATATCAAAGCGTTCGCCTATCTCCTGACGCCTGACTCGAAGGAGATCACCCCCATAGCAAAAAAAAGGCTCTCCGTACTCAAACGATTCACCGAACTCGGCAGCGGATTTCAGATAGCGATGCACGACCTGGAGTTCAGGGGGGCCGGCAACATCCTCGGCAGCGCGCAGTCCGGCCATATAAACGCGATCGGATACGAGCTCTATGTAAAACTTCTCGACAGAACGGTAAGAAAACTCAAGGGTGCGGCCGTCGAGGAAGAGATCAACCCGGAGCTAAACCTCAAGGTAAGCGCATTCCTCCCGGAGGACTACGTGCCGGACACCTCCGCCAGAGTAGAACTCTACAGGCGACTTGCCAGCCGCGAAGAAACCGCGGATCTCGAAGCCATGGCCGGGGAAATTTCCGACCGCTTCGGCACCCTGCCGAAGGAAGCGATCAATCTTCTCTCCATGATGGAAATAAAGATCATGGCCACCAAGCTCAAGATACGCCAGATCAATTTCGACGGAACCCAGTTTTCCTGCCAGTTCGACCAATCCACCCCCATTGACATAGAAAAGTTGCTGAAGGAACTGTCATCCGGCAAGGTCGGCTACAGGATCTACCCCCCGGACAAGCTTTTGATCGTAGCAGGTAACGTAGAGGGAGATGAAGAGGTGCTTTCGGCCGCGAAAAACTCCTTGAGCGCTCTATTTTCCTATGTTAGCCACTAGCCCCATGCGCACAAAATCGATCTTGCCTGTCGTAATACTCATCCTGGCCGCCGCACTTGGATGCTCCGAAAAACCGGCCGAAAAAATCGTCGCCACGGTGGGATCGATGACTATCGGAGAATCGCGCCTGCGCGAGGAGATAGCATTCGAAGGCTCCAAATACGATCCCGAAATGATCTCGACCAAGGTGAATTTCGAACAACTGAAGGCTCAGGCATTGGAGAAGCTGATTCAAGAGGCCATGCTCTTAAATGAGGCGATAAAACTCGACATATCGGCAACATCCGATGAACTGAAAAAAGAGGAATCCTTGCAAAGGGGTTCACTCACAGATGACGAGATAAGTGAAGCCCTCAAGGAAAAAGGTCTGAACATAGATCGTTGGAGGGAGATACAGAAAAAAAGGATAATCATGACTAAGCTGATCCAGAGCGAAGTTCTGGACAAGGTCCCCGTCTTGGACGCCGATATCGAGAGTTACTACAACGATAATATACATCAGTTCAGCCTACCGACGCATTTTCATGCCAAACAGATCATCGTCGATAGCCGCGAACTCGCGGAGGAGATATTGGCGAAGCTTAAGAAGGGGGGGGATTTCGCTGAGCTGGCGAAAAAACACTCCTTAAGCCCCGATGGAAAGAACGGCGGCGACCTCGGGTTCTTCAACGCCCAGAGCTATCCACCGGTATTTTCCGAAATATGCCACAAGCTGAAGCCCGGGGAGATAAGCGACGTAGTGGAAACCGACTATGGATACCAGATATTCCAACTGATCGATTCGCGCCCGGCAAGGCAGGAGAGCCTCTCTGAAGCCAAGCCCTACATAAAGAACCTGCTCGCGGAAGAAAAATCCGCCGACATATTCAAAAAGTGGTTTGACGATTTGAGAGCCAAGACGGAGATATCTGTGAACGAAAAAGCACTTGCGGAGGTACTTCTTGAAGAGAAAAAATAAATTCGCGTGCGCGCTGATCCTAGTGACGCTTTTTGCCGCAGCATCAGCCTCGGCAGGAATGGAATCCGGAAAAAGCACCGGCGGCAAACGCATCAGCGGAATAGCAGCCATAGTCAACGACAACATCGTAACCGAGACCGAGGTAGAAAAGGCGATCAGGATGTTGAAGGGCCCAGCCCTGGTAGGCGATTCTGACGCCAGGCGAGATGTCATAAACAGACTCGTCGACGACATGCTCTTCGATCAGCTCGTCTCCGCCGCGAAGATAGAGATCTCCGACGACGATCTCGCGCGCGCCATCGCAGGCATCCTGCAGGAAAACAGAATCTCGCTCGACCAACTCAGAAATGAACTCGCTGGAAAGGGGATGACTTACGACGATTACAAAGCTAGCATCTCCAAGGAGATCAGGAGGGTCAAGTACGTAAACCAGGTGATAGGACCACAGGTCAAGATAACCGACCAGGACCTCCGCGACTACTACCAGAAAAATCAGGAGCAGTTCCGCGGAACGCACAGCGCGCATATCGCTGAGATAGTTCTGCCGCTGGATGAAATCACCTCACAGGCGGAATTCAATTCCCTGCGCGATCTTGCGCTTTCAATATCGTCGAAAGGCAAAAAAGGAGGGGCCTTCGAACAGCTCGCCCAAAAGCATTCCAAGGGGCCCAATCCGGAAAAAGGCGGAGACCTGGGAATGATCGATCTTTCAACTCTTCCTGCGGAAGTCTCTTCGACGGTCAGGAGGATGAAGATAGGTGACGTGTCGAGCCCAATACTGTCGGGCAACGCCATAGTCGTAGTGAAACTCATCTCGCTGCCTGAAATTTCCGCCGCGGATTTCGACAGGCTGCGCGACAAGATCTACGAAGCGCTCTACGATGCAAAGATAGACGAGACGATGGCAAGCTATCTCGCAAAGGAGAGGCAGAAGGCATTCATCGAAATCAGATGATTTCTTCCGCCATTCGCACACCAATATGAACGACCTTATAGGAATATCGACCGGCGATCCGGAAGGCATAGGCCCTGAAATAACGGCCGCGGCCCTGCTGGAACTTCCTCGCGAGATCTCGTCGAAGATCGTCCTCTTTGGAAAAAAATCCATTTTCGAAAAAGCATTCGACCTCATAGGCACAAAAATTCCCCGGGAAGTAGAAGTGCATGAATGCGTTGGAAAGGCGCTTAAGGACGCAGGCAGCATCGCACTGGCAGCGCTGGAATCCGCAGTTGATAGCGCCCTTTCAGGAAAAATCTCCGCACTGGTTACAGCTCCTGTCAACAAAGGCAGAGTAATCAGGATCGACCCGGGCTTCATCGGCCATACTGAATATCTCGCAAAACGCTGCGGCGTAAAAAACGCTACCATGATGTTCATCTCCGACCATGAAGAGAAGATGCGGATGTCTCTTGTCACAACCCACCTTCCGCTTTCGAAAGTTGCCGAAGAAATCGCTGCTGAAAAAATTCTAAAGACAATATCAATGACCTCATCAGCGGTTTCGAAGATGGATGGAATCGCCACGCCAAAAATTGCGGTGTGCTCCCTCAATCCCCACGCCGGAGAATGCGGGCATTTCGGCAGTGATGAAGCGGAAAAAATAGCCCCGGCGATCGCCATGGCAAATGCAGGGGGTATGGATTGCAGCGGCCCCCACCCGGCCGACGCCATCTTCTCCCCCCTTTCACGAGTAAAATTCGACGCGGCAGTAGCTATGTACCACGACCAGGGAATGATCCCCGCAAAGATTCTCTCAAAGGGAAGATGCATCAACGTGACCCTCGGCCTCCCCTTCTTCAGGACATCCCCTGGACATGGCAGCGCAGATGACATAGCCTGGACAGGATCTGCGGACAAAACGCCTATGTTGGACGCGATAATCGCCGCCCACAAACTTTCCCGAACTGACAAAAACACGGAGGATTAAATGGCTATCAAGTTTGGTACCGACGGCTGGAGAGCAGTGGTAGACAAGGATTTCATACCCGAAAACATAAAGAAGGTTGCGCAGGCCTTCGCAGACCTGTATCCCGAGGTCGAAAATACCGGCAAACCTATAGCGATCGGATACGACAAGCGCAACCAGAGCCCGGAGGCTGCGCGGCTGGTCGCCGAGGTCCTTCTCGGAAACGGAATCAAGGTCATATTCAGCGACGATTTCTGCCCTACCCCGGCCGTCTCCTGGTACGTTAAAAACAGGGGCCTTACCGCTGGCATAATGGTGACGGCAAGCCATAATCCTCCAGCCTGGAACGGAATAAAATTCAAGGAAAGCTACGGCGGAGCGGCATCTGGAGAATACTGCACCCCTATAGAGGAGATGATTCTTAAAAACGACCAGATCGGCAGAAAGCCCAAGATGAAATCTATAAGGGGCAACCCCGACTTCTCCGAGTTCAGCCCATTCGGCGAATACATGAATTCCTTCAGACAATTCGTCGATATCGAAAAAATCAAGAAGAGCGGCTTCAAAATAATGTTCGATCCGCTCTACGGGTCCGGCGGCGGGTACATGACGAAGCTTTTAGGCAGCATGATCACCGAAATCCACGGTGAAAGGGACGTAAAATTCGGCGGGCTGAATCCCGAGCCGATCCCGCCGCATGCAAACGAGCTTATGGAGCGCGTGAAAGCCGGAGATTTCTCCTGCGGCATACTCACAGACGGAGACGCAGACAGGGCCGGAGCAGTGGATGAAAACGGAAACTTCATCACGACGCACGAATTGTTTTCCCTACTCATACGCCACGTCGTCGAAAACAAAGGCTGGAAGGGAAAGATAATCAAATCGATATCCACCACCCAGATGATCGACAGGCTCGCAAAAAAATACGGCTTCGAAATAGGGATCACTCCGGTCGGATTCAAATACATAAGCCCTGCGATGAAGGACCCTTCGGTTCTCATCGGCGGCGAGGAGAGCGGAGGCTTCGGATTCCCGCGCCACATCCCGGAACGCGACGGAGTTTTTTCCGACCTCCTGCTACTTGAATACATGGCCAATGACAACAAGACCCTTGGCGAACTCGTCTATGATCTGCAGAAAAAATTCGGCCCGACCAAATACAGGAGGATGGACCACCACCTCGACCAGGACACCATCCAGAGGGTCAGGGAGAAGATGAACACGCTCGACATACCGTCAGTGTGCGGTAAAAAACTCGTTCACCATGAGACTATGGACGGACACCATTTTCTGTTTGATGACGATTCCTGGCTTCTCTTCAGGGCATCTGGAACGGAGCCCTTGATACGAATCTACGCCGAGGCGCCCAGCATGGACCAGGTGGAAGAGATGCTCGCTGAAGGCAAAAAGAGAGTGGGGCTCTAGAGGCGGGGCTGATGCCATACGAAGAAATAATCGTCCGCGGCGCGCGGACGCACAATCTGAAAAACATCGACATAACGATTCCGAAAAATAAGCTCGTAGTCATAACCGGGCTCTCGGGTTCGGGAAAGTCGTCGCTCGCTTTCGACACGATCTACGCCGAGGGGCAGCGAAGATACGTGGAATCTCTGTCGGCTTATGCCAGGCAGTTCCTGACGCAGATGGATAAGCCCGACGTCGACTCGATAGAAGGGCTCTCCCCCGCAATATCCATAGAACAGAGAAATGCCAGCAAAAACCCCCGCTCGACCGTCGGCACATCTACGGAGATATACGACTATCTGCGGCTTCTCTTCGCCCGCGTGGGGAAGCCCCACTGTCCTTCCTGCAAAAGGCCCATCTCGGGGCAGACTATATCGCAGATGGTGGACCACATACTCGGAATGCCGGAGGGAACGAAGTTCGCGATCCTGTCCCCTATCATCTCGGGCAGGAAGGGCGAGCACGCAAAGGAACTCGCCTCGCTCGCAAAACAGGGGTTCATAAGGGCGAGAATAGACGGCGAAACCGTCGAGCTCTCCGATTCTCCGAAACTCGACAAGAAGAAAAAACACGACATCGACCTGTTCGTCGACAGGCTCGAGGTCAAGCCCTCCATCAAATCGCGGCTCGCCGACTCGCTTGAGACGGCGCTCAAGTTCGGAAACGGAATCGTCCGCATCCTGCACGGAAAAGAGGAAACTCTGCTCTCCGAAAAAAATTCCTGCGCGTACTGCGACGTCAGCATGCCGGAGATAACGCCCCAGCTGTTCAGCTTCAACAGTCCCAAGGGTGCGTGTCCGGACTGCGACGGCCTCGGCAGCCGGAGATATTTCGACCCGGACCTCATCGTTCCGAACAGGAACCTGTCTCTGCGCGACGAGGCGGTCCTGCCCTGGCAGAGGATGAAAGCCACCGACAGAATCGAGCTGGCTTCGGCCCTTGCGCGCCATTACGGATTCGACATATACACCCCCTTCGGAGAGCTCCCGGAAAAAGTTCAGGAAGTCATATTTCACGGCTCGGGCGATGAAAAAATAAAGTTCTCCTACGACACCGGCGACGACAAAAAACACGTCTTCAAGGCCCCCTTCGAAGGGGTCATACCGTCGCTGGAAAAAAAGCTTCGCGAAGCGGCGACCCTATCCGCGCAGGAATACGCGGAACAGTTCATGAACATGAGGCACTGCCCCACCTGCAACGGAACCCGCCTCAGAAAAGAGGCCCTCTCCGTTCTTTTCGACGGCAGGAACATCAGCGAAGTCGTCGCGATGCCGGTCGGCGAATGCGCAAAATTTTTCCGGTCCGTGCGCCTCGGGAAAAAGGACGCTGAAATAGCCAAAAAGCTCATGAGCGAGATCATCGAGCGCCTCTCATTCCTCATAGACGTCGGGCTCGACTACATCACGCTGGAGCGTTCGAGCATGACCCTCGCCGGCGGAGAGGATCAGCGCATACGCCTGGCGACGCAGATAGGCTCGGCGCTCACGGGAGTTCTCTACGTTCTCGACGAGCCGTCCATCGGCCTCCACCAGAGGGACAACGACAGGCTGATCTCCACGCTCAAAAAACTCCGGGACATAGGCAACACGGTTCTCGTCGTGGAGCACGACCGGGACATGATGCTCGAAGCCGACCATATAATCGACATGGGCCCCGGCGCGGGGATGAACGGCGGGAAAATAATCGCCACGGGCTCTCCGGCCATGGTGATGAAAAATCCAAAATCTCTCACAGGGCAGTACCTGGCCGGCAAGATATCCCTTGAAAACCGCGGCGCGCGAAGATCCCCTTCCGAAGCGGCCATAAAGATCACCGGCGCGAAGGAACACAACCTGAAAAACGTAGACGTAAAAATTCCTCTCGGACTTTTTACGGCGGTCACCGGCGTATCCGGCTCGGGCAAATCGACGCTTATAAACGACACCCTGTATGCGGGGCTCATGCAGAGAATATTCAAGTCCAAGATGCCCGCGGGGGCCGTCGATGAAATAACCGGCCACCAGCAGATAGCCCGCGTCATCAACATAGATCAAACCCCAATCGGGCGCACTCCGAGGTCGAATCCGGCCACTTACACTGGGATTTTCACCCACATCCGCGACCTTTACGCGGAGCTGCCCGACTCCAAATCCAGGGGATACAAGCCCGGGCGTTTTTCCTTCAACGTCAAAGGCGGAAGGTGCGAAGCCTGCGAAGGGGACGGCATCATCAAGATAGAGATGCACTTCCTTCCGGACGTCTATGTGGAATGCGAAGTCTGCCGGGGGATGCGCTTCAACAGGGAAACTCTCGAAGTGAAGTACAAGGGGGCGTCGATAGCCGACGTGCTTCGCATGACTATAAACCAGGCCCACTCCTTCTTCGAAAACATTCCGCAGATACGCCACAAGCTGGAAACCCTGATCGATGTCGGGCTCGGATACATCGAGCTCGGCCAGTCTGCGACGACTCTGTCCGGCGGAGAAGCCCAGCGCATAAAGTTATCAAGAGAACTATCGAAGCGCTCCTCCCCGATACAAGCCGAGGGAGGCGTCGGAAAAACTCTCTACATACTCGACGAGCCCACCACCGGACTTCATTTCGACGACGTGATGAAGCTGCTGGACGTGCTGGACAAACTCGTCGCCGCAGGCAACACGATCGTGGTGATAGAGCATAACCTTGACGTAATAAAGTTCGCGGATTACTGTATCGACTTGGGGCCTGCGGGGGGCGCTAGGGGAGGCGAAATAGTCGCCGTAGGCACTCCCGAGGAAATCGCGAAAAACCCCAGATCACACACAGGAAGATACCTCAGAGAGGTATTAGGAGAGTGACCATGAAAAATTCGAAGGCTCTCGCAGCACTCGCAGTTCTGGCAATTACTCTCGTATTTCCATTTTCACAGGCTGATGCCGAAAGCAGGCAGATTAGCGCCCAAGGCGTTCTTCTCGACGGAACGCCGATATCGATGACAATCATCGCCGATGAATCGATGCGGGAATCTGCGGAAAGCGCCGTCTCGGACGCCATCTCCAGGATATCCTCTGTCGACCTCCAGCTGTTCTCGGCAGACGGCATCCAGGACAAGATAAACTCGCTTGGCAAATCGCAAAAACTCGAACTTCCGTTTGAAATTTTCGACATGATATCCAAGTCTGTCGAACTCTCAGCCCTCACCAAGGGATGGTTCGACATCGCAGCCCCCTCAAAGAAGGAGATGTTCATAAATCGCGATTGGAGGCGTATCGTTCTCGATGACAGCTCCAGATCGATGTCTTTCAAAAGCGACGGGATGCAGCTCGATCTCTCTAAAATTTCCAAAGGTTACTATGCGGACATGGCGATCGGTGAAGCCTCGAAGGCCGGGTTCTCGGATGCCATGGTGGAAATCGGCTCCGTGCAGAGAAACATCGGACATGATATCTTCACTCCATGGAAAGTCGACATCGGTTTCGGCGGCACCTCCGGCAATTTCGCGCACAGGGCGGCCAGCTATAAAATCAGGAACATCGCCTCGGCGACGGTCGGCGAAAACAGCCTTGGCTCCGGCCTGATAGACGGCAGGAGCAAGCTCCCCGTCGCTCAGGGGAAGATGAGAAGCGTGACGATCCTCTCGCAAAGCGCGGTCAGGGCAACGGCCTATGCGCTTGCCGCTTACGCCGTGGGGCCAAAGTACGCAATGCACTTCGTCAACAGGCATCCCGACGCAAAAGTTATCATCGTGGACAAGTCGGGACAGATCGCCTCCTCCGAAGGGCTCAACACCGGATCGACAAACCTTGTAAATAGGTGGCAGACGGAAAACACAAACGATGGCGGACCGAATGACCTCAAGAAAAAGGAACAGGAAGAAAACAGCGATCTGTAGCACCATCCTGTTATCGATCACAGCCGCTGCGCTCTTTTTCCTCCCCGCTTCTGCCGGCGCGCAGAGCATCGAGGAATATCAGCGCCATGTTACGATAGGCGGCACCATGCCCGTCTCCCTGATCATCCTCGGCTATTCGCATGACAAGGCGCAGATAAACCAGCTGATCGACGTTGTCGTATCCAAGGCAAACCAGGCATATTACAACATGGACTGGAGAAATTCGCAGGGCGAGGTGTTCCGAGTCAATTCCCTTGCGGGCGCCGCTCCGGTTGAAGTTTCACCGGAGGTTTTCGCCGCATTTCAGGCCGCGAAGAAAATTTCGGAATGGTCGGGCGGCGCATTCGACATCACCTATTACAAGGGAAGCGGCAATTACAAGGATATCCGGCTTAACGACTCCAGCAAGAGCGTTCAGTTAAAGAGCAAGGGGATGGAGGTGCGCTTCGACGACCTCGCGCAGGGGCTTATCGCGGACATAATGATACGCTACATCTACCACGCCAACATGCACAACGCGATGGTGAAGGCGGGAAGCGTATTTCGGGGACTCGGCCAGGGGATGCACGGGCCGTGGAAAATCACGATGGAAGAGGACAGCGGGGCATTCGCAAGACATGCGCTGAACCTGGTGGTAAGCAACACCGGCATAGCGGCTATCAGCGCCAGCGAATTTCGCGGCGTTGCCATAATAGACCCGAGAAGCAAGTCCCCCACTTACGTTCAGTGCAAAGGGGCTGTCGTCGTGATGAGCGACGCGGCGCTGGCCCAGGGAATCGCGAGGGCCGCCTTCGTCCTCGGCCCTGAAAAAGGAATGGAGCTTCTAAGCAAGTACGCGAAAGGGGTAATCGTCGACAACAACGGGAAGTTCATCCGCTCGCCAGGGTTTTGAAGATGTTCAAAAACTACCTCGCCCTGCTTGAAAAGGCCGACTCCTTTTTCTCCAAAGTCTTCAATGAAAACCCTTCAAAGATGAACTGCTCCGAGGGATGTTCGAAGTGCTGCGTGGACGGCATCACCCTCCTGCGAATCGAACGCGACAGGATCATCTCGCATCTGAAAAACAGGGATGAGATGCCCGTCAAATCCAAAACCGGGGGATGCGCATTCCTCTCGAGCGAAGGGCGCTGCAAAATCTACGAGGTCCGCCCTCTGGTATGCAGGACCTGGGGGATCCCGATTATATATTCAGAAGGCGACCCCTCCGCCCTTTCAGAGAAAATGAGCAGAGGCGCCGTGGCAAGCGGAGGCTCGGTCGTGTGCTGCGACTTAAATTTTCAGGAAGAGTTCCGGAAAGGCGCGCTCGGAAAGGAAATTATAATGAACGGCGACAGGATCCTGGAAATTCTCGTGGCGGTAAACAGCATCTACTGCAACAAATTGTCGGCCGATTCGGCTAAGCGATTTCCGCTCAGGAATATAATCTAAAACGCTATTCACCTATGCACAAAAAAGGGCCGGTCGATCGACCGGCCCTCGGCGTTCCACAGATTGTAATCTTATTTCAGCCCTCTCCTTAGCACCGCCGGAACGAGCGAGATCATCATGAAAAGAATTCCCGCGATCCCCTGCCCGGCCTCTGTCGGCATAAGCGCGCAGGAACCTCCACCATAGCCCAGCATATTTTCTCCAACCTCGGCAGGGGTTTCCTTATCGACTGTGTCCACAAGTATGATCTCTTCGTCACTACCACTGTCGTCAGCGATATCGACAGGTTTACAAAAAGAACGCGTTGGATCTTCATCGCATAGCGCAATGCAAACAGCAGACAGTCGGTGATCTGTAACATGCGAATCTTGAATTCCAGCTGCCATCTCCTCACACTTTTCCAAATCCGTTTTCACCTGAACAATAAGAGTCGGCGTCCGATATTCTTCTTCTAAGAAAAAGGGTTTCGAATGGCCATCAAAAGTAGCCGTCAACTTAACACTAAAGTTTTGATCTACGTTGATTCTATTATGGGAAAGAAAAATCTTACACTCAATCGCAGGTAAGTCCGCAAGAGTGGTTACCCCACAGATAGGAAGAAAAGACTCAATTGAAAGGTCGGTGTTAAACGCTAAAGTAGCCTTAATTTCAAAATCACTTAGATAGTCTCGTGCTAGCTCATAATAATCACAATCACTAACTACCACTTGTTTTAGGAGCGGAAAACTCACAACGACATGCGACATTTCGCCTTTTAGAAATTTAACGTCATAATCCGCGGGGTCGTCGGGGACAACCTTGCATCCAACGGCTCCCAGCATGAAGACCATCACCGCCAGGATCAGAAGTCTATTTCTCATGATTTTATCCTCCGCCATCAGACTATGCATTTATCACGCCAGTTATACGACTAACCGGCCTACGCTGGTAACATATTGATTTAATTATATTAATCTTTAAGGAAATATTTACTGCGCAGATGGGATGCCTCATCTGGTGATGCCAACGCCCCCCACTTGATATCAAATCGGGGGGAGAGCTCTCCAGGTCGATTAAACCGGTTTTTTCTAGCTTCTAGCTAGTTTCTGTTTTTCCCAGTCACGGTCGTTGCTGGATCCCCGATAGAACCATTCGGGGATGACACCATGAATGTCATTCCCGCGGCACTAAGCCGCCGCTACCGCGGGGTTCCGACCGTTAACCAGTTACGAGTCACGAGTCACCAGTCACAAGTCACGGTACCCATAGTAGTTGACGAAAAAAGCGCGTCATTTTATACGCTCACCCTCACCTCGGAGGATCGAATGTCTAAAAAGGGCGGGCTCGTAATCGCGCTGGGCGGAAACGCAATCAGTAAGCCCGGGAAACACGGCACGATTCAGGATCAGTTCTACGCAACCTACGAAAGCATGGAACATATCGCCGAGCTCGTGAGCGACGGCTTCGACAGGCTGGTGGTGACCCATGGCAACGGCCCGCAGGTCGGAGCCTCTATCCTCAGAAGTGAAATAGCCGCAAAGTCCACCTACCCGCTCCCCATGGATATATGCGTCGCGGATACGCAGGGCGGAATGGGATATATGATTCAGCAGGTTCTAAAAAACACGCTCAAAAAACGCAAAATCTCAACGCCAGTGGCCACGATCGTCTCGCAGGCGCTGGTCGATTTAAATGACCCCGCCTTCGAAAACCCTACCAAGCCGATAGGAATGTTCTACACCGAGAAAGAGGCAAACGAACTGCGCGTCGGCCGCGGCTGGACGATGAAGGAGGATGCCGGCAGAGGTTTCAGGCGCGTCGTCCCAAGCCCGAAACCGATAAAGATACTCGAGGTCGATGTAATAAAAGCGCTATTCGACAAGGGATTCATAGTCATAGCGGGCGGCGGCGGCGGCGTTCCGATAGGGCTCAACCGCCAAGGCTTATATTACGGAATCGAGGCGGTGATCGACAAAGATCTCACAAGCGCCCTGATCGCAGCAGAAGTGGGGGCCGATACGCTAGTAATTCTCACCGCGGTTGAATTCGCCTACCTCGATTTCTTGGGCGAAAATAAGCGGGCCCTGACGGAGGTAAAGGTGGAAGAGATGCAGCGCTACCTCAACGCGGGTGAATTCCAGGCGGGCAGTATGAAGCCAAAGGTCGAAGCCGCATTGAATTTTTTGGAGGGGGGCGGCAAGAAGGCCATCATAACCTCGCTTTCAAATTGCCTGGCGGCCCTGCACGGCAGAACCGGGACGCATATAACAAAGTAAGAGTAACGATCGGGGATGACGGCCTCTAAACTATTCGGAACAATCGTCATTTACGCACCGTCCAAGACTCAATTATTTATTGACACGACAGCCAAAATCCGGCTAACGGCCCCTTGTTTGTTGAATAATCGGGAGGTACGTGATGCCGGAAATCGATGAACTCAGCTTTGAAAACCCGGAAACCTGTCCAAATTGCGGAAACTTCGTTGGACACGATTCTGTCTGCCCGAACTGCGGGGCGATGCTATACGACGAAGAGGAGGATCTCAACGTCTTTGATGAAGAGGAAAACACCTGAGCCCCTCCCCCGCAAAAATACCCGAAAAACAGGGAAAAACCGTTGATCTATAATGGGTTAAGTGCTACCGGCACAGAACCCAGTCGGGCTTTTTTGAATTGCGAGAGTGGCGGAATTTGGCAGACGCGCAAGATTCAGGATCTTGTGATCGTAAGATCTTAGGGGTTCGAGTCCCCTCTCTCGCACAAGATGTCTCTCAAAAGCATTTTTTCAGGCGCCGTAAATTTTCTCGGCAGAACTATTCGCCTCTTCAGGGGCTTCGCCGGAGCCGTCGTCGGGCTTTGCGCGGCCATCTTCATCCTGATGCTCGGCACGTATTTCTACTTCGCCAGCGGACTCCCGGATATCACATCGATAGACAGCTACACCCCCCCCGTGATCAGCGAGGTCTTCTCGGACGATGGCACGAGGATAGGAGAGTTCTGGGAGGAATGCCGCATATTCATCCCTTATGAAGATATCCCAAAAATGGTGGCGCTGGCATTCATCGACTCTGAAGATGCGAGATTCTTCGACCATAAAGGGGTGGATCTTCGTTCCATAGTCAGGGCATTTTTAGCGAACATCCGCGCAGGCGAGATCACTCAGGGCGGAAGCACGATCACCCAGCAGGTCACACGCGCGCTGCTCCTTTCAAGAGAACGAAAACTGGCCAGAAAGGTTAAGGAGGCGATACTGGCGACGAGGATCGAGCACTATCTCAGCAAGGAACAGATCCTCACCATATACCTGAACCAGATATACCTCGGGAACCGGTCTTACGGAGTAGCCGCCGCAGCGAGAAACTATTTCAGGAAGGAGCCAAAAGATCTCACGATCGGACAGATTGCGATGATCGCAGGGCTCCCTTCCGCTCCTAACACATTTTCCCCTCTCAATAATCCTGCGGAAGCCAGAAAGCGTCAGCTTCATGTCCTGGGCAGAATGGTGGATGAGGGACACATCACGAAGGATGAAGCAAATGCGGCAGCTCAGGAACATTTCGAAATATATGCCGCTGGCGTCGATAAATCTTTCAACGACAAGGACGCTGCCTATTTCGTAGAGCACGTGCGCAGAATAGTGAAGGAAATTTATGGGGATGATTTCCTCTACAGGAAGGGGCTCAAGATATACACTACCGTCAATATGCCGATGCAGCGCGCAGGTGCGACGGCGGTGAGAAAAGGAATAGAATCCCTGGACAGAAGACAGGGATGGAGGGGTCCGCTCGGCCACGTCGCCCCCGACGAGATGGATAAAAAGCTCGCCGAAATCGACAGGGAAAATGCGATCTCCACCACAGGCGAAATAATAAACTGGCCCCCTGAAAGCGACAGCGCTCAATATCTCGTCAGGCTGATACCGGGTGAGAGGTACAAGGCAATCGTCTCCTATCTGGAGGAGGACGCAATAATCCTTAGAGTCGGAAGATTCCCGGGAAGGATAGGAAAGAGCGCCTACTCGTGGGCGCGCCCGTTTTCGAACAGCTGGCTTGGAATGGACGAAGGCAATTACGTAAGCGATCCGTCGAGGATCGTAAAGCCCGGCGATATCATACTTGCCGAATATGTTGCAGGCAGCGAATTCAGGCTGGCGCAGATCCCTATGATCGAAAGCGCGCTTATGTCGATGGATCCGCACACCGGATACATAAAGGCGATGGTCGGCGGCTACGACTTCGAAAAGAGCGAGTTCAACAGGACGACCCAGGCGATGCGCCAGCCGGGATCCGCTTTCAAACCCTTCGTCTATGCTGCAGCGCTGGACAAGGGTTACACGATGAACACGACGATCATGGACCAGCCGGTGACCTACAACGTTGGCAGAAACCAGTTCTGGTCGCCCAAGAATTACGATGGCAAACACAAGGGTCCCACATCTTTTATGAACGCGCTCATGTTCTCGCGAAATATTCCAACGGTAAAAATCACATACGACATCGGCACGCACTATCTTACAGCATTCACCAGAAAGCTTGGAGTCACCACCCCGATTGAAAAATATCTCTCGATGGCGCTCGGTTCCAACGCTGTCTTTTTGAAGGACATAGTCCAGGCTTACTCCGTGTTCCCAAATATGGGGAAGATGGCCCCCGCCGTTGCCATAGTAAAAATCACGGACTTGAAGGGCGAGCTCTTGCAGTCCATCGGCCCCTCCCCGGCCGCTGACGCTGCGGCAGAAAAACCGGTCAAAGACAAAAAAGCCGCCCCCGACGAAGGGGAAAAGAAAATCAAGGTCGGAAGCGCAGAGATGGTTTTGCAGGAAACCGATCTAAACCCCGAGCTCTTTCGCGAGGGGCTTGCGACGATAGAACGAGACGCTCTCATACTGACCGACTTGGAGGTAAAAACTCTCTACGGAGAGCAGATTCCCCCGGGCCACGTCATAACGCCGCAAACCGCGTATCTTATGACCCAGATGCTAAAGGCCGTCGTCGACGGGGGAACGGGTTCGAGAATACGCGAACTCGGGAAGCCGGCCGGCGGAAAGACCGGTACCACCAACGATGAAACCGACACATGGTTCATAGGTTTCGTTCCGGATCTGATCGCGGGCGTATGGATAGGATTCGACGAGGTAAAACCCATCGGTAAGAAGGTCACGGGGGGCAGCATCGCAGCGCCGGTATTTTTGGATTTCATGAAAGAGGCAACGAAGGACATGGAAGCGAAGGATTTCGAAAAGCCCGAAGGTTTTCCGAGCGGCGACGTGGCGAACCTCGCCGGCGGCTCCGCCCTGTTCGGCTCAAGGCCTTCGCAGGACTTCGATGCGGCGAGCTCCGGCGCCGACCGCGCAGGGCGCTTCTTCGAAGAGGATCTCGAGAGCTGGGACGCCCCGATCGACGATCCGTCGACATTAGATTAGGTAACCTCTGAAAAATCAGCAAATTCAGGGCGCCTCTAAAAGCTGTGCGCTTGTCATCCCCGAATGACGAAAAGGTCGTCATCCCCGAGTGCTTTTATCGGGGATCCCGCAACAACCGTGACTGGTGGTAGACGGCTTTCATAAGATAGCTTTTAGAGGCGCTTATAGCTAGCTTTTCAGAGATTCCTTAGATCAAAAGAGCTTCAAACTATAAACCAAGGAGCCTACAAAACACTCTAGGATATTCCCTGCAAATCAAGACCTGATATTTGACTTCCGGATACGGCCGGTCACAGAAACGCGCCAACCTCTCCTCCAGAGGAACCCCGTCAAAACCACGGGGAATATAATAGCGATTAATGACGTTCTTTCGAGTTTCTTCAACGACTCCTGTAAAAAGCTATTCGGCTCTAACTTCGATGGTCTCTATCACATCTCCCATCCTGATCGCATCGACAATATCCTGCCCCTCCCTCACCTTGCCGAACACCGTGTACTGGCCATCGAGGAAAGGGGTGGGTTCCAAGGTTATATAGAACTGAGATCCGCTCGAACGCCTCTCGGGATTCACCTCATCGCCCGTGCGCGCCCAAGCCAGTGCCCCTTTCACATGTTTGTGAACCGGATTTATCTCCGCAGGAATCGTATAGCCGGGACCACCCGCACCCGTGCCGGTTGGGTCTCCGCCCTGGACGACGAATTCAGGAACAACCCTGTGGAAAGTCAGGCCGTCGTAAAATTTTCCATCGGCGAGATATTTGAAGTTGGTCACCGAAAGCGGAGCTTCCTTCGGAAACAGATCGCACACTATCTCGCCCTTGTTCGTCTTTATAAGTGCGATGTAGTTTTTATCTGCTTCCACTGTAGAAACTTTGGGTTCCACCCATGTCGTACCACTGGCCATCAATTCCTCCTTCTGCTGGTTATCCAATTGTTTTGTCTCATCGGCTGGAGCTTGTTTCCCTTTGCAACCCGCGAAGAGAAGGACCGCGGCCATGAGAACTAATAAAGTTTGTTTCATAGCATCTCCTTTTTATAATGCCGGTTGTACAACATAGTGCGACTGAAGACACTTGAGTCATACCTACATTTGCCACGACAAAACAAGGAAGATTTTTTACATTATCGGGGGACACAAACGGCCGTGACTGGTGAGGGCTGTCATCCCTTGTGCGACTGTATCTTGATTTGTACAATTTAGCGCTTCAGGGACACAAAAAAATCAATCGACAGCTTTTTTGATCTTTTCCACCGCATCGTTAACCGCGCTGCACACTGCCCGCGATGATATCGTAGCCCCTGTTATTGCCTCTATAACCCCGCCATCCTTGTTGACCGCTACAGGCGCCTGCTGCTCGTCGAACTGGGTCTGAAACCATGGCCTCAGTCCGCCTTCATCAGGACTAGTACCGGTAATCACGGTTCCCCAAGTCCTTTTAGAATCGAGCGCCTCTACCTTATCGCCAAGCCCTGGAGTTTCCTTCTGGTACAAAACCTTGACCCCCTTGATCACGAAATTGAGATCAACCCCTACCATAACCTGTAGTACGCTGGAATAACCTGAAGCGGCTCCGGTCGCTACATATCCAATTGCATATCCACCCTTCTTCGCAATCCTGAAGGAAAACTTCTCGCCGCCAATATCCTTTGTGACCTCCTCAAAGGAATCGGCATCCGGTATCACGATCTTTAAGGCCTCCTCAACGAGCGCCTTTTGCATCGCATCCTTCTTCGGCTTTGTGACCGAATAAAGTGCCGCAAGACTCGCAGCCGAGATAAGCGCCACGATTAGAAGCACGATCGGGAATTTCAACCACTCAGGCATCTTTTGAGACATGACCTTTGACTCCAAAGAAACGCGGGACGGTGAGTCTGTCTATCACCCACACCGCTGTGTTCATTATGAGTATCGAATAGCAAACCCCTTCCGGATATCCACCGTAGAGGCGTATCAGCGCAACTAAAATTCCGCACCCGACTCCAAAAATCGTCTGCCCCTTCCCTGTAAGGGGGCTTGTGACCATATCGGTAGCCATAAAAAAAGCGCCGAGCATCAGCCCGCCGGAGAACGCCTCCGCAGTTGATATTCTTACCAGATCTAACCACCCTCCTTGCAAAACGACGTCCTTCCACAGGAATATCGTTCCACCAGCGCCATCCGAAACAGGAAGAAACACGGTAAATATCATGACTGTGGCTATATAGCTGAGCGGCAGGCGCCAGTTCACATATCCTTTTACGATCAGAAAAATTCCGCCTGCGATAAGCGCAAGAGCGGAGGTCTCTCCGATAGAGCCGGGGATCCTTCCGATGAAAAGATCCATCAGCGAGTAGTGCGAAAAAATCGTAAGCGGCGCTTCTTTCAAAATGGCGCACGGAGTCGCCTTGGTTACCGCGTCGACCGTTATATTTCCAAATAAATAGTTGGAAAGTATCGGCCACTTCGTCATCACGATCTGCCCGGAGTAGGCGGCCAGAAGAAATGCGCGTCCGGCGAGCGCCGGATTCCATATGTTGAATCCAAGCCCGCCAAAAGCCTGTTTGGCTATCGCTATGGCAAATACGCTGCCGATCACCGGAAGATACAAGGGAACATTCGGCGGCAGAGTGAATGCTAGAAGAAGGCCGGTGAGCGCCGCAGAGCCGTCGGAGACGGTGACGGGAACGCCCCTAAAACGCTGTATTGCGGCCTCGCACAGTACGGCGGAAATCATGGAGACCGCAACGACCATGAGCGCGTAATAACCGAAATATATGGCGGCGACTATCAGCGCTGGAACAAGCGCGATAATGACGCTCCACATGATCCGCTGTATGCTGTCCTTGGTCGCCACATGCGGCGCGGGACCTACCACCAATTTGCCATCAAAAAGTTGTTCAGACATATTTCGAACTCCCGCTGAAAAAGAGTCATTTTTTCTTCGACTGTTCAGACTTCCACGCCATGTATTCGGCCTTTGCCCTCTTTATATAGTGGACGAGGCTTCTATGCGACGGGCAAGCGAAGGTGCACGTCCCACACTCCACGCAGTCGAGCACATGGAGATGCTCATATTTTTCCACCTGCCCCGCCTCTATCGCAGCCACCATTTCAGCCGCCATGCCGTGCAGAGGACAAACCTCTATGCACTTTCCGCACCTGATGCACGGGCCTGGGCGATGAAGCACAGTTTTATTGAACGCTAGAATGCCGCTCGTTCCCTTGACGACTGGGATATCTGCCGATGGAAGCGCAATTCCCATCATCGGCCCGCCCATCACGAGTTTTTTTGTCTTTCTATCGACCCCCTGTCGAAGCAGAAGATCGGCGACCGATGTCCCAATCGGCACGACCAGGTTTGCGGGTTTTTCCACCCCCTCCCCCGTGACGGTGACGGCGCGTTCAATAAGGGGTTTTCCTTCACAGACCGCTTCGTAGACCGCAAGCGCCGTACCTACATTCTGAACAACGACTCCGACATCGAATGGAAGTTTCCCCGGAGAGACTTCCCTGCCGAGCAGAGCCTCTATTAGTTGCTTTTCCGCCCCCTGTGGGTATTTCACCTTCAGCATCTCGGCGGTGATGCCGCTATCGGACCAGACCGCGTCGCGCATCTTCTCGAACGCGTCGGGCTTGTTTGCCTCCACTCCTATTATCGCTTTTTCAACCCCGAGCGCCTTCATCATGATTCGAAGCCCAATGGCTACCGCCTTGGTCCTATCTATCATGACTCTGTAATCGCAGGTCATGTAGGGCTCGCACTCTACGCCATTGAGAATCAGCACATCGATGGGTTTGTCTTCGGGCGGAGAGAGTTTGACATGAGTCGGGAACGCCGCACCGCCGAGGCCGACAACTCCGCAATTCTTTATTATCTCCTTGATCTCTTCTCCGTCGAGGCTCTGCCACTCGCGTTTTTCAAGAATGCCATCCAGCCACTCCTCCTGACCGTCCGCCTCTATAACTATATGATCGCAGACCTTCCCGCTGACGATAGCACGCTGAACTATCGCAGAAACCTCACCTGAAGTAGGTGCGTGAACCGGGACCGACACATAACCGGAGGCCTCCGCAAGCACTTGTCCCTTCTTTACCAGATCGCCCACCGAGACGATGCTCTTCGCAGGCGATCCGATATGCTGCAAGACCGGCAGAATCAAAGTCTTCGGCATCGCGATTTTTTCGAGCGCCACGTCTTTCGACAGATGTTTCATTTCAGGTGGATAAACGCCGCCATGTGAAAATGTCTTCATATTTTTCCGATCCATTTTGCAAAGAGAGGGGCGATCACTGCTGCGCCTGAGCCTCTTTGGACTTTTTCACCGGCCACAGGCCGGCTGCCTTTCTAACTTCCCTCTGGCTGAATATCGCACCGGTCGGACACTCCTTCGCGCAGATGCCGCACGATACGCACTTTTCATAATCTATGACCGCCAGGTTATTGACGACGTGAATCGCGTCGAACTTGCATGAAGTTTCGCACTTCTTGCATCCGATGCATCCAGCCTTGCAATATCTGCGGACTAATTTTCCAGACTCGCAGTTAACACACCCTACGTGAACGAGCTTTGCAACCGGTAAAGTTTTGAAGAGGCGTTTGGGGCACACGGCGACGCACTTTCCGCATGCGGTGCATTTCGATTCGTCTACCACAGGAAAACCGTCAACCATGTGAATAGCGTCGAAGGAACAGGCTGCCGCACAGTCGCCGTAGCCGATGCAGCCGACGCTGCATTCCTTTGGGCCGCCATGAATGAGGTTTGCTGCCGCGCAGGTTTTTATTCCATCATATTCGAATCTGTCCTGCACATCCCTGCCATGGCACATCATGACAGCGACATCCTTCTCAACGGTTTTGGCCTCGACCCCCATGATGTCGGCGACCAGATGGGCGACGGCCTCTCCGCCGGGTATGCACCCCGTGATCTCCGCGCTTCCATGAACTATCGCCTTGGCAAAGGACGAGCACCCCGCAAGTCCGCAGGCACCGCAGTTGGCGCCGGGCAGGACGTGCTCCACGCTAACGACCCTCGGATCCACATAAACCTTAAAGACTCTCGACGCGATGAAGAGCCCTACCCCAAACAGCAGGCCCAACGAACATAGTATTATGATTGCTGGCAACATAACGCCTCACACAAAAGTTTTCAGAAAAATTCAGAAACGTGCTTCACAATTTTTATCGTCACTTCACCAGCCCGGCAAATCCCATGAACGCAAGCGACATGAGTCCCGTACATATGAATGCGATCGGCGCCCCCTTCATCGCTTCGGGGAGCTGAACATTGTCCAGCTTTTCGCGGATTCCGCTCATCAGCAGTATTACAAGGAGAAAGCCTACTCCTCCGCCAAAGCCCTGAATCGTCGTCCTGAAAAAGCTATCCCCCGCGTTCTGAAGCATCCCGAAATCGCTGATATTTAGAAGCGCCACGCCAAGCACCGCACAGTTTGTAGTGATGAGGGGAAGATATATTCCAAGCGCCTCGTACAGAGGGGGAAGCGCCTTCATCAGAAACATCTCTACCAACTGAACCAATGTGGCGATGACGAGGATGAAAACTATCGTAGTAAGGTAGGTGTAATCAAAATCGATCGGCGTCTTTCCGGCTCCCATAAATGAGAAAAATATATTTTCAGCAGAGGGGGCGAGCAGGTAGCGATAGACGACCCATGAAACCGCCGATGCCATCGTCATGACGAAGATGACCGCTCCCCCCATTCCCAGCGCAGATTTTATCTGTTTGGACACTCCTATGAAGGGGCAAAGGCCGAGAAATTTCGCCAATACGAAATTATTTATGAGTACTATCGAAATAAAGAGCATGAAATATGACTGCATATCCTCTCCGTTTTAAAATCAGACTGGTCTTGTCCGTTTATTCGCCCTTCTGTAATTCATCCACGCCATGATAAGGCCTATTACGACGAAGGCGCCTGGGGCCATGACCATCACGGCAGCAGGCTTGAAAAAAGCTTCGTTGGTGAAATACGAGCTTATCGTGATCCCCCAGATTTTACCGGAGCCCAAGACCTCGCGTATGAAGGCTATCAGCATCAGGGAAAGGGTAAACCCCAGCCCCATTCCCATCCCATCGAAGATGGATGGAAGTACGCCGTTTTTGGAGGCGAAGGCCTCGGCCCGACCGAGGATGATGCAATTGACGACTATCAGAGGGATGAAAATTCCAAGCGACTGGTTGAGCGCAGGCAGATACGCACCCATCACCATTTCAACGACAGTGACGAAGGTCGCGATAACGACTATGAAGCAGGGGATTCTGATCTTGGAAGGGAAGAATTTTCCAAAGATGGAGATCATGGCGTTGGAGCAGACAAGGACGAATGTCGCAGCTAGCCCCATTCCAACGGCGTTTTGAAGCGAAACCGAAACGGCGAGGGATGGGCACAGTCCAAGCATAAGGATGAAAATAGGATTCTCCTTGAAAAGGCCCTTGGTCATCTCTTTTAGCATGGTATCTCCTGCGGAATCGAAAAGATGCGCCCTTATACAAAAAGACTCAAGGATATCAATAAGAAAAGGGGGGTGAGGGGATGGCGACCTTTTCGTCATTCGGGGATGACACCATGAATGTCATTCCCGCGGCACTAAGCCGCCGCTATTGCGCGGGGTTCCGACCGCTCACCAGTCACGAGTCACCAGTCATAAGTCACGGTTGTTGCGGGAGGGGGTAGAATCCTGATCCCTGATCTTTGATCAGCATTTTGTAAGACTAACTTATATTCGAAAATAATCGTTATTAAGATCAGAATCAGGATTAAGATGAAGATGAAGATTTTGTGTTCCGTCCCGAAGGTCTATCGTGGCACCCTCCCCGTCGGAAGGCTGCAGGCGCTGGGAGGCAAGATCCTCACAATATTCAGGGTTTGTTGAACGGATGCAGACGTCATTTCCCATGGGGATCTCCTGATAACGACAGCTCAGAACCCCCGACAAGATGGGGCTCACCCCGCACTCCCTCATGGGCAATTTGGTGAAATTGTTGTGCAAAAACTTTCGGCCGTTTTACAGGCCGGATTCAGAGCGCAGTATCTCCATGAAGGGAACCCCACGGGAACCGTTGCTCGAAGCAAAAAGGACCGGATCATATTTTCCAATCGCAGCTACCGCCCTTTCAGAAATGCCCTTTCTGCGCTCAGCTGGAACCCCCATAAAATCAAGATACAGTCCGATTTCTTCCAACAGTTCCGGCGACCCCAAGGTGACATAGTTTTTACGATAGAGTTCCTCTAGGAACTCTTTTTTGCGGCTATCTGACCAGGTTTCTCCGATATCCGCAAACTTTTCGACCATGGCCTGGTACTGCCATGCGAGGCTCCTCATCTCCAGATATTTTTCGGCGGTCTCCTTGTCTACCTTCAGCAGTGCGTTCATAGGATTTGGCTCAGCCGACATCACAGCCCGAATTTTAGCCTCTAGGCGCCAAATATTTTCGATCGCAAGAAGGTCGATTCTTCTATCCGTGAAGTTTCCCCAAGCCAGATCCTTCACGCTGCGAAAGCGCTTCGAATAGTGTTCGATCAGCGGTACGTAGCGTGCAAACTCCTTGGCAAGCGCCTCGTTATACCCAAAGCGGTCATGGTTGGAGACCGGATTTGGAAGGTAATATACCGCCCTGAAATGGGCGTCTTTTTCGAGTTCTGGAGGGGGTTCGAATCTTCCTCGCTTCATCTCTATCGAGGACATTGCACGAGCTGCGGGGACTATTTTATATCCGCAGAATTCACCGTAGCACCCCTTCTGGAAGACCGTCCCTGCGATGAGATTCAAGGCGCCATGAACGCCGGGATTAATTCCTCTAAAGATTTTTGGAAACGAACCTCCCGCCGACGTGACGAAATTCCCAGCGGAAGTTTCCATCAAGGAGAGATAATCGACCTCCGGCGCACGCCTGAGCCCCGACTCGAAGGCATGGACATGCGCCCCTCCGAGGTCTCTCGGTATGCGCGACGGCCTTTTGATTGCGGGAAGTGCCGGGGTATAAATTCCGAATGTGGTGAGGCCGAAGCGAGGGGCCTCGTTCCCTGATGACAAACCCATGCCGACATCATTCGCAGCATCTCCCTTATTCACGAATATCAAAGCACTGCCGAAGAGACCGCCCCCCTGCGAATCAAACCTGAAATCGCGAGTGAGATAATATGCGATCTCTTCATCATGGACATACCTGTCCTTGAACCCATCGCCGTAAAAATTGGACATAACGACGTGATAACAATTCGGCCCGGGAACAGAAGCATCCCTTCCCAACTTCTCACGCATATAGGTCGGCATATATTCGCTGACATCGTAGAAGCGCAGCCCCGAAGGAAGCGCCGCGGGAAGATCCTTTGCCTCAAAGGCCTTGTACTGCGATGACCGAAAAAGGACTTTGAGTATCTCAGCATCCATCGACGGAGGAACTCTGGGATCGAGGCCGACAAAAAATGGTGCGGTTCCGATATTCGGATAACAAAACGCGTAATTGATGGCGCTTCCGGCAAACTGAAGAGCTCCAGAAGCTGAATTGTAGGATATCATAGAGGACATTTTTAACCTCCCTCGCAATTGTGATGAACAGGCGGGAGGCTAGCATCAGGCGTCGGATAATTCAACTGCTTAGCTAAAAATTATTGATATATAATTATAATTATTTAGATATAATTATCTGACTATAAATATTAATTATAATTAATGCCCATAATTTCCTCGCGACGGGAAACCTTCCGCCTGAACCTTACTGAGAGTGCAAGTGCCACAATCAACCAGACGATGATCAACAGCAGTGAAAGATAGCCGACGTAGCCGACCAGCCCCACCGCTATCACCGCCATCAAAAGAAGGGAGGCTCCCCCCTTCGCCAATCTGTATGAGAACATATCGACGATCGCCTTGCCCACCGTACGCTCTTCGTACGAGAGCGGGATATAGAGAATCTCCTTGGAGGATTTAAAAATCGTGTAATCGAATATCTTGCTCGCCGATTTTGCAACGACGGCGACCATAATAGTCGGAAGGGCGATAAAGGATATGACGTTCGCGCCGAGTATAAACGGAATGGCTACCAGGACCCCCGGAACGGTGGCAAGCCTGAGTATCGGGCCGGTCATCAGATGCATAGCGAAGGTCGCAAAATTGATGAAGGCATACACCTTGCCCATGAAGCCGGTGCGAAGATCCATATCAGGGTAGGCCGACTCGACCGCACCGTTGAACTGAAAATCGATCAGCGTAACCGCTATCTGCACAGTAAATATCAGCGCCATGATCAGCAGAAGATAGGAGCTTCGTCTGGCGATGGAAGCCGCCTCGCCCATCTTCACCCCGCCGCGATGCTCTACAAGAGGGGTTCCGAAGCTGGCCGATTTTGCAAACGGAATGCTGAGAAGCCACAGGATCACCAAAATCGGAATGGTGAAGGAGAGCGCCATCAGAGTCCCGAATTCAAGGGCGAGATAACCGATCAACAGATTTCCCGAGACGCTTCCGGCGGCGGCCAGCGCCCCGAAGTACCCGTAGAGCCACCTCGCGCTCTTGATCGGAAAAACCGAGTTCGAATACATGTAGAAAATTTCAACGAGTATTACGACGTAGATGTCCTTCAGAACATAGATCGCATAATCGGAATAAGGAATCCGGGCGGAATGTGCAATTATCAACAGCAAAAAAAGCAAGGCGCTGGCGAGAGAAACCCATCCGGCCATCGAGATCAGATCCGTCACCGCTATGAGCCTGTTGTAGAGATAGAGCACGCATAGCATCGCAGCCGCTACAAAAAGCCAGACGTATGGGAGGGACTCGCTGCCATGGCTGGCGAGGAAAAGGGATTCCGCTGAAGGGCGCACGATCGCATAGGACAGCATCATCAAAAAGGATGCGATAGAAAGGCCTGAAATTCTGATTTTATTTATACGTTCCAAATCGCGGCACCTTCATCAATAGATCCTGACTCTGTTTCTCCATTCATCACTCGGTTTTAGGCGATCGGCAAGCGCGGATGCCACCCACAGCACCGAGAGATCCCCCGTCTTCTCGACGATGATACATGGAAGTTCCACCCTGCCAGAGAGCTGGATCCCGGAATGAAGCCCCATCAGCATCACGGATGTCGCCATGGCATCGGCATCAGCAGCGCTTCCCCCTACTACGGTAACGCTGACGATGCTGTTTTCAACCGGCAGCCCGCTCATGGGGTTGTAGATATGCGAATAGCGCTTGCCCCCGATTTCGTGGTAGCGCTCATAGTTGCCAGACGTTACGACGGCGCAGTTTTCTATCTCGATCGTTCCGATGAGTTTCCCCTCTTCGAAGGGATCCTGAATTCCTACCGTGAGAGGCCTGTCGCCGAAAACGTAGGCATCCCCTCCAGCCTCGACCACACCCGCCAAGACTCCCGATGAAAGCATATCCTCTACAGCTGCATCGACGATGTATCCTTTGGCGATAGCGCCAAAGTCCAGGGAGAGACCCTGCTCGGCGAAATGGACCTTTTCTCCGTCGACGGTTTCAACCTTTCGCATACCAATGACCGATATCGCACCGGATATCTCCTGGTGGGAGGGAACTCTCCCCTCCTTCGCAGCCCTGTTCCAAAGGGAAATTACGGGGGCCACAGTCGGATCGAAAGCACCGCTCGTGATCGTGTTCCATTTTCTCGACAGGGAAATGATACTCTTCATGTCGTCGCTGACGTCCACAGGGGAGGAAAAAGCGCGCTCGTTGATCTTTGAAAGCTCGCTGAGAGGATCGTAAGCGCTAAATACCTTAACCAAAGATTGAACCCTCCCTTCGACCATGGAGATCGCCTTGTTAAAGCCGAGATAGTTTTTGCCATAGGCCACAACCTTAACAGGTATCGGCCCCATCGGATAGAAGGTAGCCTCGTACCTCCTCGGAGAGAATGCGAAGACCAGCACCCCTGCAACGGCAAAAAACGCGATGACGGCAAGAAAATGTTTCATCTTCACAATGGCTCCCTCCCGATCTGATTTCGGCTGAATCTATCCCTTGCGAGCACCCTGTCAAGAACGTATAGAAATCCGCCAGAAAACAGGATGGCTCCCACCTCCCTCGCATCGATGCAGTCGCACCCGCTGGGAAAGGAGGCTTCCATAACGGGCAGGGCAATGGAGAATATGCTGATTTCCAGCCCCACCCGCTGTCCTTGCATCGAATCCATCCATCCGCTATAGACTTAGCACGATGAAAATGAAACTCGCAGCACTGCTGGCACTCCTTTTAATCCCATCGACTCTCTTCGCAAAGTTTCCATCTCCGAAGGGATTTGTCACGGATGATGCTGGCGTGATGAAAAACGAAACCGTCTCCGAACTGAACTCGCTGCTTTCCTACTTCGAAAAAGAGAGCGGAATCGAAATAGCGGTCGCAACCGTTCGCAGCCTGGATGGAATTCCTGTCGAGGATTACGCCACCGATCTCTTCAGAACCTGGGGAATCGGCAAGAAGGGGAAGGACGACGGGTTGCTCTTTCTGATCGCACCAAACGACAAAAAAGTAAGAATCGAAGTGGGCTATGGCCTTGAGGGCTCCATCAACGATGCACTGGCGGGGCGGATCATGGATCAATACGTCCTGCCTGCATTCAAGGTCGGCGACATAGACGGCGGGATAACGGCTGGGACGGCCGTAATCGTTCAGACCATAGCCAAAAAAGAAAACATCCACTTCGATCCTCAAAACGCCGAAAGGCTTGTGGTTATGTCTGAAAGCTCCGCCACTGGCGAAAATTCCGGGCCGCTCGCCACGATCGGAAAGATATTCCTTCTCGTACTCATGATGACTATATTCATTCGCTATCCGCATCTCTTTCTATTTTTTCTCTCAAGCTCGGGCCACAGAGGAACCGGCCGGGGATTCGGCGGCGGTTTCGGAGGATTCGGCGGCGGTATATCCGGCGGAGGCGGAGCATCGCGAGGATGGTGATAATTCAAAAATTCTGGTTAGAATTTCCGCGCATAAATTCTAACTCGCAAAAAGGGAGTTTCTATGACGCCAAACGAACTGGCCAGAAAACTGGAAGCGATATACGGACCAGAGCTCAAATCGGTTGTTCTCTACGGATCATCGGTACGCAGCGAGTTTTCCAAGCGCTATTCCGATTACAACATCATATGCGTGCTCACAGATCCGTCACCGGGGATGCTAGCTAAATCAAACCATGTGGTAAAAAAATGGGTGAAAAAGGGAAACCCTCCACCCTACTTCTTCGACCCGCGTCACATCGAAACCTCATCGGATGTATTTCCGCTGGAATTCATCGACATCAGCAACGAGCACAAGGTAATACTTGGACAAGACCCCTTCAAACAGCTCGATATAGACACGAAAAATCTTCGTCACCAGTGCGAAAGCGAACTCAAGGGAAAACTCCTCCATCTCCGTTCTTTCTATGCCGAAAACTGCGACGCTCCGAGGCTTGTCGCTGAAATGTGCGTGAAGTCATTTTCCACTTTTCTGGCCGTCTTTCGCGGAGTGCTCATGCTCCTTGACAAAAATCCTCCGCGCGATGCAAGGGCCATAATAGAGCTCATCGCTGCTGAAATAAATTTCAATCCCGAGATATTTTTAGAAATCGCGCAGATAAGGCAGGGAAAATCCTTTCTCCCGAGAAAAGAGGAGGCCATCCTGATGTTCGAGCGATACTTGACAGAGCTCTCCATCATAACTAACTTCGTCGATAGGATGTAAAAGTCGTTCATGTGGAATTAAAATCAATATGGAACCCAAAGGAGATACCATGAAAATAAAATGGATAGTGATCATAGCGCTTCTGGCAATTCTGGTGATAGTCGGAGGAGGGAGCTGCGCGGGCAAATACAACATGCTCGTAACACTGAATGAAAACGTGAAAACCTCCTGGTCCCAAGTGGAAAACGTAATGCAAAGGCGCGCTGATCTTATCCCGAACCTGGTCAACGCCGTGAAGGGATACGCCGCGCACGAGGAAGAGGTCTTAACCGAAGTTACAAACGCAAGGGCGAAAGTCGGACAGGCATCGACCGTGCCTGATAAAATCGCCGCCAACAGCGAGCTCTCCTCCGCCCTCTCGCGACTTTTAGTGGTAGCGGAGCGATACCCGGACCTGAAGGCCAATCAGAATTTTATCTCCCTGCAGGACGAACTTGCAGGAACGGAAAACAGAATAACGGTTGAAAGAATGCGCTATAACGACAGCGTACGACAGTACAACACCTATGTACGGATCTTCCCAAACAACATCATCGCATCCATACTCGGCTACAGCAGGGAAGACATCTATTTCAAGGCTGACGAAGGATCGGAAAAGGCCCCGGTGGTCGACTTCGGAAAAAGCGAATAGATCCCCATTCGATTCTGGCGAAATCTCGAACGTGGAATTACCAGAACATCATAGATGTTTCGATATGGACTTCATAAGATCCTGACGATGGATGAAGTCCTCTATGTAGTCCATCCTCTCCGTGGAAAGTTCGAGAACAGGCGACTTGTCGTATTTTGAAAGCCATCTTTTATAGTACCGCTCGAGCCTCTTTATGTATTCGTCAGGAACATTTTTTTCTATCGCCCTGCCGCGCCTGGCTATACGCTTCTTCAGCGTTTTGATGGGGCAGTTCAGATAGATGAGCAGGTCCGGAGGTTTGATTGCGGAAATCATCGTTTCGTACAAGTCGCAATAAGTACGCCATTCATCCTTGGACATGCACCCCTGCTTGAAAAGGTTGAAGGCGAAGATCTCGGCGTCCTCGTAGATCGACCGGTCTTGCACCACCGTATCGGGGCAGCTATCCAGCTCTCGATGAATGCGGAACTTGTGCGTAAGGAAGTGCATCTGCGAATGAAAGGCCCACCTCTTCATGTCCTTGTAGAAGAGCGGCAGAAAAGGGTTGAAATCGTTGTATTCGAAAAAAGGCTTCAGCGCAAAATGCTTGCAAAGAAAGTCGACCAGACTCGATTTACCTGAGCCCATATTACCGGCGATCGCTATGTATTTTCTGGTCATCTGACACCTTTAAAACAACATAACCTGAAAGCGTCAATTTCAAAAACCGAAGATACGTCAATATCTGTAAAAATCAGGCTTATAAGGACCTTCTACCGGAACGCCTAAGTAATCAGCCTGCTCTTTTGTAAGTTTGGTCAGCTTCACGCCAAGCTTGGCAAGATGGAGCCTCGCCACTTCCTCATCCAATCTCTTCGGAAGCATGTACACTCCGACATCGTATTTTTTCGTAAAGAGCTCGATCTGCGCAAGGCACTGATTGGTGAATGAATTGCTCATCACGAAGGATGGATGCCCTGTAGCGCATCCAAGATTCACGAGCCTCCCTTCGGCGAGAATTATTATCTGATTCCCTTCCGGAAATGTGTAGATATCCACCTGCGGCTTGACCGTGGATTTTTTCACCTCGGAATGATTTTTAAACCACGACATCTCTATCTCGTGGTCGAAGTGGCCGATATTGCAGACGATCGCCTTGTCCTTCATGCGCCGCATGTGCTCGCCGGTTATGACTTTGCAACATCCGGTTGCAGTCACGAAGATATCGCCTACCGAGGCAAGATCATCCATCGTCGAAACCTCATATCCCTCCATGGCTGCCTGAAGGGCTATGATCGGATCGACCTCGGTAACTATTACTCGCGCGCCGATCCCCCTCATCGCCTGCGCGCATCCCTTACCGACGTCGCCGTATCCGCATATGACCACGATTTTCCCCGCCACCATTACGTCTGTGGCTCTCTTGATTCCGTCCGCCAGAGATTCCCGGCAACCATAGAGGTTGTCGAATTTGGATTTAGTAACCGAATCGTTCACGTTGAAACACGGAGTTTTCAACTCGCCCCGCTCCATCATCTGATAGAGCCTGTGAACTCCGGTGGTGGTCTCTTCGGTTATCCCTTTGATGCCTGCTATGAGATCCGGTCGTTTTTTATATACGAAAGCGGTGAGATCGCCGCCGTCGTCTAGAATCATGTTGAGAGGTTTGCCGTCAAAGAGGAGGGTCTGCTCTATACACCAGTCATATTCGGGCTCCGTCTCACCCTTCCAAGCGAAAACGGGAATACCTGCGGCAGCTATAGCGGCAGCCGCATGGTCCTGCGTCGAAAAGATGTTACAGCTCGACCATCTCACTTCGGCACCAAGCTCGATGAGCGTTTCAATAAGCACCGCAGTCTGAATCGTCATATGCAAGCAGCCGGCTATCCTTGCTCCTTTGAGAGGTTTTTTCGGACCGTAGTTTTTCCTTATCGCCATAAGCCCCGGCATCTCGTGCTCAGCGAGAGAAATCTCCTTGCGCCCCCACCCGGCCAGACCCATGTCCTTCACTTTGAAATCGGAACCGCTCATATACTCCTCCTGCCTGTTATCTTTCGCCTGCATTGCAAAGGGAGGGATCTCATCGACCAAAAAACGGTATCTCCCTTCCATCTATATAAGAAGGCTTTTCTAAACCCAGCGCTGAAAGCACCGTTGGAAATACGTCGGCACTCCTCACAGGTTTTGGATCGAGCGAAGCATTACATAGAACCGGAATCCTCATGTGGGTTTTATGCAAGGAACCATGCGAAGCGAAGTGCTCCGGCTCTTCGTATTTGAGCCTCAGGTCAAAGCCGGGAGTCGCTGATATAACCATATCTCCCGCCCGCGGCGAAGTCATGAGATGCGCTATCTGGAAGGGGGCGTCGGGATATTCGGAGTTTATGGTAGCAGCCAAGGTCTCGTCAGGGCTCATGTTGGAAGAAAGCCCGGAATATCCAAAGGGATCGCTGCCCTGTACCTCGTAATGAAGTACAAATCCGTCGAGCCTGACCGATGCGCGCCCTCTCCTGCTGAATATATCGGCGCCGCCTTCGGCATTTCTGCAAGCGACTATATCGACCGCCCGCTGCGCGAGCAGGTCATCGATGATTCCGGGGGCTATCTTTTCAAGATCCTGAGCAAAAACCCTGGGCTTCCACTTATCACCTCTCTTGAAATAGATGTTGGTCATGCCATTCCCTGAAACCATATTCGCTGAGAGCTTTCCCCTCTTTTCGAATATCAGGGGATAAAAAAACGCCGGCAGATGATGTTTCTCGAGAAAGGTGTTCACGCAGAAATGAGAATCCGTCTTGGAAAGCCCGTGATCGCTCACTATCATGAATAGTGTCGAGTCGGCTTCGCCGCGATCATCGAGGGATTCAAAAATCGAACCCACGTGACGATCGAGATTCTCATACTGTTGTATCACTAGCTCGCTATGAGGATGGGTAAGATGCGAATATTCGTCTATCGCCGGAAAAACGGAGAATATAAATTTTGGATTCCTCTCCAAAACCTCTTTGAGTTTCACGGTTGCCGATTTATCGATAAATCCCCAGCGATCGGTAAGATGGGCGTAGTACCAATACCATATCCTGCTGATCCTGGTGAAATTCCTTTTGCCGCGTGCGCCGCGCGCTATCGGATTGAATATGCTGTATGAGTCGGGAATTATCTCGAAGACAGTCTTTATGTGCGGCCACATATCGCTGGCCATGCAAAAACTCTCGAGCCCCACATACGAACGGTATTTGTTGAACGAATAGGGCCCATCGTAAATTGATTTATCGAACCACCTGATGCCGGGGATGTTGCATGTCCCCGGGAAGCACCCTGTAAGAAACGGAAGATAGGCAGGTCCGGTTGTCGAGGGAAAGCTGGTCACAGCCCTCAGACTCGCACCCGCGCCAACGATGCGGGAGGAGATATTGGGAAGCCTCCCATCGGATATGAGGGATTCCATGACATCGGCACGCGCGCCATCGGCCAGCATCACGATAGCGCGGCTGTATTTCGACGATGGAGTCATCTTGCGTTTTGCGCCTTCCCGAAAAGGGTCACCGCTGGGCCTTGATGCTTGCGAGTTTGGACTTCATCCTGTTTATGAGATCCGGATAGCCATGTTTGGTGATTATCGAATTGAACTGATATCTGTAGTTATCGACCAAGCTAGCCTCGTCGACTATGATGTCGTAAATTTTCCAGTTGGTGCCTTCCTTTTTCAACTTGTAGTTCAAAGTGATAGTTATATTTTCCGAAGGAACGTTCACCTTCGTTTTCACGAAAGATTTCGTCTTCTCCTGATTGATGTATTTCTCGCCCAGGTAGATCACGGCATATTTTCCGCCGCTCCTGCTCTTAGCCGCCGACTGTTCCTTTGAAAAAAGCGCCTTCTCCTCGAGTAGGTCAGTGAGCAGCGTCACGAATTCATCCTGTTCGGCCGGAGTCCTCTCCCCCCAATGCTTGGCGAGCGACACCTTTCCGAGCTCGCGAATATCGAAGGTCCCCCTCATGATATCCCGTTTGAGTTTGCTGTTATGTTCCTCTTCACTGGGCGAAAGCTTCTCTCCCTTTTCTTTGACTATAAAATCGTCCAGCATATCATCGAGATCCTGAATAGCTCTCGTCGCCGTGCCAGGGGGATAGTATTTTATCGTGGAGCGTTTTGCGGCCTCCGAGGAAAACGAAAACAAGCACGCCAGAGTAAAGACCGCTACAAACGAACAGGATACAAATTTAGAAATCTTCATTTTCCACCTCCATCGGCCCGACAGCATCCTCTTCAAAGAAATCAAACGAATCCCCACGATCGATTCCAAAAAACTCCTGCTCGTTCGTATCGGAAACGCTCATGAGGGTGTTGTATTTCTCCATACCAATCTTGCGTTCGAGATCCGCCAGCGCCACGTTAAAGTCAAAAACCGTTTTGAAATACTGTCCCCTTGTCAGAAGGATGAGTTTAAGAGCGTCGGCATATTTGGACTCATCCCCTATACCCGTATCTATGTTCAATTTAGAAAGAAATGTCATCTGCTGCGCAAGCGATTGCGCCTCATTGGCCCTTCCTACATCGTCTTTCAGCCTTTGAACGAGCTGATAAGCTTTCTTCATCTCAAGTCCGAGGCCTCGCCTGGCTATGTGGCGCTCGTAAGTAGCCTTGTAGTATTCGGCACGCGCCTTGCGAATTCTTCCGGCAGCACCATGAAAATCCAGATCTCCGGACAGCTGCATGCCAACGCCAGCCCTGGTGTAATTGAAGGGGTTGCTGTAATCGTCGGTGAAATTCGGACCCACCACCTCTCCGACGGTGCGGCCGACATCAGCAAAAAACCCCACTCCTGCTTTTGGAAGCAGCTTGAGTTTTTCCAGCTTGTACTGTTTCTGTTTCACATCTACTCCGATATCCAGAAGTTTGGACTCAGGCTGATGTTCCATCGCCATCTCTACGTATTCCTTCTCCTCAGCCAGCTTGTGGAGCAGCGGCTTCAGATTGTAAGAGTCGAGCTCGATTTCGGCGTTTGGATCGAGATCCAATTGAATTTTGAGACCCTCCAAGGCCAGCATGCCATTTTCCTTGGTCTCGGCAAGGCGCCTCTCGAGCTCGTTCCTAAAAACCTTGAGCTGGATGATGTCGAAGGGGTCGAGATCCTTGATATCCTTCTCATCCTCCTCCGCTATCTTGTTATTCATCTTGGATATCGCATCCTCAAGGATACGCTCCGTCTCCCTCGCCAGCTGAAGACCGAAGTAGATCTTCTTCACCTGGAATATCGTATCATACTGCATGCTTCGCCTCTTCGCCTGAGCAGCATCTACTCCGCGCTCGGCCATCTTCTTGGCTGTATTCAAACGCCCAAATGTCGTGATGGGAGCTGCGATGCCGACGTGAAAGCTGTTAAAGAGAGTTACGTTGCCTCTGAAAAAATCGTTGAAGGCGTTGTCGAGATCCTTCGGGACAGGCGCCACCCTGTAAGTGTATTCCATCACCGGCCAGAAGAGCGCTTTGGCCTCCGTCAGCTGTCCCTCGGCGGCCTCGACATCGTAACCAGCGGCAGTTATCCTCCTGTTGCGCTCGAGCGCCAGATCCACGCAATCTTCCAGTGAATAGCGCCTCGACTTGGGCTCCGCGCCCATATCGTTAATCCAGTGTTCTGAAAGATCCGGCGAGCCCGAACCCAGCGAAGGGTAAAGAGGCTCAGTTTTTTCCCTTACGACGACATCCTCCGACGTAGGCTCTATCTGAACGGAGCCGGGCGCAACAGGCTTTCTGACTGCGCTATGCCTCCCCGCATGGAGTTCGCCGGCCATGAGAATTGCGATCAGAAGACACGGTAGCGTTATGTTGAAATGATGCCTGATTTTCATCTTTGAACAGCTTGCGCCTTTCTCAATCAAGTATATGATCTTCAAAAGCTTTAGCAACGCAGGTCCGAGCCATCTATCAGATGGTTTTTTTTAACGCAACGTGATTTTTCCCTGATTTGGCGCAGCGCGTAGAAAAGAGATGTTCAGGAAACAAACCTTTTTGGCCCTTCGGCTTGGTGGTGGTAAACCGCGGCAGGCCTGAGAGGGAGGGTGAAGTTGAACTCGCTCCCCTGACCTATCTTGCTCGTAAGCCACATCCTCCCGCCATGAAGTTCGACCAATTTCTTGGAGATGGTCAAACCGAGGCCAAGCCCTTCATACTCCCTAGTGGCGCTCCCATCCCCCTGACGAAATCCCTCAAATATCGCCTTCTGTTTCTTTTTTTCTATTCCGATTCCTGTATCTTTTACTGAAATTTTCAGCATTTCTCCGCATTTTTCGGCTTCAATAGAAATTTTGCCGCGCTTTGTGAATTTTACAGCATTATCCATGAGGTGCTTTACCACCTGTTTGAGACGCGCCTCATCCCCGTAGACACCCGGCGTCTCGCTGCCGATCATTACTTCCACTTTGGTGTATTTATTCGGGGATATCTCCTCTGCGACCTGCTGAACGACCTTCCCGAGGTTGACCTTCTGAACATGCAGGTCGAGCTTATCGACTTCAAGCCTTGAAAGATCGACCATAGCCGTCACCGTATCGAGCAAACGCTTGCCTGAATTCAATATCAGGGAAAGATGTTTGTGCTGTTCCTCATTCAATGGACCATCCCCACCCTCCGCCATCAACTCCGTAAGCCCTATTACCGCTGTCAGCGGAGTTCTGAGCTCATGCGAAATATTCGCCAGCAACTGAGTTTTAAACTGGGCGGTCTCTTGAAGTTTCTGGTTCTGCCTCACAACGGCTTGATAGAGGTTTGCATTGTGAATGGAGGTTGCGAACTGGACGGCGAGCAGTTTGAGCAGATCCTTGGTCTCGCTGTCGTACATCCCTTTTCTGCGCGACCCGAGATTGATCACGCCATAGAGCCTGTCTCCGACAAAAAGCGGAATACATGCCTCGGCGTTGAACTGCACGAACCAGCGAAGCCCCTCATTTTTTATATCCCTGTATTTCACAGAATTTACGAAATCACCTCTTGCCACAACCGCCCTCTGGGTTTCGAGAAGAGAGATAAAGCCCCTCACCTCTCCCACGTCGAAACTGAAGGGTTTGAGTCCGAATGTGGCCTTTATCTGGAGACACCCCTTGGCATCCCTTACCACCAATGAGGCACCGGAGGCTCCGACTATCCTACAGGTCGCCGAAAGTATGGCGACATAAAGCTCGCGCCTGTCCTCCAGCGCGCTGAACCTTTCGAGGTAGTCTCTGAATATTTTCCTATAATCATATTCCGGTTTTCTTAGAAGGTAGCGACGGATCAGGGGATACAAAAAGTGCCAGCGCAAAACCACCATGCTCACGCCTAGAAGTGTAAAAATAACCCCGGAACTCACCAGGATGACGGGCATCGCTGCATTCCAATACTGAGATGTCAATTGCATGATGCTCAATCATCCCCCCCAGATACATAGCTTAGTCGCATTATATGGATATTTCAATAGGTTGACAAGGTTTTCTGCATAAAAACATTACCTTTGTCCAAGAACTAACTGTTTTGAAGGGAAGAGTTCCCCTTGACTGAATTGAAAGCTACAAGCATCATGTCGCACCAACTGGAAAAAAGGATCCCAAATGGCATACCATGAAAGAAAAAACGACATAAAATCCAAAAAAACAGCTCCATGCCTACGAAATATTGCAAGAACGACCCTCGCGATCGCAATTTTTCTGTCGGCGACTCTCTTGCACTCCATAGCGGCCTTCTCCGACTTCACGGCCATAGATCCCAAGCTCATAGAGCGAACGGCGGATGCGGTCGATGCGCACTATTTGGACATAGAGAGAGCCGATCCAAAAAAAATGCTGCTGCGCTCCCTCTCACATCTTCAAAAAGCAGTTCCGGAAATAATGATGGAAGAAAAGGGATCCGACGCAATAGTTCTCAAAGTCGGGCTCGCACAGAAAAGATTTCCTATAAAGAAGATCATGAGCATGCGCGATCTGAAATCAACGATGAACGAAATCGCGCAATTTCTCTCCGCAAATTACAAAGGGGAAATCTCTTCCGAGGATATGGAATCGACGCTCATAAACGGACTTCTCGCCCCTCTCGATCCCCATTCCAATTTTCTGACTAAAAAAACCTATGACGAGTTCATGATAGGAACGCGCGGCAAATTCGGAGGGCTCGGCATAGTCATAACCGTCAAGGACGGGCAGCTCACCGTCATCGCACCAATAGAGGACACACCGGCTTACCGCGCGGGGATAAGAGCCGGTGACCGCATCACGCAGATAGAGGACGAATCGACCATCAATATGTCGTTGACCGATGCAGTGAACAAACTTCGCGGAAACGTAGGCAGCAAGGTGGCCATCGTGGTAGAGCGCGATGGAAAACCGGCGCATAAGATCACACTTACAAGGGCTGTCATCAATATAGACAGCGTAAAATCGGGGCTGCTTGAAAAAGATGGAAAGAGAATCGGCTATCTTGGGATAAAGAATTTCCAATCCAACACGACGAAGGACGTCAAGGCAGCGCTGGCAAAGATGCACGATAAAAACGCTGAGCTCGACGGGCTCATACTCGACATGAGGAACAACCCAGGAGGGCTTCTTAGCGCCGCAACCGAAATAGCGAATATCTTCCTCAAGGAGGGAGTGATCGTATCTACGGTGGGGAAGGATGGCGAGGTGCTCGAAAAAGAAGAGGCGCGCGGCAACGGAAATAAACCTGATTATCCCATAGCGGTCCTGCTCAATGAAGGATCGGCATCCGCATCCGAGATCGTAGGAGGCGCTCTGCAGGCACGCGGGAGAGCCACGGTCATGGGAAACTATTCGTTCGGAAAAGGCTCGGTGCAGACCCTTTTCGAAACCGGAAACGGAACTGCACTGAAACTCACAATAGCGACCTACAAACCGGCCGGCACCGAATCCATACAGCTGGAAGGAGTGGTCCCTGACATACGCCTGATTCCCGTGGTGATTGACAAGGAACAGATCAACCTGTTCCCAGACAAATTTTTCACCGAAGAGGATTTTAAAGAACATCTTGGAAATTCGAAGACATCCCTCGAGAAAAACAGAAAACCAGACTACGTGATCAGATATCTGAAAGCTAAGGAAGACGAAAAAATTCTGGAGGAAAAATCACGCAAGGAATATTCGAAGGCACTCGATCTCAGCGAAGATTTCGAGGCCACGCTCGCGCGCAACTTGATTGCCGCGGCAGGACGTCCGACGAGGATGGAAACCCTCAAGTCATGCAAGGATGTGATTGATGCCGCCGCTGCTTCTGAAGATGAAAAGATAGACGCCGCCCTCAAAGCTCTGGGCGTCAACTGGAGCAAGACAAGGGCGGAAGGCATGCCATCCATAGCACTCTCCAAAAGGATACTCCTGGACGATAAACCTTTGGAAAGCGCCTCCTCCGGCCAAAAAATATGGCTGAGACTCACGGCTACCAACAGGGGAACCGGAAACTATTCAAGACTGGTGGGGATCGGACAATCGGAAGACCTGGCTTTTCTGGCGAACAAGGAATTTCCGTTCGGCCATTTGAAGCCCGGGCAATCCGCTTCGTGGAAGGTTCCCATAGAGCTGCCGGAAAATCTTCCTTCGCAAAATTTAAAGATGGAACTCTCTTTCGAGGAGGATAATGGAAATGCTCCGGCCAAGACCGAGGTCATAATCCCTGTAAAGGCGTCACCAGCACCGACGTTTTCGATGGAATATAAAATTTCATCCACTTCCTACGGGAAAAAGTTCGAAGCCAACACCCCAATTACGATGGACGTCGCGGTGCAAAATATCGGGGATGGTGAAACCAGCGACGAAGCGATACTGACGCTTTCCGGAGAATGCTCGGACAAGATCTTCATCGAAAAGGGGCGCGTAAAGATGAATAAGATGCCCCCGGGAGCATCGGAGAGATCGAAGCTGAAATTTCACATGATGGAAGGATACCCCCGAAAAGGGTGCTATATGAATCTTGCCATCACCGATATAAAAAAACGCGCGGCGCTTGTGAAAAGGATAGAGCTCAAGGCCGACTCAGGAACGAGCATCCCACCTCCTGGGACAAAACTGGCAGCCCCGAAGATATCCGTAATCTCAGCCCCCGATTCCACAAAGGAAAAAAACGTCGATATTTCAGCGACGATATCGGATGACAATCCCATCAAGGACTATTTCATATTCGTGGGCGATAAAAAGATTCTGTACCAGACCAACGAGGAAGGACTCAAAGAGATAACTTTCAAGACATCAGTCCCGCTCGAAAGCGGCAACAACAACATAGTCATAGGTGCGAGGGATGATGAAAAATTGATGCAGACGAAGATGATAGTCATAGAGAAAAAATGATAATACTGACCAACTCACAGGATTACCCGGAAAAATCGAAGGGAGCCGTTGTAGCGATTGGCAATTTTGACGGGCTGCATCTCGGACACATGGCGCTCATCGAGGAAGCAAAGACACGGGCTGGCGCCATGAACGCCCCGACCGTCATCTATACATTCACGCCCCACCCGGCAAGCGTCATAGCCAGGAGTTGCGCGCCAAGGCTACTGCAGACGTTAGAGCAGAAGATGGAATCTCTGCATGCGGCCGGAATCGATATCTGCATCATCGAGAAATTCACGCGAAATTTTTCGGAGATCCATTCCAAGGATTATTTCCAAAACATTATCATGCAAAGGATAGATCCGCGCGCAATGATAGTCGGGTATAATTTCACCTTCGGCCTTAACAGGGAAGGTACTGCGCAGTCGCTCACCCGATATGGCATGGAAGCAGGGATTGAAGTTGTCGTCATAGAGTCTCAATCAGTCGGAGGAACTGCAATAAGCTCCACCAACATCAGAAACCTGATCTTCAACGGAGATGTGTCGGCTGCAGAAAAGATGCTCGGACGCCATTATTCGATACGTGGCAAAGTGATATCGGGCAAAGGGATCGGCGGCAAACTCGGCGCCCACACCGCAAACATCGACCCCGAAAACGAGATCATTCCTAAAAACGGCGTATATGTAACCGCGACTTCGATACTCGGTGAACACGAAGGCTCACTATCGCTTCCTTCGGTTACCAGCATAGGCAACAACCCAACCTTCGGTGGTGGAGAGTTCACCGTGGAGACCCACATAATCGACTCCGAGATCAACCTTTCTAGAAAAAGGATAGAGATATTTTTCCTTGAGCGCCTCGACGATCAGATAGCGTTCCATAACATCGATGATCTAAGAAAAAAAATCGCTGATGATATAGAAGCTGCCAAGAAGTTTCATGCGGCTAAGATCGGTTAGCTCAGCAGAGGCGAAAACATGAAATGGGCCCTTGCCGGCAGGAAACCTGATTCTTTCTATCCATCCATTTAAAACGCCTGCATTTTGACGCGAGCCGGGCAGAAAATACCCCCTGACAGCATCCAAACCTTCCCTCACAAGATATAACATTTTATATTCAAGTAGTTATAGCGCACACTGGCAGAAGCTCTATGGCATGGATATTGAAGGAGCCGGTCTGTTTCGGGGGATCAGATCCTTGAAGAAAAAAACGGAAAGCACAGCGCTTACCGATGCGATAGTTGTCGATGACGACCCGGTGTACCTCTCCTTCTGGCGCAGGATTCTCACCGATATGGGCATCATACATTTCAAACTGATCGACGACCCCGTGATAGCCGCTGATATGATCAAAAATTTTCCGTGCGCCTTGCTCATCAGCGACCTAATCATGCCGGGGATATCCGGCTTCGACCTGGCGGGGATCGCGCTCGGCGCGTGCGAACAGTGCAGGATCATACTCACGACAGCATATCGCACGGAGCTGTCCCGGTTTCATCTTCCGCATAAAAAATTTCACATACTTTACAAACCTTATTCCAACCTCGAAGAACTCAAGAAGCTCCTGGTGCATCTTATCGAAGACGACCCCAATTACGAAGACATGAACGAGGATTCATTCACCGAAAATAAGGATTTTCCGGAAATTCTCGAGTGGAAATTCTAAAATGTGCGCTTTAAAATATCAAAGGCAAACCAGCCCGGCGAACTCTGCAATAAGGCGTTTCACCTCTCCGCTGTTGAAACTGACCATGACCTTGTGACCGAAGCTCGTTTTCTCGCAGCTTCTCACGACACCGACTCCAAAAACCGGATGACGCACCCTCATTCCATTTGAATATGGCGCCCTTCGCTCCTCCTGCGGCCTCTGATCAAACTCGCCCGAGAAATCATCGGATGAATAATCGAATTCATCCGCGGGAAGGAAAGACCTCCGTTTGAAAGATCTGTTTACCGAGACAGAGGAATCGTTGTCATCGGCACAAAAGGGCGGGCTGGAAAGGGAAATACGCCTTATGGAATCCTCCGGCAATTCACCGAGAAATCTCGATGCCACGCTGTACTTTTCCGCTCCAAAGAGCCTGCGCTTGAAGGTGTAGGATATCGTCAGGTCGTTCATCGCTCTAGTCATCCCCACATAGCAAAGACGGCGTTCCTCCTCGAGCTCATTGGGATCGTTCAATGAACGTGAGTGCGGAAAAAGCCCCTCCTCGAGGCCTACCATGAAGACGGAGGGGAATTCGAGCCCCTTTGCCAAATGAATGGTCATTAGAGTAACGGCACCCCTGTCGTCGTCCATTCTGTCGATCTCGGAAACGAGGGCGATCCGATCAAGAAATTCCACCAGCGGATCGGAGTCTGAAGCGGGAACGAACTCCTCCATAGCCGTAAGCAACTCGTTTATATTCTCCAGGCGGCTTTCGGATTCAACCGATGAAACCGACGCAAGCGCGGATATGTATCCGGACTTCTCAAGCAGCTCACGGACCAGTTCACCCAAGCCCATCGACGAAGAAGCATCCCTTACCGATGCAATGACGGAACAAAATTCCAGGAGTTTTTCACCGGTGGAACGCCTGATCGCCCCCGAGCCTACAAAGGAGGGAATCGCGGCGCTCAAGGAAATCCCTCGAAAAGCGGCGTATGACTTCAATTTTTCAAGCGATGTTTTTCCGACACCCCGCGAAGGGCTACTCACGGCCCTCAAAAAACTAAGATCGTCGTTTGAATCGACCACAAGTTTCAGGTACGATATTACATCCCTGACTTCGGCCCTCTCATAAAAACGAACACCTCCGTAAATCCTGTATGGAATGCCTTTGATGCTAAAAGCCTCTTCGAATGGCCTCGACTGCGCATTCGTACGATAAAATACGGAGATGTCGCCGTAGCGCTTCCCCTGCGATGCGACCTCCTGAATTTTACATGCAACAAATTCCGCCTCCGAACGCTCGCTATCGCATGAAACTACGGAGACTTTTTCACCATCTCCATTGTCGGTCCATATCTCCTTATCGGTTCTGCCAGCGTTGTTATTTATCAAAACTGCTGCTGCGCGAATGATGGCCTTGCTCGATCTATAATTTTGTTCCAGCTTGACCACATCACATCCTGGGAAATCCTCGGCAAAGCGCAGGATGTTGCTCACATCCGCACCGCGCCATCTGTATATCGACTGATCCTCATCCCCAACCACGCATATATTCCTATGCTCTTTTACAAGGTGTTCGATGAACCTGTACTGCGCATTGTTGGTATCCTGGTACTCATCGACCATGACATATTTCCACCTGCGCCTGTACAATGAAAGCAGCTCGGGATAGTCGTCGAACATCTTGACAACCAAGCGTATCAGATCGCCGAAGTCCACCGCCTCGAGCTGCATCAGCCTATTTTGGTAGAGATCATACACCTTTGAAATCTTTCTCAGATAAGGATTGTCTCCTAATTTCAGAGCGAACGACTTCGGATCAAGACAGGAGTCTTTAGCACGACTTATCTTGTCAACTACCGCGTTGGGGAGAATTTTACCCGTATCTATGTTGAGCGCAGCGAGACATTCCTTCACAAGAGCCGTCTGATCGTAATCGTCGTACACCAAAAATTTTGGACTCATACCTATCTTCTCGGAATGTTTTCTGAGGAGCTTCAGGCAGATGGAGTGAAATGTTCCTATAGAGATCTCGCGCGCACGCGAGCCGATCAGTTTTTCCACGCGACTCGCCATCTCGCCTGCGGCCTTATTCGTAAATGTTACGGAAAGTATCTCGGAGGGATAGGCATGTCCCTCTTCGATGATGCGAGCCAGCCTCTGCACCAGCACCATGGTCTTGCCACTGCCGGGGCCTGCAAGCACCAGCAGGGGGCCTTTTGTATGCGATACGGCTGCAAGCTGCGCTGAATTCAGATTCGTCATTCTACAGTTACGCTCTTCGCAAGATTTCTGGGTTGGTCTACGTCCGTCCCTTTATGATCGGCTGCAAAATAGGCGATCAGCTGAAGCGGAATAGAAGCGAGAATCGGTGTCATAAATTCATCTGCAGCGGGTATTCGCACGACCTCGTTGACGGTAAAATTTATTGCTTCATCCCCTTCGCTGGCTACCGCTATCGTGAATGCTCCGCGAGCCTTCACCTCTTCGATATTAGACAGCATCTTCTCGTAGGACTCGTCCTTCGGGATTATCGCCACGACCGGAACACCGCTGTCTATAAGCGCTATCGGCCCGTGTTTAAGCTCTCCGGCTGCAAAACCCTCGGAATGAACGTAAGATATCTCTTTGAGCTTCAGCGCGCCCTCTAGCGCGACCGGGAAATTGTGGTTCCTGCCGATGAAGAGAACATTTTCAGCCCCGGCTATCATCTCGGCAATATCCTTTATGTGATTGGACTGTTCAAGCACCTCCGCTACCAATCGCGGCAATTTGAGCATCTCCTCGACCATGGATCTTATCTGCGCACCGCCAAGGCTGCCGGTCCTCCTGCTGACATCTAGGGCAAACAATACGAGGGCGACGAGCTGGGCCGTGAATGCCTTCGTGGAGGCGACACCTATTTCGGGGCCGGCATAGGTATAGATGGTAGTATCTGCCATGCGGGTTATCGAACTGCCCAAAACGTTACATATCGCCATGACCGTACAGCCTCGCTCCTTTGCGAGTTTTTCCGCGGCTATGGTATCGGCGGTTTCACCCGACTGCGATATAGGCACAATCAATGTCCTGGAATCGAGTATCGGGTCCCTGTATCTAAACTCGGATGCATAATCGATGGCGACGGGAATTTTCGTAAGAGACTCAATAATATATCTGCCTACCATCGCAGCATGCAGCGATGTCCCGCACGCGACTATGGCGATTCGATCAAACTTAGGATTGCTGCCGTCGAACAAGCTATCGATCTCCTTGAGCTCGACCACGCCGCGCTCCTTGGAAACACGCCCGGCAAAAATATCCTGAAACATGTCACGCTGATCGTGTATCTCTTTGAGCATGAAGTGTTTGAACCCGCCCTTTTCTGCCATGACAGGATTCCATGGTATATGCTGCTTTTCACGATTTATACGAGTTCCTTCCGAATCATATATTTTAATCTCCCTTGAAGAGACGACCGCATGCTCGCCATCTTCTATGAAGATCACCCCTTTTGTGTAAGGGAGCAAAGCGGGTATATCTGAGGCGACATATCTCGAACCGTTACTCTCTCCCAAAACCATAGGACTTCCGGTCTTGGCGATATAGAGAACGCCGGGCTCCTGCGCGTTCATTATGACCATAGCATATGAACCTCTGAGCCTAGCTAGCGTCTCCCTCAAAGCAGAGAGGGAGTCTCCTCCGTTCCTTTTGAAATTGTAGTCCATCAGGTGACAGATGACCTCAGTATCAGTCTCGGATGTGAAGCGGTGCCCGCTCGCAGTCAGAGACTCCCTGAGCTCCAGATAATTCTCGATGATCCCGTTATGCACCACGACTATGTCGCCGGAGCGATGTGGATGAGCGTTCATCTCGTTGGGATTGCCGTGGGTGGCCCACCGGGTATGACCTATTCCTGTATTCCCGACCAGATTACACTCATTCACCATCCTCTCCAAATTGGAGAGTTTTCCCTCCGCACGAACTATCTTTATCTCTCCCGAACTCAGCACCGCTATGCCGGCGGAATCGTACCCGCGGTATTCCAGCCTCCTCAGTCCATCGATCAGTATGGGCGTCGCCTGCTCAGTACCCACATATCCCATTATTCCACACATAGATTCCTCTCCATTTAAGAAGATATATTTCTATTTCTTTTTCTTCCGCCTCTTCGACCAACCCGGCACGACCTTTTGCTGAACCCTCGACAGCGCCAGCGCAAACTCCGGGACGTTCTTCGTTATCGTAGAACCAGCTCCTATCGTAGCGCCGCGTCCCACTCTCACCGGGGCCACGAACTGAGTATCGCTGCCAACAAAAACCCCGTCGCCGATCGAAGTTCTGTACTTGGCAAAACCATCATAGTTGCAGGTAATAGTTCCGCATCCGATGTTAGCGCCTGCGCCTATCACCGCATCGCCGAGATAGGTCAGATGATTGGCTTTTGATCCATCCTTCATCGTACATTTCTTCAGCTCAACAAAATTTCCAATGCGAACATTCTTGCCGACTTTGGAATCCGGTCTCACCCTTGCGAATGGCCCGAGTATCGCTCCACCTCCAATCGTGCTTTTTTCTATAACGCTGTGTGCCTTTATATGAACCCCGTCGCCGACCACTGAGTCCTTTATGACCACCCCGTTTTCGATTATGCAATCACAGCCTATCCTTGTATTGCCTGAGATGAATGTGTAGGGCATCACCGTCGTATCTGCGCCTATCTTCACCCCGAAGTCTATATTCGTATTTCTGCTGTCTAGGATCCCCACGCCTCCCAGCATATGCGCAGCGTTGATCCTTTCAATCATCAACTCGCGCACCCTGGACATATCGATGCGCGTGTTGATTCCAAGAAAGTCCGTAGCAGGCTCCCCGCTCCAAGCAGTGACGCTCACCCCCTCTTTGAGGGCTATGCCCACAAGATCGGTGATATAGTACTCGCCCTTCGCATTCTTATTGGAGAGCTTCTTCAGGGATTTGAAAAGCCACTGGGCATCGAAGCACATAATTCCAGAGTTGACCTCCCTAATCTTTAGCTCCTCTTCGTCGGCGTCCCTGGCCTCGACGATTTTGACGACCTTGCCGTCCAGATCGCGAACTATCCGACCATAGCTGCCCGGCTCTTGGAGGTTCATCGTCAGAATGCCCATAGTAGAACCCTTTTCCGAAACGTATTTCAGAAAAGATGAAATCACCTCGCCTCGTATCAGCGGCACATCGGCGCACAGTGAAAGCGCATACCCCTTGAAGCCCTTGAGAGCTTTTCCGGCTGCCTGAACGGCATTGCCGGTGCCAAGCGGCTGCCTCTGTACAGCATCTTCAAGGCGATTGTTAAGAATGTATTCCTTCACATCCCTCTGCGACGGCCCCCTAACGACTATTACCCTGTCAGAGCCAACCTCTCGCCTCACCACATCCACAACGTAGGAAATGACTGGGCGCCCCAAGAGGTCGTGCAGCACCTTCGACTTTTTGGATTTCATCCTAGTGCTTTTACCTGCAGCGAGTATGATAGCGGCGACCTTAGCCATCTAACCCTCCGTTTTTATTAACTTATTCATTTAAAGCCGAATTTTTAAAATTTCAGCGCTTATATAATCAGGGGGATCGGAATACAAGCCTCATTTTGACATTATATGTCGGCATGTGATAGGCCAATCGTGCTGGAAAACGGAGGGAGAAGATGAGCACCACACAGCAGACCATATCGAGGCAGCTTGGCATATTCAGGCCGCTGACCAGGATCCCCAGATCCAGCCTCTTCAACTTTGCGGCAATTCTCCTGCTGTTCCTCTTCATATTTACCCTCCAGAAGCTGAGCGACCGGATAACACCCGCCGACACAGCATCAAAACCTTCCGCCCCAGCCGCAGCATCTGCATTAACTGCTACCCCGACGACAACTGCGCAGAGGCAGGAGATCGCAGGAGAAGCGATAAGCCGGAAGAAGCTGGTCTTGCCAGAGATAAAACCGGAGGTAGAAAAGACACCCGAAGTCTCAATCGCCATCGGCAACGCTAAACCAAAAACCGCAAACGTTCCATCCGGGCATGCCGTGGAAGAGCTCGATAGCCACGAGGCCCGCATGATCTATTTGAATCAGAACAGAAGCTATTTTCAAAATTCCACCCAACCGAGCGAAATCGGTCGGCCTCAAATCGTCCATCATGCGCTGGCGCTTCAAAAGACCGAAGACGACACGGAATATTTTATACCATTCGAAGAGAATGCCAAATAGAGAGATCCGACCGATCACGACAAATGATAAATCAACATCCTGTAGATAAAATCATTCAGACGGCGATGAGATACGGAGCCGACTTTGCCGAGGTCTTCATCGAACAGAAGCGTTCAACGACCATAACCCTCGACAATAGGAAGATCGAAAATGCTTCATCATTTTTCGACCACGGGATAGGGATCAGAGTCATATCCGAGGGAAGAACTGCATACGGAGCCACCAACGACCTTTCAAAAAAAGCACTGCTGGAAATGGCAAAGTCCGTCGGAAAAGCCGTGAGGGCTAAAAACGCGGACGTAAAAAAAATAACGCTGGTTGAGATGGCTCCGGAATCTCCATCGATGGTCAAGCATCATCCATCCGGAGTCAAACTCGAAGAGAAATGCGAGATAGTCAAGAGGGCCAACGAAACGGCGTGGAGCGCAGGCACCGCGATATGTCAGGTTAAAATAACCTACAGAGACGCAGTGCGTAGGATACTGATAGCGTCATCATCGGGAACATATGCGATCGATGAACAAGTAGGCACCGCGCTTCTGGTTCAAACTGTCGCAGCCGACAAAGAAGTCCTTCAAACAGGATACGAGGTCATCGGCGGAAGCCTTGGCTTCGAAACATTCGACGAAACGATGCCTGAAGAAATAGCCGAGCGCGCCGCCAAGAGAGCGCTACGGAATCTGAAGGCCCGCCCGGCCCCGGCCGGCAAGATGCCCGTAATAATCGCCGGCGAAGCAGGCGGAACGATGATCCACGAGGCGGTCGGGCACGGTCTTGAGGCCGACCTCGCTCTCGACGGAAACTCCGTGTACTCAGGAAAAATCGGAGAACAGGTTGCCAGCCCGCTTGTGACCGTCATAGACGACTCAACTCTGCAGGGGAAAAGGGGCACATTCACGTTCGACGACGAGGGGACCTGCGCAAAGCGCACGGTCCTGATCGAAAAAGGAATTCTAAAAAATTATATGTCCGACAACATCAGGGCACAGAGGTCAAAAAGCGTCTCTACAGGAAATGCCAGGCGCGAAAGCTACAGGGTCCCGCCGATAGTCAGGATGACCAACACGATCATCGCCCCAGGCTACGACGATGCAGCCGCGATACTGCGCGACACTGAATCCGGGCTCTTCGTAAAACGCATGGGAGGCGGCCAGGTCAACACGATCAATGGAGATTTCGTATTCGACGTTCAAGAAGGTTATCTCATTGAAGAGGGGAAGCTGGGAGATCAGGTCCGCGGGGCAACTCTCATAGGAAACGGTCCCAAGATACTCATGGAGATAGACCGCATAGCGACCGACCTCGGCTTTTCAATCGGCACCTGCGGCAAGAGTGGGCAGGAAGCACCTGTGTCATGCGGACAGCCGACGCTCAGGATACCTGAAATAGTTGTGGGAGGCATGTAGTACAGATCATCCAAAAGAAGATCACTTCCCGCACAGACTATCCCCGACTATCTCTTTTCCCCCACCTACGAATCCTTCCGGAATGGCGCACTCATTACGAGGAATCCAGGTATATTCTTCACAGCATTTCACCATCATCGCGCCGAATCCGTAGGACTCACAACATACCATGTCCGGCGCTGAGAGATCCTCGTTACATGAAAAAGAAGAGATTCCTAACAAAATCAGCGCTAGAACTATAGTGATCCTTTTCATAATCGGCTCCATCCTTATCATGCGATCATTATGAAGTTATGCTGCCGTCCCTCTTCATTTTTGTCCCGGCGGTAGGAGTTAAAGGCATCTTCACAGAAGGTGCATCTATCAGAGACATCTATAGATGAAGCCGGCACCCCTGCGGCCTCAAGCAAAAGCCTGTTAGCCGCCTTGAGATCCGCATGAGATGAATCGATGCACCACGAATCCCCTATCCGAAGGCTGGACAATGCGTCTATGACTTCGCCCCCCACCTCGTAACACCTTCCGCATATGGAAGGTCCTATAGCGGCAACCAGATTCCCGGGGTCAACGCTGAAGGCATCGCGCATCGCAGCGATCGTCTTACCTACGATATTTCCTGCACTGCCCCGCCAGCCCGCGTGGACCGCTGCGACCGCGCAGGCATCCCGGTCGGCGAGAAGTATCGGAACGCAATCGGCGGTCCTCACGAAGCACACTATTCCCGGTCTGTCGCTTATGAATGCATCTCCCTTTATGATGAGAGATTCCTTCGACCGCATAAGGTAGTGTACGGTACTGCCATGAACTTGGTCGGTCTGAAATACAAAGTGGTCTTTGACCCCGATGGCATCGAGATATTCCGGCCCCGTAATGCCGCGAAGGCCGAAGCCGTGGACAATTCCATCGATTTTCTCGATGAGATCAGAATAGATCAAAGTGTAATTGCCGGCCTTTTTTTCAAACATCATCTCCCCCCACTGCAAAGATTTCTGAGAGAACAAAGCATGGATGCAAAGTCTTTCGCTATCTCAGATTCAAATTCCATAAATTCGCCGGATTTAGGGTGATAAAATCCAAGCTTCCAGGCATGAAGCGCAGGCCTCGAAAAGGATGCGACGGCTTCCATAAGTTGACTCTTCGTAAGACGCTTTATCTTTTTTTCACCCCCATAAACCGGATCACCGACGAGAGGGTGAGAACCTTCGGCAAAATGAACGCGTATCTGGTGAGTGCGACCGGTATGAAGGGTGACCTCAACGAGGGTCAGATGTTTATAAAACCTTTCGACAACTCTCCATTCTGTGAGGGCCTGCCTCCCAATCCTGCTCCTCGACGAAAATTTCTTTCTGTCTCTTTGAGACCTTCCTATCGGAGAATCGAAAAACCCCTTATCCCCCTGCATTGATCCATACACAAGCGCCAGATAAATTTTTTTTACCTTTCTAGATTTGAACTGATTTGAAAGCGAATTGTGCGCTGCATCGTTTTTTGCAGCAACTATGGTTCCGCTCGTACCGACATCCAGCCTATGAACTATGCCGGCGCGTATTTTACCGCCTATCCCGGAAAGATTTTTGCAGTGTGCCAGCAGAGCGTTCACGAGGGTGCCATCCCTGTGGCCCGCCGCAGGATGAACGACCATTCCTGCTGGCTTATTCACGACTATAACATCATCATCCTCATATATAACATCGAGAGGTATATCCTGTGCAAAACCTTCGGAAGATTTAGGCGGAGGAATCAAAACCTCGACCACATCCCCATCTTTGACCTTGAATGCAGGCTTTTTTATCTCCCCCGAAACAGTTACGTCGCCGTTTAAAATCAGGGCGCCAGCTCTTGAGCGAGATATGCCGGAAATTTTTTCGGACACAAACATATCCAGACGAAGCCCTTCGTCGTTTTTTTCAACAGCAATCCTCTCTTTTATGGAGTCCATGATGGCATCAGCTCTCAAGTTCGACATTCCAGTAGCTGAAGTCGACCATATTTACAAACGGCTTCCATTCCTCATAACCGGAAAGAAGATTCAAACCCGAGAACGGGGTCATATGAGGACGCACCGGTTTTTTGAGAAGACGCATGCCGGCCTCTTCCGGAGTGCATCCACCTTTTGTCAGGTTGCACTTGCGGCAGCTAGCGACAACATTTTCCCATGTCGTGCTGCCACCGCGAGAACGAGGGATCACGTGGTCGATGTTTAGCTGCGTGCGTTTGAACCTAAGGCCGCAATACTGGCAGGTGTAATTGTCGCGAAGCATTATATTCATACGCGAAAAACGAACGGTCCTCTTTGGAAGTCGGTCGTAGGTGGCGAGTATCAAGACGCGCGGCACGCGTATCGCCTTGCCGATAACTCCCACGGTTTCATCATTGACGCTGGCAGAAAGCTCGGCCCAGCTTTTGAAATCGAATGTCTTGAATTCGCGATCGACGGCATGCGCAATGCCTGAGACGAGCATGCAGAAAGCCCTGCGCACGGTCACTACGTTGACCGGCATATAGTGTTTATTCAGGACTAGAACCGACGAGGATAACATCGGCCCGATGGTATCCTGAAATAGGCGTCAGATCAAGCTTTAGCTGGTTAAAGACCTCATCTTCCCGCGTATCTGATCGATCGATGTAAAACCGTGGGTCAAGCAATAATTCTTAATTCCGCTCACGATATCCCATGCGGTGGAAGGTTTAACAAAATTTGCAGTGCCGACCTGTATTGCCGACGCACCGGCGAGCAAAAATTCGGCGGCATCAGAGGAGTTCATTATTCCGCCAAGCCCAACTATAGGAATTTTAACCGCACGAGAGGCATCGTACACCAGTTTCAGGGCTATCGGCTTGACCGCAGGGCCGGAAAGACCGCCGCTACCGTTGGTGAGGACCGGTTTCATCCTCACCGAATCGATCGCCATAGCGGGAACTGTGTTTATGAGCGACAATGCATCGGCCCCGACATCTTCCATGGCACGCGCCATCTGTCGAATATCGGAGACCTGAGGCGAGAGCTTCACCATCAGAAAACCACCGTAGGATTTGCGGACTCTGTCGATGACTTTTTTTGCCATCTCGGGATCGGTGCCGAACTGAACTCCGCCAGCCTTCACATTTGGACAGGAGATATTAACCTCGATCCCGGCGATGCCATTCACTCCTTCGAAAGAGCTGGAGACCTCCTCGTACTCTTCAATGCTGGAGCCGAAGACGTTGACGATGACCGTCGCCATTTTCGATACGAGAAATGGAAGCTTTTCGGAGAGAAATTTTTCAACCCCGACATTGGCAAGGCCGATGGCATTGATCATCCCAGATGGGGTCTCGACGATGCGAGGCATCGGGTTCCCTTCGCGGGGCTTCAGAGATATTCCCTTGGTGACGACAGCGCCAAGCGCCGCGAGATTGAACATCTCGGAAAATTCCTCGCCATATCCGAAGGTGCCCGAAGCGACCATGACGGGATTTTTAAGTTCGAGTTTGCCTATTCTGGTTTTAAGTAAATCGGGCATCGTTTATCTTCTCCATCGCGGAAAAATCATTAGCCGTTATCCCACATCAGATCATTCACGTCAAAAACCGGTCCCTCGCGGCAGGTCCTCACGTAACCGCCGGATACATCTTTGCACACGCAGCCGAGACATACCCCTATCCCGCACCCCATGTATCTCTCGGTGGAAACCTGTGCGGGCAATGAATTCTTTTTTGAAATTGCTGCTACTGCCTTCAGCAAGCCTTCCGGACCGCATGCGAAGATGGAGGGTGAATAGAAAGATGCAAGTTCCGCACACAGAAGCTCGGTGATCAACCCGCACCTTCCCAAAGAACCATCTTCGGTAGAAAGATGAACAGCGACTCCGATCTCATCCAGTTGATCGATATAAAAAAGATCGCTGCGGCTCTTTCCGCCGTAGAACAGATGGGGAGAATAACCGTTTTCACGAAGCAGCGAGGCAAGCCCGAAAATGGGAGCTATCCCGTATCCTCCCGCGATTAGAAGCGGGGTCGAATTCGACTCGAGCTTTGAGATATCGAACCCATGTCCGCAGGGGCCTAAAACATCTATCTCCGTTTCTCTCTTCGCCTCCGCAAGCAGACGAGTTCCTCTGCCGACTACTTTGTAGCATATTTCGAGTTCACCTTTGGAAAGTCCCGCGATTCCAAAGGGCCTGCGCAGAAAGACCTCATTGCCAGGAATGGAAAGCATGACGAACTGACCCGGCACGAATCCTTCCCAGGCGACGCGAATGCGCATCATATGAAGGTTATCGCTCACCTTTTCATTCAGGGAAATTTTGCAGCGTTCATCTTTCAATCGACCTCCGGCATCGAAATCTAAACGACATTCATACACATAACAAGGGCGTCTGCACCATCGTCCTGATAGTAATTTTTTCGAACTCCGATGATTTTAAAACCGAGGGACTCATAAAGGTTCTTGGCTGAAACGTTATAATGCCTGACCAAGAGATATATGCGCTCAACATCATAACCGCGAGCGAGATCGAGCATTTTATTCAGCATTCTTCTGCCGATGCCCTTCCTTCGCCACGATGATTTTACAGCAAAGGTATGAAGTTCCATCTCATCATAGATCCGCTGTATCAACATATAGGCAACGACCTCGTCTCCGGATTTTGCCACCCACATCTCGACCGTATCCAGCGCCACCACTTCCTCGTAGGACTGCCTCGACCACGGAAGGGTGAAAGCCTCGACCTCGATCTTCATTATTTCATCGATCTGAGACGGGTCGAACCTAACGATGTTCAATTCGCTGCCCTTTGAATTTTCGCTCATCTGTTACCTGGCAAGAGCGTCGCGGCCCCTGTACCTGGCCCTGTCGCCAAGGGTCTCTTCTATGCGAAGAAGTTGATTATACTTGGAAATCCTGTCTGACCTCGAAGCGGAGCCGGTTTTTATCTGCCCGGCGTTGGTGCCAACTGCGACATCAGCGATAGTGTAATCGCTGGTCTCTCCGGAACGGTGTGAAATCACGGTGGTGTACTTCGCATCGTGGGCCATCCTTATGCAATCGAGGGTCTCCGTAAGTGTACCGATCTGGTTCAGTTTTATAAGAATCGAGTTTGCCGTGCAGCTGGAAATTCCCTGCGAAAGCCTCTTGGGATTGGTCACGAAGAGATCGTCGCCGACGATCTGAATCTTGCCGCCCAACCTCTCGGTCATGAGTCTCCATCCTTCCCAATCATCCTCGGCAAGGCCATCTTCGATCGACACGATCGGATATTTAGAAACAAGATCTTCGTACCAGGCGATGAGTTCCTCTGAAGACATCTTCGGGTTTTTCTCAGCCTCGAGAATGTAAACCCCGTTTTTGTAGAAGGAGGAGGATGCCGCGTCGATGGCAAGGGTGATATCGCTGCCCGGCTTGTAACCGGCATTTTCGATGGCGAGCATGATGACGTCGAGGGCTTCTTTATTCGATCCGAGATTCGGCGCGAAGCCGCCCTCATCGCCAACAGAGGTGGAAAGCCCTCTTTCCTTCAAAACCTTCTTCAGGCTATGAAATACCTCGGCGCCCATCCTCAAACCCTCATGAAAGTTTTTCGCACCTACCGGCATCACCATCCATTCCTGGATATCGACGTTGTTATCGGCATGCTCGCCGCCGTTTAGTATGTTCATCATGGGAACAGGGAGCACGCTCGCCGACCTGTCGCCGTAGAGTGAAGCGATATATTCAAAGAATTGCATCTTGTTATACACAGCAGCTGCCTTGGCAACGGCAAGGGAAACGCCAAGTATCGCATTAGCTCCAAGCTTTGTCTTGTTTGGCGTCCCATCGACATCTATCATGGCGGCATCGATCGCCTTCTGCCCCGTCACAGGAAGGGTCTTAACGACTTTTTTCAAAACCGTATTCACATTCTCTACCGCCTTGAGGACCCCCTTGCCCATATAGCGTTTTTTGTCCCCGTCGCGAAGTTCGCATGCCTCGTGAATTCCGGTAGAAGCACCGGATGGAACCGCCGCGCGACCCAGCACCCCACCTTCTACGTAAACATCGACCTCTACAGTCGGGTTGCCCCTTGAATCCAAAATCTCCCTGCCTATTACGTCGATAATTTTGGCCACTTTCTTCCTCCGTTTTGTTTAAAATTTGGGTGAGAGGGCTACATCATAAAGGCGTGCGTGTCAATTGATGGGAAAAGGAAGATTTTTAGGCGTAATCGAGTCGCCGTTCGATATGATTAGCTAGCGTTTGAGGGCTAAGAGTATCTCTTTCCTCAGTTCAGTGAAAAAAACTTTCGAGATCGTTCAGGTCGATCTCCTTCAGCATCCTCGGCAAAACCCGGATATTTTCGGCGTCGAGAATGACTTTGACCCACTGAAACGCCTCGATGTCGGCATCCTTGTTCTTCGCGAGCTCTATCACCTTCATTATGTCGAAATTCAGGAACGGCTTGAGAAAATACAGATCCACATAGCTTTTGGGATCAAACCTGCCATAGATAGCCAGCGCTTTGTTGAGCCCGATATTGAGCGGGCAATCCACCATAAAATCGCCCTTGAGCTCTGGCGCACCGAGGCGGGGATAGATGATCCGTATCAAATAATTTTTTGAAGAACTTCCGATTCGATCAGTGAAATTTCTAAAGGCTCAAACCACTTTATCTCCGAGTCCGCCCGAAACCAGGTCATCTGGCGTTTGGCGTAGCGGCGACTGTTTCTCTTTATAAGCCTTACCGCCTCATCGAGGGATACCTCTCCGGCGAGGTGCGAAACGAGCTCCTTGTAGCCTACCGCCGAGAAGGGTTGGGCAGCGCTGTCATATCTGTCGAGAAGCGCACGAACCTCTTCGAGAAGGCCCGCTGCCATCATCGAATCGACGCGGGCGTCGATGCGGCGATAGAGCTCCTCCCTTTCGATGTTGAGGCCGATTTTCAACGCATCGTAACGACGGCTGGAAAATTCATGGCCGGAGCGAAACTCGCTCGCTGGAGATCCGGCGAGTTGAAATATTTCAAGAGCGCGGATTATCCTGATTTTGTCGTTGGGATGTATTGAAGAGGACGATTGAGGGTCGACCCTTTCAAGCTCTTCGTAAAGCGCCGCAAGGCCCTCGGCTTTCGCACGGGATTCGAGCTCTGCCCTCAGCGCGGGATCGGACTCCGGCGCCTCACAGATCCCGAATTCGAGCATACGGAGATACATCCCTGTTCCTCCAACGACAAAGGGAATCATGCCGCGCGATGAGATGTCATCGATCGCAGCATCGGCGCGTCTTAAAAATTTTTCAGCATCGAAACGTTCGGACGGATCGCAGATGTCGATCAGATGATGCGGCACCTCGCGAAGCTCTTCTTCGAACGGCTTCGCCGTGCCTATATCAAAGCCACGCCAGATCTGCTGGGAATCGGCAGAGACGATCTCGCCGGAACATCCCTTCGCCAGAAATATAGCCAAGGCGCTCTTCCCTGACGCCGTCGGTCCGCATATGACTATTATCTTTTTCATAGTTAGCGTCATCAACCATCGACCAAATTCGAACGCGCGCATGATCAATAGTCGACGCTCAATTGTCCATGGTCGATTAAAAATTAATGGTCAATCCCTCTTGAACCACTTTTCGATCTCCTGCGGGTCAATTTTTACGAGCGCCGGACGCCCGTGGGGACAATGAGTGACCCTTTCCCTCACAACATCGTGAACAAGGGCCGCCACCTCCGCATCAGAAAGCCTATCCCCGCTTCGAATCTGTGAATGACATGCGATCCTCGTCAGTATCCTATTTACCGCATCATCTGCGGATGACGAAGCGCCGAGCTCCTCAAGATCCGAGGCGAGATCGGAAAGGAATCCTGCCAGAGAAATTCCGGCGAGCATCTCCGGTACGCTTTTCACCACGACGGAATTACCGCCGAAGTGCTCTATCTCGAACCCCGCTTCCGAGAGTGCTCCAAAATGTTCCATGACGTGAGCCAGCTCCTTAGGGCTGAGTTCGACCCTCTCCGGAATCAACAGGCGTTGCCCTGCGACACCCCCGCGGGAACGCTGATTCTTCAGCGCCTCAAATCCTAACCTCTCATGAGCGGCGTGCTGGTCTATAACGACGAGCGAGCGGTTCTCATCCTCGCAGAGGATATAGGAAAGTCCCAGCTGTCCTATCGGACGAAGCCGCGGCAGGTCTTGTGAAGTGAAGAAAAGATCGCGGTGCTCCAAATTCCTTTTCTCACCTGACGCAAAATTCGAAAAACCCCTTAAGGGCTGACACTCTCGCCTTTCCTCAAAACGCATGATCGCATTTTCCACACCAGGAAATCGAACCGATCCCGCAGAGGTCGGAAAACCGCTCTGCAGCCCTTTGCGCATGGCGGATTTTAGAAACTCATAGACGGCTCCGGAGTTGGCGAACCTCACCTCGCGCTTCGTAGGATGTACGTTGACGTCAACTTTCGAAGGATCGATCCGCATCCAGAGAATCGCCGCCGGGTACCTGTCTCGCAAAGTCCCGTCCCCCAACGCCGAAGTCACGGCATGGATGAGAAGCCTGTCGCGCACCGGACGCCCGTTCAGAAAGATATGGATATCCTTTCCGCCGCGCCTTCCGTTTTCCGAAACCCATCCCTCCACGGAAATTTCTGGGGCCGGTTCGTAAATTTTTTTTAGTCCGGCCGAAACCGAATCGCCAACGAGGGAGATAATCCGCGATTTCATCGCATCATCGTCGGCGAAGTCGGCGGCATGTGCACAGAGGCGCTCCTTGCCATCACATGACAGGTCAAATCTCACCGAGGGGTTGGCAAGCGCCAGGGCAACTACGGAATCGTGAACGTGGCCAAACTCCACAGCATCCGATTTTAAAAATTTCATGCGCGCCGGAACGTTGCCGAAAAGTTTTTTAACCGAGACCCGCGTACCCGAAGGACATCCAGCTGGATGAGGGCCATCGGCCGCACCGAAAGAGAGAATGATACGCGACCCTTCGAGCGCCTCCGAAGCAGGCCTCGATTCTATCTCCATTTCTGAGACTGCCCCTATAGCAGCAAGCGCTTCCCCCCTAAAGCCTAGCGTGTGTAAATTCCACAGATCCGATTCGCTGCGAATTTTGCTCGTCGCATGTTTCAAAACACACTTAGCGAGGTCATCTCGACCCATCCCGCATCCATCGTCCTCGACCGAGATGAGCCCCCTCCCCCCTCCGCGTATCACAATCTTTATCCTGCTCGCGCCGGCATCGATGGAGTTTTCAATCAGCTCCTTAACAACCGAGGCCGGCCTCTCTACCACCTCTCCGGCGGCGATCTTTTCCACCAGATCAACCGGCAATTCACTAATTATTCCCATAAGTTATTCCTTTAAAGCGGCTTTAAGAAAGAATGTCGAAAGTTCCTGGTGGCTTGGACTACCCCCAATTCGATACCATTTCAATGGCAAAAGATATCCTCCTTTATGCTTGAAGTAGCGGGGGAATTTGTGAAAAATCGCGGGATGATGAGAATATACGACATGACGATATCAGACCGGATCATGAAATGGCTCTCTCCGGCTTTCACAAGGCTCTCTGAAAGATGGCCCGAGAGGTTCGGGGTCCCCTCCGAAGATATGCCCCACGCATCGGCGATGCGCGATCGATGGAACATACAGCATAGGGTCCTCTTCTCAGGAATCCTCGACAGGGTACAGATGGACGCCGAATCGCTTGCGGACCTAAGGCGACTATCTTCCGAAGGCACGGTAATATACGTCTTCAAAAACCTGGGCCACCTGGAGTATGCTTACTTCAACTCGCTTTTTCTCGAAAATTCCATACCGCTCGCTGCCTATAACAACTCCGTAACCCTGAAGCGCTGGATGAGATGGGGAGATTTCTTCCGCACCATCAGGAGTGAGGAGGCCAAGATCGCCGTAAGCGGCGAGATCCCGGACCCCCTCGATGACGGCCTGCTCCCCGAGATGATCGCATCCGGAAAGAGCGCATTTATAAGAGTCCCCGCCTCCGACCTTCTCGACGACGGGCTCTTGATGACCGGAGAATCGCGCGCGCTTATCGAAGTGGTAAAGGCCGGCAGGCTCTCCGCCGGAAAAGTCTTCATACTCCCCGTGGAATTTTTATGGAGCCGCCGCCCAGACAAGCTGAAAAAATCTCTTTTTGAAATTCTCTTCGGAGAAAAAGAATTTCCGGGAATATTTCGAAGCCTGATTCTTTTTTTGAGGAGGTTTCGTTCACACGCGCAGGTCGCGATGGGCAAACCGATAGACCTTGGAGAGTTCATAATTGCGTCCGGAGGCTCGGATCAGGATGTCGCCTTAAGGCTTAAAGGGATGCTGCTCGGCTCGCTCAGGGCCTCGCGCCAGACCGTCACCGGCCCTTTGGTAAAGCCCCGCAGCTGGTTTCTCAACGAAGTGATGTCGGATCCCGAGCTGGATGAAAGCATCTGCAACATCGCTGCGGATCTCGGTAAGGAGGCGGAGAGCGTGCGTGACCTCGCCGAAAAATACATCCGGGAGATCGCATCCGACATCGACTACACCTACGTCGAGGTCATGGACAGAATTCTCGGATCGACTCTCAACAGAATCTATGAAAGCTACGAAATTGACACCAAGGGACTAAAAAGAACGAAGGACCTATACTCGGAAGGCCCGGTAATTCTGGTTCCGAATCACAAGAGCCACGTTGATTATCTCATCCTCTCGCACGTACTCCACAAAAACGGCATGACCGTTCCGCAGATCGCAGCTGGGATAAACATGAGCTTCTGGCCGATGGGCAAGATCTTCCGACGCTGCGGAGCGTACTTCATACGCCGCGAGTTCAAGGACAACACGCTCTACAAGGCGGTGCTGGAAACCTATCTTAAAATCCTGCTCAAGGAGGGATATTGCCAAGAATTTTTCATCGAGGGGGGGCGAAGCAGAACCGGCAAGCTCAGGATGCCCAAGCTCGGGATGATAGCCATGCTTGAACGGGCCGCCAAGAGAGCCGGCTTTTCGAAGCTCTCATTCATGCCGGTCTCACTGACCTACGACAGGGTCATGGAGGAAGGGAGCTACGTCGCCGAAAGCGAGGGCGCAGACAAGCAACCTGAAAACGCCGGGCAGTTGATAAAACTCACGAAATATCTGAAAGGCCGAGCATATAAGCACGGCTCCATATACGTGAGGTTTGGCGAACCGGTTGAAATGTCGGTCGACCAGCCCTCGCCGCAGCAGGTGCCGGAGATCGGTGAGTCGATAAGCAGGATTCTGAACGACAACTGCGTGATAACTCCCGTGGCGCTGGCGGCTGCATCGCTCCTTTCGCATGGGCGCAGGGGCGTGACGCTAGAGGAGTTCAACGGGACCTCGAAGCTGATATACGATTACCTTCGCAAGACAAACAACCCCTTCTCTTCCAGATTCGACTCACAGCTCGAACCCGTCATGATGAAGGCCCTCTCGATGCTTTCCTCGAGACGACTCGTTTCAATAAACATGAGCGCGCTCGGCGACTATATCTCGGTGGGGGAAACCAAAAGAAACGAACTGGCCTTTTTTAAAAATAGCATAGCCCATTTTCTCCTCCCTCTATCAGTCGCCTGTATGGAGATATCCAACAGCGGAACGCCTATCAGGAGGAAGAAGATGCTCGATGACCTTCCGCTGATACGGGATCTTCTCGCCCACGAATTTCGTTTTGAAAGGGAGAGGCTTGGAGAAAACCATCTAAATGACGCAATAGATTTTCTGATAGAAAGCGACATCGCTGAACTATCCGCCGAGGGAAATATATATCCCTCTCCCGGCTTCGCGGACAGAATCGAAAATCTGTCGCGCATCGTAATTCCCTACCTCGAAACGCTTTACATAGCCGCAGTTCATGCCCATGGCATATGCGATCGCGAGTCAGATGAAAAAGAACTCATCGAAAATATGGCTCGCACCGGTACGGATTTGTTGATGCTCGACAGGATAAGACACAAGGAAGCGATAAACAGATTCGACCTCGCGCACACGATACCAACATTGCTCGAGAATAATCTTCTCACGGAGCTTCCGCTGGAAATAGGGAAAAAAAGGCGGAGGAGATACGGGGTATCCTGTAATAATGAGATGGCGCAAAACATTAAAGTGGAACTTGAAAAGCTGCTTTAAACCCCCCTCCAATTAAGCCAATCCACTTTTTATTCACATTTGTGGAGAACTTCTTCGTCTTCTACGACGTTCAGCGACAAACGGACAGAATGCCTATCTAGCTAATTTATAAGTATATCTTATGCCTATTTATTGGTCAGTTCGATTTCGGGCGCATTTAGGGCTTAAATTATTCGCCAGAGCTCCAGCTATCCACACCTTTATCCCGAACCACTGTGAAAAACCTTTAGAGGATTTTGATATGATAATTTAAGAATATATTATCTATAAATTCTATAGTGGGAGGCAGCTTTCAAACAATCTCAGCGGGAATATCCTCGGAAGCAAACTGGTCGAAAAACTCATCATCGTAATCCTCTTCCTGATCCCGATTGCCTCCGCCCCCTTCATCTCCACCATCGCTATGGGAATGCCCTTCATGGGAGACATCCGCTACAGTGTGAAGTTTACGCTCAGCGTCCGATGCGGCAGTGAAAATTGCAGAGAGAACTCCCGAAGATAACATCGTGTGAGGCATTCCTCCAAGCCCTCGGGTCGCCTCGGCTATCGACGCGGGGGAATCCTCAGCAATTGCACACGCAAATCCAAGCGCGGAGATCCCGGCATTTCCACCTTTGGATCTCCCGAGGAAAGCTCGGCGAGCCGATAAAAAAGAAGGAAGGGGGCTAAATCCGAAATCGTTCAATGAATCGAAACCGATAGGAAGCATCCCCCGAGATAAGATCCCCTTCTTTGCAACATGGTTGGACCTAACACCAACTACCTCTGGAAGGACCTTCTCCGATCCTGAATCTGGACCCTGACTGTGGAGGATCCTCCTGAGCGCCGAGAGCTGAGCCTGTGAAAGATGCTTGGCATTTTCAAAATAGGCAGCACCCGGATTGAGGTGAATCGCCCCTTTAATAAATTCGACCGCGAAAGAAGTTGAAAGTATTCCCCCGACCACGGCCTGAGTCGGAATCAGATCGAAAGCGGCGCTCGCGAAATCCACGGGTCCCGAGGCTGCAGATGAAGCGAAGGAATGGATATAAAATGCAGGCTTCAAATCCCCCACTGAATTTTGGGTGGAAGGCGTCTGCTCCGCTCCGGATGAGGCCGAGGCATAGCTCTCGGAACTCTCCTCCGTCGATCCATGCTCAAAGGTCATCTTAAACCCGCTATAGTCTTCCGATGAGGATTCGGATTCTCCATATCCCGTAGTCTCAACATCTTCAACTTTTTCACCGGCAGGCGTCGCAATCTTGGCGGAGTGCGCCACCCCAGCATCATCGTCTTTATCGGCCTTGGCAGGCTTCGACTTGGGCTCAGGTTCGGGAGCGACGATTACGGGATCCACTTCCCTTTTCGGCGGCTGTTCGGGTTCCTCGACAGAAGGATCATCTATGGCGCTATATTCGTCAGGCGCGCAGGTACCGAGCATCCTGTCTAAGAGATCATCACAGCTTCCAAAGAGATTGATCGCACTATTTTGCGTCGAAAGGTCTGGCTCAGGCGGAATGCACTGTGGCTCATCAACAACGGTGAAAACATCCACCTCACAAGTCTGTTTCTCCGGAGATGGCAATGCAGGTTCAGGAATACAGACCTCTTCGGTCAAGAGATGTGACCCGAATACCTCCTGCTCACAGACCTCTTTTCTGGATGCGCTCCCAGCTTTTACAGCATTTTGATCCTTCTCCTCGGGCTTTGCACTGTAGATCAAAACCCTATCGCCATCGCGGACGAAGAGATTGCCATCCGCATCGATGACCGCAGCAAGCGATCCATCCGGGGCATAGAGGTTGGTTGAACCATCGGGATTTTCAGGACCCTGCACAAGGAAGGTGCCACAGAGCTTCGCAGCAAAGGCCACGGGGTCGCCGGAGAGATAGCTGCTCGCCTGCGACGACGAGAGGCCGCCAAAATAATTTCTTGAAAGATCTGTCAGGTCCATTTTGGACATAGTTAAGATAGAGGGACCTACCCCTCTATATCCATTATCGGCTGATCCAGGGGGGATGTTGCCTGGATTGTTGAGTTTTTTAGAAGATTATAAGTGCTTGAAAATAATTGACAATGTGCTGAGTCGATGCTAGAAGCCCGCGCTCGGATCGATCGTTCTTTCTTTCTTTGACAGCGCCGGATTTTGGATTATTCGGGGGTCGTCCAACGGTATAGGCATCCGTTGAGTCGCGACCATAGCCATGGACGCGACGATTACGGATGCGAATCCCCGAAGTGTGAGGCAGTGTTTTTCCGCCGAACGGTTACGAAGGGGAGGACGGCACCCTTTGCTTGGAAATCGGATTTCGGATTATTCGGGGGTCGTCCAACGGTAGGACGGCAGCCTCTGGAGCTGCATATTGGGGTTCGAATCCCTGCCCCCGAGCAAATGAAAAAGGTCGCCGAAAGGTGGCCTTTTTTATTTGCTTGGGGGTGGTGGATGAGACCCCACGGTTCGCACGCAGCCGTTAGAACAGCGGATGCGAATTTTG
>Ga0123335_1000378_pt1 | contig 74359 bp, 56 predicted proteins | sample BiotimSIPDNA_2_FD_89707 | JGI IMG/M metagenome (GOLD analysis project Ga0123335, IMG submission 89707) | Anaerobic biogas reactor microbial communites from Washington, USA - Biogas_R2 time_0 SIP DNA | ecosystem: Engineered > Bioreactor > Anaerobic > Unclassified | place: Washington, USA... | reverse complement strand
TGCCCGAAATCAAGGAGGATAGCGCTATCAACCAGGCGAGACAGAATACAAATTTTGAGGCTTTTCTTGGGGGGGAAATCATTGTACCAGACTCCTGTGCCGACTTGTGTACCACGTTACGGGAGGACAATTCAACCTGGGAAGGGCGGTTGCGAGACGGATGCCGTCTTTTCCGCGGCGGCGCGAAACCATACGAGTTTCACCCTCCGCAACAGGCGGTAACAAGTTTTCCCGGCAGGGCCCCCAACCTACCAGGTATAGGTATAGCCCAGCGCGGCGGAGAAGGCGCCCGCCTCTATGGTGGTTCCCTTTCCGAGGCGCGACATCAGATCCCCGTCACCGCTCTCACGAATTTTATTGGACGGCGCCCATATCGCGGAGAAATGGATGGCGTTGTTTTTGTTGATCTGATGGGACACCCCGGCCGTTACATGCTGTTCCACGATGACCGGCACAAGGCCGGACAGAAAAACCCCATCTTCGCGTACCGGTGAATTGCTGTAGGCATACCCCGCCATAAAGGTCCATTTGGGCAGGGCTTTCCATTCCACGCCCAGTTTGAACCCGTGCTGGTTGGTCCAGCCGTAGCCGCCGCCCCGGAATATGGGCGACCCGTAGGTCTTGATTCGCCGCCAGTGCAGCCATTTGTAGTCCAGAGTAAGTTCTATCTTCGGTGTAAGTTCATAGGCGATGCCTGCCTGCACTACCCGCGGTGTGTCCAAGGGCGAACTCAGCAGGTCGTTATATTTATCCATGCGCTCCGTCCAATGGCGTGAACTATAGTTAAGGCCCACGGCGAAACGATCCCAGTGTTTGTAAAATCCTACCCCGAAACCGGCACCCAGGGAGCTGTCCCAGTTGTTGTCATTATGGGCCGAGCGCAGGGAAAGCGTTAGGTGGTCCGAACGGAACCGGTTCAAGGAAAGATGCAAACCCAGGCCCACAGCCCAGCCGTTTTCAAATTCATGGGCATAGGCCAGCACACCGCGTATGTGCTGATAGGAAAGCTTTCTGTCCCCGTTCCCACCCACCAGACGGCTGATGATATTCCGCGAATAGGGGTATTCCACCCCCGCCCCGCTGGGAATAAAAATGCCGCCACCCAGGGTGCCGCTTTTCAACGGCCAGATAAAACCCGTGCTGACAATATTGGAAATATCATCGGAAACCAGCGTGCCGTCAAGCCGGTTGCCCAGCAGTCCACGAGGCTTCAATTCAGCACGGGGAAACACCGTATACCAGTTAACGTCCACGCGGCGTTCCAGATCCACCATGGAAGCGGGATTCATGTAACTCCAATAGGCGCTGCGCGGACTGGCGACACCACTGGAAGCGCGGCCCAATTGCAAGGTGTCGTTGCCCAGCAGGAAAACGCCCTCCCCGGCAAATGCCCCCGGGGCCATCACCGCCACAACGGTCATTACAAGAGAAAAACATACGGCCCGCTCAAAAATGGTATGCAACTGCCTGAAATGCTTCAAAACATCATCTCCTGTAATTACGGACCGCTACCTGATTATTATTCTCTGAGATTCCTCTGTGATCTTATGTGCCGCAACGGAAACGGTCGTGCAAAGACTGCCAGACAAGCTCAAACCGTCCTAAAACCTTGACACAGCCGTGTTAGTACCCTTTTTGCCAACGACTATGTATCATAAACAAGTTGGTAAAATCAAAATTTCAATATCATTTTATAAGTTCATATTTCTTATATTGGGCTTTAATGATGCCCTGTATACTGACTATACATAAGCTCATCTGGATTCATTCGAGGCATTTAATATGACTTACTGGTACATTTTAAGTGGTTGGTTGTGGTTCAACTATCCTGTTGCTCTCCATGTCCCGAAATGAAGCCTTGATTGTATGCAAACCTGATTTTGGGCGAATCCGATGTTTCATAAGAATCTCTATCTCATTAGAAACGAATATGTTAAATTGATATAATGCTTTGGCACGATATGTGCTTTGTCTTGAGTCATGCGACACAGAATCGTAATATATATCTGGTTTTCGGCCGTGGCCTTACTGGTTTGGGCAGGAATGGGCGTTGCCGGGCCGGACTTGGAAGTAATTCCCCAGAAATACAGTGCCCGCCCCGGCGAAGTCTTTCCTGTGGAATACACGTTCACCTGGCAAGACGCCGGAAGTCCGTATACTGTGTTGCCCCCGGCCCTGCCCTCCCTGGATTGGGGTGAGGCGGCCCTGCTTGAAGTACGTGCCCAATCCGCCGGTGACGTGAACAAGACGCGTGTTATTGTGGGATTTACCGCCGCCGTAACAGGCCACCATGAAGTGCCGGCCATTGAATTCCGCCTGATGAATTGGAATACTGAAGATAACACCGCCGTCCTGACGATCACCCCGGAAACCCCTGCGCAACTGCTTACATCGACCCCGCTAACCATAAAGGTAAGCGCCGTTGGTATTCCCGTGATTGTGGCCGCAATCGCGGTTCTGTTGACGGTGATCGTTGTCGGCGTTGCGGCATGGCGTTTCAAACGCGGAACGGCGCCGGACACTGGTGCAATGTCTTTGAGCGTCACGGAACAGGGCACCGCACTTCTGCACGAGGCGCGCCGCCATCGTCTTGACGGCGACTATTATGCCTTTTACCGCGTGCTGCGCAGGGCCTATGACCTGGTGGCACGCGTATCCGGCACTCCCGATGAACGGTTGTGCGCCAGGCTGGATGTGCGTATCAAGGACACCGGCTACCGGGGGCTGCGCCCGACCGAGGATGACCTCGAGGGCGACTTCAAGGAAGTGGAACAACAGGTGGCGCGGATGAACGACCGCGCGCCAAAGGAGAGTTAGCGCATGGCTGTAAACGTTGAAGCCGTAAGGCGCAGTGTGGAACAGTACGCCCCCATGGTAAACCGGCTGCGCGAGCAGGTCGGCCGCATCATTGTGGGGCAACATTACATGATCGACCGCCTGCTTACCGCCCTGCTCGCCAACGGGCATGTCCTTATCGAAGGCGTGCCGGGACTAGCCAAGACAACGGCGGTGACGACCCTGGCCCAGGCCATGGACTGCACCTTCAAGCGGGTGCAATTCACCCCGGACCTGTTACCGGCGGACCTGATCGGCACCTTGATTTACACGCCCAAAACCGGCGAGTTTGTCACCAGGAAAGGCCCCATCTTCGGAAATATCATCCTGGCCGATGAAATCAACCGCGCCCCCGCCAAGGTGCAGAGCGCGCTGCTTGAGGCCATGCAGGAACGCCAGGTTACCATAGGCGAAAACACCTTCAAACTGGACGATCCCTTCATGGTTCTGGCCACGCAAAACCCGATCGAACAGGAAGGCACCTACCCTCTGCCGGAAGCCCAGGTGGACCGGTTCATGCTGAAATTAAAAGTCACCTATCCCTCGCGCGCGGAAGAACGGCAAATCATGGACCGCGTGGACCTGCTGCATCAGCAACAGGTGGAGCCCGTGCTGACCCGGGAACTGTTGCTGGAGGCCCGGGAAATCGTGAACCGCATCTATGTGGACGACAAGGCGAAAAATTATATTGTGGACTTGGTCTACGCCACACGGGAACCCGAAACCTTCGGGCTTAACCTCAAACCGCTTATTGAGTACGGCGCTTCGCCGCGCGCGACCATCTACCTGCAACAGGCGGCCCGCGCAATGGCCTTCCTGCAGGGTGAGGGCAACGTGTTTCCCAACGACGTGAAACAGGTTGCCATGGACGTGTTGCGCCACCGCGTCAAGGTCTCCTACGAAGCCGAGGCGGAAAATATGACCAGTGAAGATCTTATTCGCAAAATTCTTGAGAGCGTACCCGTTCCCTAAGCCCCGGGAAGACGTGTTGGTGGACAGAGAATTCCAGGAAAGGACACACCGCAATGATCCCGCAGGAGATCATGCAGAAAATAAGGCGCATCCACATCCGGACGCGCCGCATGGTCAACGAAATTCTTGCCGGCCAGTACGAAAGCGTATTCAAGGGGCAGGGCATGGAGTTTCGCGAGGTACGGGCCTATGTTCCCGGCGATGATATCCGCAGCATCGACTGGAACGTGACGGCACGCACCGGCGAACCTCACGTAAAGATCATGGCCGAGGAACGGGAGATGACCGTGATGCTCGTGGTGGACATGAGCGGTTCCGGACGCTTTGGCAGCGTATCCCGTTTCAAGAACGAATTGGCGGCCGAACTCTGCGCCGTGCTGGCCGCTTCCGCCATCAAGAACAACGACAAGGTGGGCCTTATTATTTTCACCGACGATATTGAGCTATACGTGCCGCCCAAGAAGGGCAGCAGGCATGTGCTCCGCGTCATCCGGGAAGTGCTGTACTTCACCCCGCGCGGCACCGGCACGGACATCGCGAAGGCGCTGGGCTACCTGGGCAGGGTCATGCACCGCAAGGCCGTGGTATTCCTCGTGTCGGACTTCATGGCGCAGGGGTATGAAATCGCCCTGCGCGCGACAAAGCGCCGCCATGACGTTATTGCCGTCACGGTAACGGATCCCAGAGAGCTTGTTCTACCCGACATCGGCAGGGTCGCGGTGCGCGACGCGGAAAGCGGCATCGAAACACTGGTCAACACCAGCGATCCGCGGGTACGCACCGCTTACGAACGCGCCGCGCAACAACGCCAGCGCCAGCGGGATGAAATCCTGCGGCGCAACCGTGTGGACACCCTGCACACCACCACGGACAAGCCCTATGTGGAAGAAATCTACCGTTTCTTCAAGATGCGTGAGCGCCGCCGGGCGGGAAGGGCCGCGGTATGATGCGGCTCCTGTTACTAGCGGCAGTCACGCTTTTCGGCGCCGGCTTCACAGCCGCGGCGGAAACGCCCGTTCTGGACACGGCGCTACTCCCGCCGGAGATACCCTATCACCGCACGGCCCTATACACCGTGTCGGTGGAAGCGGATGCGGAAGTCCGCATTTCTTTTCCTGAAATTACCGGTGATCCGGGCAAAGTTGAAGTCGAGAAGTCAGAATACCAAAGGGATACCTTGGCCGACGGCCGCGTGCGCCATATTCAGAACTATCGTGTCAATCCCATTGTCACCGGCGTTTATGCGCTCCCGCCCCTCCCGATTACCTGGCAGGATAACGCTGCGACAGGCACGCTGACAGCGCCACCCGCGGCGTTCAACGCACGGGATCTTACGCCGGCGGAGGCCAAGTCGGCGGAAACTTTTCTGGGAATAACCGCCCCCGATGCCGTTCTTTCGCCGCAGCGCCATTCCGGCTGGCTTATACTGGTCGGCGCGGGTGTATTGTTGGTTGTTGCGGCGATCCTCCTGGTGTTTCTGGCGCGCCGGCGCCGCATGGGCGATCGGACCGCCCCATCCCTGCCGGCATGGGAGATCGCCTTGAACCGGCTTCGTGAACTGCAGCAGCGCGACCTGCCCGGCGCGGGGAAACTGGAAGCCTTCTATGTGGATTTGTCCGCTATTTTGCGCTACTACATTGAAGACCGTTTTCAGATACAGGCGCCGGAACAGACCACGCCGGAATTTATCGAGGCAGCCTCGAAATACGGTGTTTTCTCGGAGGCGCAGGAGGCCTTTCTGGCAGATTTCCTGCGCCAGTGCGACCGCATCAAATTTGCCCGGCTGCAGCCCGGGGTGGAGGAGGCTGAAGCGCATTTCACCCAAGTGCGCCTGTTTATAAAGGAAACCATTCCTGAAGAAGCGACCAACAGCGCGATGGAGCACGCGGCATGAACGCGATCGGGAACATAGTCGCCTTTGACGGTACCGCCCACCCCGAGTTTTTCTGGCTGGCCCTGGCCGTACTGCCCCTGCTGTTGCTGGAACTGGCCGGCCGTCCGCCGGGAGCGGTGACGGTATCTACCGGCGACACTTTGTCCGCCATCCACAAGCGGGGACCTGATTTTGCCCGGCGCATTCCCGCGCTGTTGCGCGCGCTCGGCCTGATCCTGCTGCTGGTGGCGCTTGCCGGCCCCCTGCGCGGTTATCATGTCCGCAAGGACCGGGCCGGGGTCATTGACATCATGCTCTGCCTGGACACCTCCGGCAGCATGCAGCAGCCCGATTTCTTTATCGAGGGGCGGCAGTATGACCGGCTCCACGTGGCGCGCGAAGCCGCCCGAAAATTCGTGAACAGCCGGCGTGAGACGGGGGAATCCCGATATGGGCTGGATCGGATCGGCCTGCTTTTGTTTTCCGGCCTGGCGTGGACCAAGTGCCCCCTGACCCTGGATTACGATGTCCTCGAACGGGAAATCGAAAACGCATCTATCGCACCGAAACACAAAGACGGCACCGCCATCGGCTCGGCCCTCGGCCTTGCCGTGCGGCGCCTGAACCGGTCCGAAGCCAAATCCAAGGTCGTAGTGTTGCTGACGGACGGCGTCAATAACAAGGGGGAGATCGATCCGGTGACCGCGGCACGCCTTGCCAAGGAATACGGCATACGCGTTTATACCATCGGCGCCGGATCCACTGAAGAGGTGGTGGTGCGAAACGGATTCTTCCCGATGCGCACGGAAGCCATAGATGAACAAGTGCTCCAGCAGATGGCGGACATTACCGGCGGCAAATATTATCTCGCCACGGACACGGAGTCGCTGATGAACGCTTACGATGAAATCAGCGCGCTGGAAACAACGGAAATCGACGTCGGCGACTATTACGAAGCCAACGAGGAATTCATGTTTTTCCTCTCGGCCGGCGCTCTTGCCTTGCTTGCCTCGGTATTTTCAAGACGGCTCTGGTTTGAGATTGTGCCATGAATACAATTTTATCAAGTGACATGACAACCCTGTTGTTCAGACCGACAACCCCTCGGACGGAGTGTTAACCACCCATGCGGTTTGCCTTTCCCATAGCACAGTTGCCCCTGTGGGCGGCCGCGGCGGCAGCCGCCGCCGTGGCGGCGTTTCTTGTGCTGCGCTTTCTGGAACGCCGCCATGAAAAGCGCCTGTGCCTTTTTGTGGACGCCAGTCTTGCGGACCGGCTCCTGCCCGCATACACGCTGCGCGCCCGCCGCCCGCTTGCCTGGCTGACCCTGCTCGGCATCCTGTTTCTTCTGCTGGCGTTCGCGCAGCCTCACTGGGGGAAAAAATGGGCGCCCGTCACCCGCACCAGCCGGGACATACTCGTCCTGCTGGACGTTTCTTCCAGCATGACGGCGGAAAATCCGCCGCCGACGCGGCTGGACCGCGCGCGCCAAAAGATAGAATCCCTCCTTGAAAGCTGTCCCGCGGACCGTTTCGGACTGGTCACCTTTTCGGGCGAGGCCGCCTATATGTGCCCACTCACCCTGGACCAGGGCTATTTTCGATCCATTTTGGACGCGGTCAATGCGGACACGCTGAGCGTGGAAGGCTCCGACCTGGCGGCGGCCATGATTGAGGCGCGGGACGCCTTTGAAGAAGACGCCAAACGCTTCGGCGGGAACGAGAACAACAACCGAATAGTGCTTATCATCAGCGACGGTGAACAGACCGCAAGCGATGCCGTGGCCGAAGCGAAACGGATCAGCAACAATGCCGTCATATATACGCTGGGCATCGGCGATCCCCAGGGTAGCGTGGTGGAATTCCCGACCTGGATGCGCAAGTATGTTTCCCTGCCCGACAACGAGCTGACCCATATATCCAAACTGGACGAGGAGACCCTGTCACAAATCGCCCTCGCCGGAAACGGCGCCTATGTGCGTATCACACCGGACAATGCCGACATAAATTTCATTCGCGGTGAATTTGACGCCATCCAGGGAAAAACTTCCTCAGACACCTTGAGATTCCGGCTGATCAACCGGTACCGGTGGCCCCTCGCGGCGGCGTGGTGCTGTTTCGCAGCGGAGGGTCTCTGGCTGAGCATATTGCCCTGGGTGCGCAAGCGGCGCCTGCGCCGTATGGAGGGTACCACCCATGCTTGAGAAAATTCCCTTCATTGCCGCCTTATGCTTTATCCTTCTGGCCGCCGGTTCCGGGTATGCGGCAGGCCTCGAACAGACGGTCCGAAACGCCGGCGGGCTTCTCAAAAAAGGAGACGCCGATGCAGCGTTGGACCTGCTGAGAGAGGCACAGGTGGATCATCCTGAAGCCGCTGAACTGCGCTTCGGCGTGGCATGCGCCTTGTTTGTCAAAGGGGAAAAACTCGCGGAATCCGGCGCGACCGAAGAAGCCAAGGCGGCCTTTGGTGAAGCGCACTCCCTGTTCAACGGCCTTGCCAAAGACTCGAATCCGCGGATTGCGCGGGAAGCGGTTTTTAATGCCGCCAATACCACGGCGCGCGAAGCCCTTGCACTTGGGGGCGGACCGGACCGCAACGCGGCCATTGCCGCTTTACGCAACGCTGTCAGGGAGTATGAAACGGGGCTTGCCCGTTTTCCCGACCATGACGGTCTTCGCCAAAACCTGGATCATGTACAGTTGAAATTGAAGGAATTGCTCCAGAGTTCCCAAGAGCAGCAGGAACAACAGGAAGAACAACAGCCACCGGAAGACCAGCCGAAGCTTATTTCCCGCTTCGGTCAGGCGATGACCGATCTTCCGGGCGCAACAGCGCAGGTCGACGGGAATACGGCTATTCTGGTGCCCCCGACAACACAGGAGGGTGAATCATGAGACATGTCGCCGCCTGTGTAGTTGTGTGCGGTATCTATGCCGCAACGGTGCTGGCCCAGCCCCTGTTACCGCCCGCAGCGCCGCAGATTCAAACGCCATCCGCCCCACCTAACCTGCAAACAGCCATGCCGGAGCCGGTACCGCCGCAGCCGCCGATCGGACAAATGTTTGCCGTGCGTGCCTCGGGCGCGGTGCCGCAAAATCCCCACATGGATGAAAAACTCAAGCCGATCGCCGCGGCACTTAGTGGACTGCCTTATACTTCTTACGAGGCGCTCTCTGTCAACAGCCGGGAACTGCCCTGGGGCATGGAAACCCTTTTCCCGATAAGCGCGGTGCATGCCTTCAAGGCGACCGCCCTGAGCATGGATCCGGAAGGCGCCATTGCCTTGCGCGCCCGCGTGGAAATGCTGCAGGGAGAAGACTATATTAATGCTTTGGACACCCAGGCCCTGGCGGCCCAAAACCAGGCCCTCCTGTTCAGGGGCATCCCCCTGGGCCGGGATGAACTTGTGATTGTGATGTTGGTGGCCATGCCCCCGGACCCGGAAAAAAGCGGCAGCCCGAATCAGGAAGGGGAAACGGAATCGGAAGGCGAAAACCAGGAGAACACCGAGTCTGAATCCGAGGGTGAAAACAAGGTAGAGGGCGAACAGGAAGGGGAGAATGCCCCGGAAAAGCAGGAAAGCCAAGTGAATGAAGCGGACGAGGGCGAAGGAGAATCGCCGAAAGGTGTTGAAAACCTGGACGCCCTGCTTGAATCGCTCGATGATATCGACCGGCGCGAACAGGTGGAGGAATTGAAACGACGGGACCGAATTGATTTCAAGGGAGACTGGTGGTGATGCGCACACTCTGTTACATCGGACTTGTCGGACTTTTCGCGGTGCAGGCGCACGCCCAGGGCCGGGTGACCGCTACCACCTCCACGCTGCGCGCCGCCGCGAATGAGGTGTTTTATATCATCATTGAAGCCAGCGGCGGAGACATCCAGGACCCGGATATGGAGCCGGTCACGGCGGCCGGCATTCATCTGGACACGCCGTCGGTGCGTTCGCAGACCAGCATTCAAATGATCAACGGGCAGACAAGCACGACGCAGTCGCGCAATTGGCGTTACCCCGCATCGGCATCCCGGGAAGGCAGTGTGACGATACCGCGAATTTCCGTAATGATTGACGGCCAGGAATATTTCACCCAGCCCATCGCCCTGGAAATCACCCGCGCGCTGGATCTCGGCGCGCAGGCCCCGGGAAACACACGCGAAGTAACCACCGATGACCTTGCCTTTGTCCGCATGAATACGGACAAGGCGACCCTGTACCAGGGGGAGGCACTTACCCTGACCATGCAGATTTACTGGATGGATGGAAATGTTGCCGTGGAAGGTGCGCCCCCTTTTCCGGAAACGGAAGGATTTTATCCGGGCCCGGAATGGCGGAACAACAGGACAGAATATGTCGATGACAGGCTCTACCAGGTCACAGAATTCATTCGCATCCTCTATCCTGCCCTTTCTGGCGACCTGACGATAGGCGAATGGACCTGGCAGGGCGCGGTGCGCTGGTATGACCAGCGGGGACGGATGAAACGGACAGGCCGTGCTTTTAGGGCGGAATCAATACCCGTCACCGTGCTGCCTTTGCCTGAACAGCCCGCAAACTTCAGCGGCGCCGTAGGCAATTTCCAGATCAAGGCGGCGCTTGCCGGCACCCAGTTGATACAGGGAACGCCGGTGCGTCTCACTGTCACCCTTTCCGGACAGGGCAATCCCAACACCCTGGGCGCCCCTGTCCTGCCGGAACTTCCCTGGGCACATGTTTCCGAACCCGAAACCACCGTCCAACAACATGAAAATTCTCCTGAAGTCGTTAAGGAATTCGGTTACCTTATCACCCCCCTGGAAACAGGGGAAAACAGGATCCCCCCGCTCAACTATGTTTATTTTTCGCCGTTGACCAAACAATACGAAACAGCACAAACGCAGGAATTCGCCGTCTCTGTCGGTGGCGCCGAAGGCGCGGGTTCCCTGGTTGCCGTGGGTGGTTCCGCAACGGATCAGCGCAACCGTATCGAGGTTTTCGACGATGGAATACTTCCGATCATTACGGATCCCGGTATCCTTACCCATGTGTCGCGGGATCCGGGCGCACGGCCATCCCCGGCGGCTTATGTCAGCCCAATACTGCCGCTGGCTGTTTTCGTTTGCCTTACCCTGCTGTTGCGATGGCGCGGCCGCCTTGCCAGTGACCGCGGCTACGCGAGGCGCTTCTTCGCCGCGAAACGTTTTGAAAAAACCATCAGCGACACACAGGGCACGCCAGACCCCGTGGAAACCCTTGGACGCGCCCTCAGGCAATACATCGCCGACATCTTCAACATCAACGATGCGGGACTTACCTCGTCGGATGTGGAAACGGTATTGAACAAACACGGTATCGACAGCGATACCACCGCCCTTGCCGTGCGTGTGCTGCGTGCCTGCGAACGTGCAAAATACGCGGGGCGCGCCTCGGCCGCTGAAGAAGTGCACGCCCTGCACGCGGCCACGTGTAACACCGTCGAGCGGCTCCAGGCGACCCTGCGGGAGAAACGGCCATGATTACAGCACTTCTGATAACCCTGCATGCGCTGGGCGCCTCCCCCGAGGCGGCGCACATTTTCGACCAGGCCAACAAGGCCTACACCGCCGAACGGTACGCAGAGGCGGCAGATGGGTATAAGCAACTTACCACCCTGCACGGCATCAACAATCCGGCGCTATTGTTCAACCTGGCGAACGCCTGCTACAAACAAGGCCAGCTCGGAAATGCGGTTCTGTATTATGAGGCTGCCCTGGCCGTGGACCCCGCTTTTGAGGCGGCGCGCAGCAATCTGGAAAAGGTGTTGGGCGAAACCCGGCGCAGTCTGCCACTGCCCGACCCGCGCCAGATCACCGGCAGCCTCTTGCTACGGTACTATCCCCTCACGCCCCGGCAAAGCCTGTGGCTGGTGCATGCGTTTCTGGCGGCGGCGATCGTTTTCCTCCTGTTGCGGCAATGGCGGACGCGCCCCAGATACGCAGTGTCCCTGTGGATTTCACTCTGCCTGGCAGCGCTTTTTTACGGACTTTCCCTCGGCGCCGGATACGCCCTCCGCTCGACGCCGAAGCTCGCCGTGGCACGGACAAAGGAAGTGCCCGTTTATTTCAGCATGAATGAATCAGAACAGCCCAGATTTTTGTTATATGAAGGAGACCGGGTGTTCGTGGACCGCCAGGAAGGCGAGTGGGTGCGTCTTCATGCCTACGGTGGCGAACGCGGCTGGACCCGTAAAGACGCTATTGGTATTGTGGAGTATGGTATTTGGTAGGTACCGCGGATAAGCCGCTCCCGCCGGAAACGCGTAAAGAATAAAGTATGACTAACGCTATTCCCGACATAGCCGATTTGGTCGCCACGGCCAGAACGGACCGTGACGCATTTCGCCGCCTCCATAGAAATGCCTGCCTTGCTGCCGTGCGCGGCCATGTCATGCGCCGGCGCGAAGAAATACGCGCCGCCCACGACGCGGGCGAGTCCGGAAGCACTTCCCTGCGCCTGCTGACGGAACTCTGCGACGAAACCGTACGCGCGGTGTTCGACTTTGCCCTGGCCTCCACGGCCAACCCGGAACGCCTGGAACGGCAGACCGCCCTGTGCGCGCTGGGGGGCTATGGACGCGGGGAAATGAGTCCCTGCTCAGACCTGGATGTTTCTTTGGTCTTTGACTGTCCAATGGATTCTGATATCGAGGCGCTTAACACCTACCTGCTGCCCTTCTTCTGGGACCTGGGTTTTAAGTCGGGTTACACCCTGCACAGCGTTGCGGATGCCGCCGGGCTGGCCGCCTCCGATTCCCAGGTTTATACGACCTATTCCCAGGCCCGCCTGCTATACGGAGACCCCACCACGTTCGGACGCCTGAAAATGATGCTGCTGGACATGGATGCCGGTAACCGGGAGGAAATCCTGGCCGACGTGCGGCGCCGGGAACGGGCGGAATCGCTCCCGGAAGCCTATCGGGACATTTACGCGCTTGAGCCCGATGTCAAGGAAAACAGCGGCGGCCTGCGCGATTTTCACGCGGGACTGTGGATGATCATACTCAGCCATGGCGTCATTTCCCTTGATGAACTCGCCGCAATGGGTCACATTACCCGACTGGAACACCTCGAACTTCTCAATGGACTGGACTTCATCTGGCGCATCCGCAATGAACTGCACTTTCATACCGGCCGCGCCGAGGACAAATTGAGCTTCGCCTTGCAGAAGCATGTGGCGCGCGCTTTCGGGTACGGTGAGTCGCCGAATGCCATTGCACGTCTCATGGAAGACTACTATAACGCGGCTTGCCGGGTGCGCGGCTTTCTCCAAATCGCTGCCCGAATCTGTGAGCAGCCCTCTTTCATGCGGTTTTTCGACCAGAATCCGCCCGGACAGTCCAAGTTTACCGTGTACCAGCAACAACTGTGCGTTGATCCTTCAGATAAAAACTGGTTCGCGGAAAATCCGCCGCGCCTGATGGAGGTCATATGGGAGTGCTCCCGGCGGGCAAAACCGTTGAGCCTCGCCACGGCGCACTGGGTTGCCGGCAACCTGAACCTGGTCAACGAGGAATTTCGCAGAAACGACGCCGTACGCCGGTATTTTATGGCGATATGCCGCAACCCGATGCAAGCGGGGCTCGCTTTCCGGGAAGCGGCCAGGACCGGCCTGCTTGGCGCGTATCTGCCCGAATTCAAAGCGGTGGCGGGAATCATGCGTTATGAGGATTTCCATAGCTATCCCGTTGAAGAGCATACCTTGCGCGCGGTGGAAGCGCTGTCCCGTCTGAATGATCCCGCCGTCGATCTCTCACCGATACTGATGCAGGTCTATGAGCAGGTCAGCGATCCGCATATTCTTGTGTTAGCTGTCCTTTTCCATGACTTGGGCAAGGCCTATGGTGAAAGCCATGTCGCGGACAGCGTGCGGATTGCCGGTGATATCGGACATCGGATCGGCATGGATGCCTATGATCTGGACCGAATCTCCCTGCTCGTTGAGCACCATATGTTGATGTCGGAAATAGCCTTCTACCGTGACACGGATGATTTAGAGGTCATATCCGCCTTTGCGCGAACCGTAAAAACGACGGATATCCTGAAAATGCTGCTTCTGTTAACCTACGCCGACCTCATGGCGGTCGCCCCGAATGTCTGGAATGAATGGAAGGGCGCGTTGTTGCTGAAACTGTTTTTGAAGGCCCAGCGCCTGCTCACCGGACGCGTGGAAAACACCTTTGACGCGTCCTATATTCAGCCTAAAGTGGATAAAGTGCATGAATTGGCGCAGACGGCACGCCTTCAGGATGTGGATGGTTATCTCGCGGCACTGGGTGAACGTTATATACTGGGATACACCCCTGAACAAATCGTGGTTCATATGAAGTGTCTCGCAGAAGCCCAAATGATCGGCCTGGCGGTCCGCTGTACCCGACAGCCCGACCTGGGCGCCAGCGAAGTCGTGGTTTGCACCAGGGACCGCCACGGTCTTTTCGCTGAAATCGCGGGCGCTTTTTCCTCCCAGTTGATCAATGTGCGCAACGCGGCGCTGTTCACCCGGGAGGATGGCTGGGTGGTGGACTCCTTCCTGGTGGATAACGCTTCGAACGGAAGGCCGCTGACCGACAATGAGGTGGAGGCGCTGAAACGGGTCCTGATGCATGTTGTCCTGGAAAACGGCAGCATACGGGAATACGTTGACAAATCGCGCCGACGCCTTTTTGCGCTGGCCCACCCCGCGCCGAATGTCAGACCCTTGATATCGATAGACAACACGGCATCTCCGGTGGATTCGGTAATTGACATCGTCGCGGGCGACCGGACCGGCCTGCTCTACGATATAGCCCACACGTTGTCTGAAATGGGAATTGATTTCCGGGCGGCCCACATTGTCACGGATGTGGGGCGTGCCCGTGACGCGTTTTATGTTCGTATGAATGGAAGAAAGCTCGAAGAAGAAAAACTGAAGGAATGGATATCGCGACGGCTGCAGGATGCCATTGCCGCGCCCGCGATTTCCGAAAAACATTAAGGAGACTGAAAAATGATGACAAAGAAAAGAATGATGACCGGTTTGTTGGTGCTCATGGCAGTTTGTGTCGGCGCCCAGGCCCAGGACGGAGTAACGCTGCTACGCGAAATTCAGAACGGCTTTGTGCAGATCCATGAACGGCTCCGGCCTTCCGTGGTGAATATTGACGTTCAGGGAAAGGCGGAAACGATGAATATGACGCCTTTCGGTCCCATGGAGGATCTGTTCCGCTTCTTCAATATGCCGGAGCAGCAGGAACGCCGCCAGCAGAAAATCCGGCCCCAGGGAACGGGTTCGGGATTCATTTACGATGCGAGCGGCCTGATTATTACCAACAATCATGTGGTGGAGGAGGCAGAGAAGATTGTCGTGCGGCTGCACAACGGCAATGAATACGACGCCGAAGTGGTGGGGACGGACCCGGAAACGGATCTCGCGGTAATCAAGATCCAGGCAAATGAACCCCTGGCGCCCCTGACACTGGGCGATTCGGACAAGGTCAAGGTCGGCGAGTTTGCCATCGCCATCGGTAGCCCCCGTGGATTCGAGGGTTCCGTTTCTTTCGGCCATGTCAGCGCCCTGGGCCGCGAAGGACTGCAGGGATTGGCCATGCAGGGCCTTACCTTCCAGAACCTGATCCAGACCGATGCCGCGATCAACCTGGGAAACAGCGGCGGGCCGCTGTGCAATATTGACGGCGAGGTCATCGGCATCAATACCGCCATCGTGTTCGGTGCGAACTCCATCGGCTTCGCCATCCCCATTAATACCGCCAAACAGACCGTGCCTGTGCTGATAGCGGAAGGCAAGGTTACCCGCGGCTATCTTGGTGTTTCCATCGATGATGCGGCCACCTATACCGATGTGGCGTCGCTGGGACTGCCCGATAACAAGGGCGCTGTGGTGCGCCAGGTGCAGCCGGATACGCCTGCGGACAAGGCGGGCTTGAAAACCTATGACGTTATACGGAAGGTAAACGGCGAAGAAATATCCGGCGCCAGCGATCTGGTCCGCAAAGTATCCGCGAACGCGCCCGGTTCCACCGTGAAGTTGGAAATCTGGCGCGAACGCGCTTCCGTTGAGGTGGACGTTACACTGACGGAACGTCACGTTGCTGAAGACAGACAGAATATGGGCAAATCGGTATTGGGCTTGAAGGTGCGCGACATTACGCCGTCGATTCTGGAGCGTCTGGGCATCGGCAAAAGCATCAAGGGTGTAGTCGTTGTGGAAGTGGAACCGGGCAGTTCCGCGGAAGAAGCCCGATTGACGGAAGGAGACATCATCATTGAAGTCGGGCAACAACCCGTCAATGACGTGGAAAACTTCTTCTCGCTCATGAAAACACACGCTGAACCCGGCAAGTCCTTGCTTATACGCTTTGTTCGTGGCAATAACGATCCTGACATAACCATTATACGGGTGCCTGAAGAATAATCCCGTTGTTTCTGCCTCCCCCGGTTCTCCCTGACGGGAGAACATGGCGCGGCTGCTTGCAGCCGCGCCACTATTTTTTTATCCCCGACGGCGGCGTGCAAAAAACCGCCTGGCCGCTTTCCAATCCTTCTGCGCAGTGCCTATAGTCCGCATGCCAACCGCCCGGTGCGACCTTTCCGAAGACCGCACCGGGCGTTATTCACGGCCATGCCGTGCAGCGCATCACGGCACCGACCCATTAAGGATGGTTGATAGGGGTTATGATCTCGCCCAATCTGGTAAACAGGCTGACGATATAAAGCGCCACCAGGGCCAATCCACTCAGCAGCGCGTCAAAAATATTGAACCCGCAGCATGGGTCGACGCTGCTTACCGCCAGGTTTATGGTCACCGTGTCGCTTCGCGTTTCCTCGTTGTCTTCGTAGACAAAGATGGCCGTGGCGGTATTGATGATGGGTTGTGGAGTCACATCAGTCACATCCTCGGCTATCAGAGGAACTTCTTCCTGCGTCAACGATGGTGTGTAAACTACCGTAAAGATTTCCGAGGCGCCCGGCGCAAGGGATGCGATTGTTTCAGAGAGACCGACTTGGGGGTCTTCAACACGAACATCAAGAAGCGTCACATTGCCTGTGTTCGTAACCACAATCTCATAGGTAATTTGTTCAAGCATGTCCGTACGCAATTCGTATTGGGCACTGAACAGACCGTAGGTCTTCCGATACTCAAACGCATATCCAAAAGTATCATCGACTACGGGGCTGTCTTCTTCCGTGCCTTCCCTGGCGGCATATTCTAGTGCGGGCGTCTCATTGATTTGAATCGCATTCTTGTCAAGCGTCAGGTCTGGTCTCGGAGGCTCCGTGACTTGGATGTTGAATGTACAACCCTTTACACACTCGGTGCCATAGTAGGTGTAGTCGTAGCTGATCACATAGGTGCCAACACCCACCGAAGCGGGATCAAAGATGCCATTGGTCACACCCGGTCCGCTGTAGACACCGCCTTCAGGCAAAGCTACTGAAAGCAGGGTCGCCGGACTTTCTGTAGTAAACTGCAACGCCTCAGCTGGGCAGATTACCTCCGCATCTACTGGGGTATTCACACAGCCCGTAACGGGATTACAGCTGTCTATGGTGCAGGGATCACCATCGTCACATTCCACAGGCGTATAGACGCAGCCCGTAAGCGGATCACAGGTATCCGTCGTGCACAGGTCTTCATCGTCGCACTCCAGCGGCGTGCCCGGCTGGCAGCCGCTGACCGGGTCACAGGTCTCCAATCCGTTGCACACATCCCCGTCGTCGCAGGTCAGCGGCGTGCCGGGAATGCAGTTGCCCGTGGCCGGATCGCACGTCTCCAGGCCATTGCACACGTCCCCGTCATCGCAGACAACGGGCGTATAGACGCAACCCGTGGCCGGATCGCAGGTGTCGGTCGTGCACGCATCCTGATCATCGCAGTCGACCGGGGTATACACGCAGCCCCTGGCCGGATCGCACGTGTCGGTCGTGCACGCATCCTCATCGTTGCAATCTACCGGCGTATAGACGCAGCCGGTGGCTGGGTCGCAGGTATCCGTCGTGCAGGCATCCTGATCATCGCAGTCGATGGGCGTATAGACGCAGCCCGTTGCCGGATCGCAGGTGTCGGTCGTGCAGGCATCCTCATCGTTGCAATCTACCGGGGTATACACGCAGCCGGTGGCCGGGTCACACGTGTCGGTCGTGCAGGCGTCCTGGTCATCGCAATCCACGGGCGTATAGACACAGCCCGTGGCCGTATCGCAGGTATCCGTCGTGCAGGCATCCTGATCATCGCAGTCGACCGGGGTATAGACGCAGCCCGTGGCCGGGTCGCACGTGTCGGTCGTGCAGGCGTTGTCATCGTTACAATTTATCGGCACATATTCACACAAACCTGTTTCCGGCTCACAATTATCCAGTGTGCATAAGTTATTGTCATCGCAAATAGTCACCGTTGTGCTTGTCTCGGTATAAACCGGCGCAGCGTTACCATCTTTAGCAGATACCTGCGCCGTGTTTACAAACGATCCCGCAAGCGCCTCCGGTATGGCGATTAAATAGGTTCCAGTCAGAACACAGGTCTGGCCCGGTAAAATAACGTCACAAGTTGCACTCGGGGGGGTCAGCAACGGGTCACTAACGGTCACTTCATAGAGGGTTACGGTTCCCGCGTTCGTTGCCGTAACTGTATAGTTTACCGCATCCCCTATTTTCAAGCATGTTGCCTGATCAGCGACTTTATCCAGGGATAAGTTTGCTGTACAGTGCGCGGAGGTCAGGGTCAGGGAGGCCGGCTCCGGTGACAAAATGTGACCTTTCGGATCCACCCCTGAAGCTGTCGCCGTATTAGTCAGTATGCAGGCATCCAAATCAGACTGCGTTATGGTATAGGTTCCTTTCAGTTCACATACAGCTCCAGGTGCTAACACGGCACACGTAGTCGTTGGAGGCGTCAGAAGGGGATCGCTTACAGTCACGTTGGTAAGGTAAGTATTTCCTGAGTTGGTTGCTGTAATCGTGTAGTTAACCACTTCGCCCACGCTACTGAAAGATGCACGGTCGGCCACTTTGTCCAAGTCCAGTGCGGGTATCGGACAAACGAGATTATCCAAGTCAACTGTAAATACCGCGCCCGCATTAACGCCGTCACTGTCCGTCACGGTTAAAACGGCTTCGTAGATACCGGTAGTTGTTTGGTAGACGTGACAGGGATTTGATTCTGTGGAAATCTCACCGTCTCCAAAATCCCAGAGCACGGTGTAGACCGGCACGCCGCCTGTCGTCAGGTTGGTAAAACATATTTCCATAAATGTTTCACCCAGTTCTTCACATTCATAGTAGAAATTCGCGGAAAGCAACGTTATTTGGGGTTCGGATGAACATTTTGACGGGGAATATTCACCGCAGGTCTCGGTAAATTTCGGGTGTGAACTATCTGAACATACGCTTGCACTTGTGTCCCAGGTCACCCATGTATTTAATAGTTCAAATTGTTGCCCGCAAACGAACGATATGGGACCTAGCAGCACATACGGCATATCTCCCGGGGGAAGTTCATCAAAAGCGCAACTGTTTAAATAGGTGCTGTACATACCGTCAAGATAGACCTCGGTATAAGCCCGCACCGCATATCGGCTGGTTCCAGTTGAATTATTAAACTTGGCCCAAAGAAAAGCATTCACCGGTTCTCCCGCTTGACAGATGGGGAAAGGGTCTCCAAATTCGTCCGCGACATAAGCGCCCACGATTACCACGTCGTTGGCTTGGCATGGATTCCCGCTGATGGTACAGTCATCCTGCAAATAGCATTGGTTCGACCAGGAGTCATTCTGTCCATTCAGCACTGCCCCGGGTGTACAGGTATGGGTGTCTACCTGAAATTCGCTCAGTTCCGCGGGGGTTGTATGGGATTCGCTGCAGCCTGAAGACAATACAAAAACTGCAATGAAACCGTAAAGTGACACCTCGGCCAGTCTTTTCAACACGTTCGTGCTCATGGCTCCTGTACCTTCTCGTTGGTATCGATCACGACACCTGTTTCGCCCCTGGTTGCCCGATCCTTAAACTCGTGTTGCGTAGCATGATGCGCCGTCACCGGCATTAGCCCATTAACAAAAACTACGCCTGCAAAACCTTCAAACTATTTTAAAATACAAATGCGCGCCATAGATAACAAACAACATATACGGAATCTACAAAGAAACCATATCCTGATAAATGAGAAAAACAGTATATCAAAATATAACCTCAATGTCAAGAATAAAGCTTAATTCATTTTGCCAAGAAGAAATACCTGCATCGGTAAAATCATAGAGATCGTAGTAGATTGCTAAAGTACGATTAAAACATGGTTTTAATTACCATCTCCCCTGTTCTCCGCGTAAATCAGCACAGGTTAAAATGAATACAAGACTTATTTCTAGCGCGATATTTGAACAAGAGTAATTTATACTTATTCTAATAAGTATATAAATATTTGTTACAAATATGAGCATTATCTTGATTTCACAAGATATTTTCTGGATAGTAGTACTATAAGGGATAGGGTGACAGCAGGTTCGTCGCCTCCCCTAAATAAATAAGGATACGTCGCATGTCCCAAAAAAATAGCAGTAACCGCCGGGATTTTCTGCGAGCCATAGGTACTCTGGGTGCACTTTCTACCTATTCGCTTGCCGTCCATGTGCCGGGAATTCGTGCGGAAGAGATGCCGTTCTCACCGCCGGATTTTGACGCTATCACCAAATCCATCGGGCCGCCTGCGGACGAACCCAATATGAGCTCCGTAGACCTGTCCTGCGACTTCCTGGTCGCCGGGGGCGGTATGGCGGGCGTCTGCGCGGCCCTTGCGGCGGCGCGCCACGGCGCGAAGGTGGTGCTTGTGCAGAACCGTTCCCGCCTGGGCGGCAACGCGAGCAGCGAAGTGCGCATGCATATTGTGGGCGCCAACCACCACAAGGGCCACCCGGGTTGGCGGGAAGGCGGCCTGCTCGAGGAACTGCGAATCGAGGATGCCATGCGCAATCCGCACTGGGCCTGGGAACTATGGGACCTGATGCTTTATGACAAGATCGTATCCGAGCCGAACATCACGCTGCTACTCGATGCGTCGCTGTATCGCGCGGAAATGGAAAACGGCGCAATACGCCGGGCATGGGTGCGCAACGACCTGACCGAACATATTTACCGGATTCAGGCAACCCTTTACGCCGACTGCACCGGCGATTGCCGGCTCGGCCTTGAGGCGGGCGCCGAATTCCGCACGGGCCATGAGGCGCGCAACCAGTACAACGAATCGCTGGCTCCGGAAACGGCCGGACCGGAGACCATGGGGAGCAGCATCCTGTTCACCTCGCGGGACTATGGGTATCCGATTCCCTTCACGCCGCCGCGCTGGGCGCAAAAAATCACCAGCGACCAGCTGCGCCTGCGTAAGACCAATTCCTGGGAATACGGGTACTGGTGGATCGAATGGGGCGGCCAGTTGGACGCCATCCGCGACAACGAGAAAATCCGCTTTGAACTCCTGTCCATCGTCATGGGCGTTTGGGACTATATCAAGAATTCAGGCAACCACCCCGACAGCGCCAACTGGGGCATGAACTGGGTGGGCATGATCCCGGGCAAACGCTCGAGCCGCCGCCTCATCGGGCCGCATGTACTGACCCAGGCGGACCTGGAAGGCGAGAATGGAGACTTCGAAGACGCCGTAGCTATCGGTGGCTGGCCCTTTGACAACCACACATCCGGGGGGTTCTACGATTCGGACATTCCACCCTCTCACTCCATCAAGATTCCCGAGGTCTACAACATCCCCCTGCGCGCGCTATACTCGGCAAACGTGCCCAATCTGTTCATGGCGGGACGCAACATCAGCACGTCCCACGTGGCGCTAACCTCGACCCGGGTCATGGGCACTTGCGCCGTGGAAGGGCAGGCCATCGGTACGGCGGCGGCGTTTTGCGCGAAGGAAAGCATCCTGCCGCAGGCCCTGTTCGACAACAAGTCGTTGCTCAAGACCTATCAGCAACAGCTGCTCCGGGATGACCAAAGCATCAAGCACCTGAAAAACGAGGATCCGGCGGATCTGGCGCGACAGGCGACCGAAGTAATTGCCTCAGGCGAGGCTGCGGGAAGCAAGGCGGCAAATGTGCTTACCGGATTCACGCGCGATGTGCCCGAGCACTGGGAGCACCGTTGGGGCGGGCCTATGACCGACGACGGGGCCTGGATAGAACTGCGCTGGAAAGAGCCGCAAACGCTGTCGCAGGTGCAGATTTGTTTCGACACGGGATTTTTCCGAGAACTGTCCCTCTCGGAACAAAGCAACGTCAAAAAGGGCCAGGTGCGGGGGCCGCAACCGGAGACCGTGCGGGACTATCGAGTATTATACCAGGCCCTGAAAAACGATGAATGGATTCCCCTTGCGGAAATTACCGGCAACTATGAACGCCTGCGCCGCCATACCTTCCCGGCAATCACCACGGGCGCCCTGCGTGTGCATATCATCGCCACCAATGGGAGCCCGGAGGCGCGCATTTACGAAATCCGGTGTTACGCTTAGCAGGCGCGCCCGCCGTTCAGATTCGTATGCGGTTGGTCCATAATCGCGGCCGCCGCCCGGGTATGCACGCTGCGCCAGGCCATGACCGCCTCAATCACCATCCATACCTGCAGCAGTTGGATGAAAATACTGAACCCGACCAGCAGATAGTTCTGTTGATCCCAGAACTGCCGAATCTGAAGCAGCAGGGCCCAAGCCGGCAGTACCAGCATCATAATCAGTGGTATCACTACGAAGAAGATCGGTTTATTGACCCAACGCAGATAAAATATTACCACCAACAAGGCCAGTCCGGCCAGCAGCTGGTTTGTGGCGCCAAACAGAGGCCACAAAATCAGACCGCCCGAACCTGGTCCCTTGGGTCCCGGCATGAAAGCCAGCACACCCGCGCAAACCACGGCCGCCAGGGTGGCCATGTATTTATTGCAGAGGAATTTGAGGTGTATGGCCGCGCCGATCTCTTGTATCACATAGCGCTGTAACCGCGTGGAAGTATCAATAGTAGTCGCGGCGAAGCACGACACCATGACGGCGATGATGCCCATGGCGAGTTCCCGCGGCAGACCCAACGAGGCGATCAGATTGCCGCCTCCCTCCACAAATACGCCAATGGTCTGGGATAGTCCCATGTTTTTCCAGCCCATGCCGTAATAATGCATATACGCGTCCCGCCCGAACAGGTCCACCCCGTTGGCCTTGACCAGCATGCCGACCCCGGCCACGCAGCTCAGGATAACGATTAACGCCAGCACGCTTTCCATCAGCATAGACCCATAGCCAATAAACTGAGCATCCGTTTCCTTGTCGATTTGTTTGGACGACGTGCCGGACGAAACCAGCGAATGGAAGCCAGACACCGCGCCGCAAGCAATGGTAATGAAAAGGAAGGGCATCAGCGGCGGGGATCCGCCCTCGCCCCCTGCGGCGATAACCGGTGCGATGATCGGCGGCGCGGCCACAAACAAGCCGACAATCAGAACCGCCAAGGCTACATACAACTGCAGGGAATTGATATAGTCACGCGGCTGGAGCAACAGCCAGACCGGCAGAATACTCGCGATAAAACAATAAATCAGCAGAAAGATGGTCCAAAGCACTACAGAAGACCCCAATGACTCCATGAATGAGGCCCCTTCTCCGGCGAACAAGGGCATGCTCAAATCAACGGGAAAATAATACACGCCGAGGTATACGGTGACATATAGGATTACCAGTGCAAGAAGCGATGGAAACAGAAGGGCCATCTTGCGCCGGTAGATTAATATGCCCACGATCACAGCCAACGGCATGGCGGTCCAGACCGACAGCACCGATTCCGGGTAGATGGAGAAAATGGTGGCAATGACGAGGCCAAACACGGCAATGATAATCGTCAAGGTAAAGAACAGAATGGTCAGGAACAGAAGTCGCGTACGTCGGCTGATCAACAAACCGGAGATATCCCCTATGGAATGCCCCCGGTAGCGCATGGACACCACCAGCGATCCGAAATCATGGACGGCACCGATTAAAATGGATCCGAATACCACCCAGAGCAACGCCGGCAGCCAGCCCCAGAACACGGCAATGGCCGGACCCACAATGGGCCCGGTACCGGCAATGGAGGTGAAATGGTGGCCGAAAAGCACGGCGGGCTTGGTGGCGACAAAATCCTTTCCGTCCGCGAGCGCATGGGACGGAGTCGCCGTTTCGGTGTTCAACGAAAATATTTTGCGCGCGAGCCAGCGGCCATAGGTGTAATAGGCGACGATATACCCGACAAACGCCGCAAGCGCAATCAACACAGTAGCCATAATGTACCATCCTTTTCTACTGCCCCCGTCCGAAATGCCCGTAGTTTATTATAGGACGAATCCGTCATGAATGCATGTTTTTGGTCGCCACTTCGGTTGCGAGATCGTTCTCTCGGGAATTGCCGCCGAGTTGCGCTATCCGATGCCCGGCATATCCGTGTTGACGCAGAGGCACAATGATATCCTCATAAAGATTCGGTACATAATAATCCAAGTACGCCCCCTGTCCCATAACCTGCCAGTCGGGCATGGATGCCGGCACCAGCGCAGCCTCGCCCCTGGGTAAACTACAGATGCCCCCGTTCCCCTCCAGCGTAATGATCTCCTCGAGGGAAAGGAGAATATGAAAAGATTTTCCCCGATCGGCGTAAAGACGCCCACCGCCGGGAAATACTTTTTCCGCCGCAAAGTAACGACACGCGGCCAAAAATTCCCGCAAAGCCCCAGATGTCTCAAGGCACAGCGGCTCCGCGGGACATTCCTCCTCATCCTCGAAACGGAGCGCCGAAAGACCTTTATCAACATGCAATTCCCGGAGGTTGCCATTCTTATCCCTCCGGTTATAATCATACAACCGGTAGGTGATATTACTGTTCTGCTGTATTTCGGCCAGCAACGCGCCCCCGCCAATGGCATGGGCGGTCCCGGCGGCAACAAAAAAAGACTCGCCTCCCCAGACGGGAAAGGAATGCATGAATCCGGCGACATCACCGCCTTCCAGCAGGCATTTTTCGAGCACCTCTCGTGTAACGCCCGCCTGAAGCCCCAACAATATACGGCTATCCCCCTCCATTCCCAGAACGTGCCACATTTCCGTTTTTCCCGAATCTGGCTCCCCCAGCCGTTCCGCCAGTTCATCATCAGGATGAACCTGGATCGACAGATCCTCCGCCGCGTCAATAAGTTTTAACAAAAGGGGGAACCTGCCGTCTCCTGTCGTGGCGGCATTGGCGCCCAGAAGCCCGATCCGGTCTTTTTCCATCAACTGATGAAGCGTACAGCCTGAAAAAGGACCTTCCTTTACCACACTGGTGTGCTCGGCATGATCCGCAATCATCCAGGACTCGCCGATAATCTTACCGTCCGGGACCGCCTTGCCAAGAACACGCCGCAATTGGTCGCCGCCCCAGATCCGTTCCATAAAACATTCTTCAAACTTAAGAAAACCGGGTTCCATTTATACTCTGTGTTTCTTTTTAGCGTTACTTTGTTTTTCAATCATCCATTTGTCATTAAGTTTTCCTGCAATAATGAACATCTTCTATACCTTCAAAATGGGCATCCTGTGTCCAAAGTTGTGCGTTATACCGTCTTGCTGTGGCAAGGATGACACTGTCCGCCATTGGAAGTTGCAGATCCACGCTGAGTTTTGCCGCGCTCAATGCCAGGTCCGCGTCCAACTCCACGACATGTCCCTGCCGCATGGCCGCAATCTTTTCCACGGCTTCTTGGCGTCCGAATTGCACAAGGATATTCTTGAACACCTCATAAAGACATAAGGTGGGCACAATCAACGCATCTCCTTCCAATTCGATGGGAGGCGCAAAAAAAACACTGTTCGTCCCGCCGGCGAAATATTCAAGCCATCCGCAGGAATCAACCACATTCATGGCAAATCCCGTTCCGTCCGATCTACTTCAGTACGTAGTCCGGTCAGAGAACCACGCAGGGTTTTAATATCTTTAACCGGGGCCAGTTCAATAATGTCGCCAATCTGAAACACAGCCATTTTCTGGCCCGGACGGATCCCTGTTTGTTGACGAACCTCTTTAGGAATTACGATTTGGTACTTTGGCGATACAGTTACGTTTTTCATACGATATTCCTTTCGATCAAAATATCGTATACTTTATCAGAAATCGGAAACACAGTACAAAAGCTGTTAGCCATGTGCCTCGTCGCTCGGGTACAAAACAAGCGGGCGTAAAAATTCGACGCTCTGGCGGATGTTGTCATCCGCGCCGTAGCATTCCAACGATACCACTCCGTCCCACTTGGTCTCCTTGAGATAGGCGAGGCATTTCTTAATGTTGTCGGCATTGACCCCGCCGCCGATGGGCACTTCACTGCAAGCGATGCCAGTTTCTTCGCCACGCACCGCCGCCGCCAAACCAGCGCTCACATCCTTGATGTGGCAATGGGAAACATAAGGCCGAAGCAGCTTCAGATACTCCAGGGGATCATGGCCGGCAATAAAACTGTTGCCGGTGTCGAAGTTGCAGCGGAGCCACTCCGAATCAAAGTGCTTGAAGAGTTTGAGCATGAATTCCCCGTCATTGGTGTACGGGCCGTGAGGCTCCACATTGATGATAATTTTATAATCCTCCGCCCAGGACAGCACCTGCCGGTAATTGTCGCAGGTGATGCGGAACACCTCGTCCCGGGTAAAGCCTTCTATCTCGAAGGCGCCGTCCACAGTGTCCACCATGGGGCAGTCCAGTTCTGCGGCGAAGCGGATGGACTGCTGGACATACTGCACGCCGAAAGCGGACCCGTCCGGCCCCATCAGAGGATAGGATCCGTCTATCTGCGAGATTTGAAGTCCCTTTTCATCGCAATAACGCTTAAGGACACGTGGGTTAGACTGGAGCGATATGCCCGGCTCATAGCCCATAGCCTGGATAAAGTACTGGCCGTGAATGGCGGCGAACTCCAGGTGCTTCAGACCATACTTGACCGCCGTTTCCGCCGCCTGTTTGAAATTCCCGCTCAGAGGCCGCCAATTGTCCGTGTGCATGCCTAGTTCAATCATGATTTCCTCCTTTTCTTTTCCCATGTGTTATGTGAATACCGTGATCATAAAAATATGCGGCCCCTGTCCAACTTAAGTTATCGAAAGGCTATTTCATGGCAACCCATTGAATCGCCTGCCGCAACAGTCGCCGGAAGTTTTCATTGGCATAAGCGTTCTTGCCATGCCCCGGCTGAATCAGACAAATTTTCGCATTCCGATAGGTGCGTGCCCAGGCGACCTCCTTCTGGCTGGTGGGCGCGTCGCAGGAAAGGAGCAGATGGTTGCCCGGCTCTAGATCATAGTTCTTGTAGGTCTCGTCATGGATGATGAAATCGTTTACGCCTACCATCACCGGGTGGGCGGCGTCTTCCACGTGCAGTTTCATATCCACACCTTCCTTCCACAGGCTCTTCTCATGTATCACGCCGTTTTCTTCCGTCTTCTCCAGCCAGTATTTCGCCCCGATAATTTTCCGATATTCCGGCCAGTCTTGAAATGCGGCGATGGCGTGATGGAGTACAATAAATCCCACCCCGTCCTCAAGAAGGGCGATCATATTGTCCCGCCGCTTCTGTGATATCGTCTGGGTCATGTTATACAGAACGACTGCCTGGTAGGGCCAGTTCGTAATGTCTTCAAAAATCTCACTCTCCTCTTTAAGTTCCACGAAGGCGAACTCAAAGCCGCTGAAACTTTCAAACATCTCCCGGAAGGGGGCTTCTTCAAACCCATGCCCCCCAGTCACCACGGCGATACGCAGTGCCTCTTCGGGGAAAGCCGTTCCGCCCCCACAAACAAAAAAGATCACCAAAAGCGCATAAACGCAAAAACGGTTCTTCATAGTTACTCCTTAATTTCTTTACACGACCTCGCGGCGATTTCCTTGAGACAGGGAAGTATTATACAGTATCTGTTGCTGTGCATGTTCTGCCAAAATGCCGCTGAGACATGCGGGTTTTATCAGCATTGTGGTTATCGGTATAGTATGTGCCTGTGTGCGAAGCCGCCATCCGATAACTTTATCAGGAGATGAATTGTTCGCCCGTTCCACATATGCAAAAGCCGCCGGCCTGGGAGCCTTGATACTCTGTGTTCCCCTGGCACTACTTATCCTGTTTCTATGGCTGGCAAGTATTCCGAAAACCGGCCTGGCGCTCCGAATGCCCGGCGGGGACGGGCGTCCCGCATCCCTGCAGTCAGAAGACGGTCCTGTTGATTTCAAAGGCACGTTTCAGCAGTTTGATGGCGCCCCGTCCGGCTTGCCCGGCGCCTGGCCCCGGTTCCGGGGTGCGTCTTTTGACAATATCGCAGCGGATGCGCCGGCCCTTGCCGAGTCCTGGGGCGAAGGGGGGCCGCCGGTCTTGTGGACGGTGCCCTTATTGGGCGAAGGATACGCCGGTCCCGCCGTGTTGAACGGTCAGGTCTACGTGTTGGACCATGACGAGGCGGCACGGTCTGACACGCTGCGCTGTTTCTCGTTGGACGACGGCAGAGAGCTCTGGCGGCACGCCTACCGCGTCGAGGTGCGGCGGAATCACGGCATGTCGCGCACCACCCCGGCCGTGACCGATACGCACGTGGTTTCTATCGGACCGCGGTGCCACGTGCTTTGCCTTGACGCTAAAACCGGGGCGCTGCAATGGGGCATTGACCTGCAGCAGGAACACGGAACCACAGAACCCCTGTGGTATACCGGTCAATGTCCGCTGGTTGAAGACGGCCGGGTCATCCTGGCGCCGGGCGGGCCCGAGGCGCTGCTCATGGCGGTGGACCTGGCAACCGGCGCCGTTCTGTGGACAACGCCCAACCCCGCGGGATGGCAAATGTCCCATTCCTCCATCATGCCCATGACCCTTGCCGGAAAACGCATGTATGTGTATGCGGCCGTGGGCGGGCTGGTGGGTGTTTCCGCCGAGGCCTCCGATGCCGGCACTCTGTTATGGCAGGCGCCCTGGGATGCCAAGGTGGTGGCGCCTTCTCCCGTGGCGATCGGCGAGGACCGCATTTTGGCCCTGGCCGGGTATGGCGCAGGCGGCATTGTGGTTCAGGTAACCAAAACGGACGACGATTTTGAGGGCAAGGTCATGTCCAGGCACAGCCCCCGTGACGGCATTGCCGCGGAACAGCACACGCCGATTCTGTATAACGGGCATCTCTACACCATCATGCCCAAGGACGCGAGCGACCTGCGCGAACAGTTTGTCTGCTACCGGACCGACGGTACGCTTGTGTGGTCCAGTGGCAAGGACCACCGCTTCGGCCTGGGTCCGTGGCTGCTGGCGGACGGCAAGTTTTTCACGCTTGATGATGACGGCGGTCTGTATATTGTGCGTGCGACGCCGGAGCGTTTTGAATTGCTTGGAGAGGCGCAGGTGCTGCAGGGACATGAGTCCTGGGCGCCCATGGCGCTGGCCCATGACCGGCTTTTATTGCGGGACATGTCCACGCTGGCCTGCGTTTATGTCGGCATACCATAGCCAACGCGGCCAGTCACTTTCCCCCCGCACCGTGAATAACCCCAAGCCGAACTTTTTTGGCATAAATAAAGTCTTTTGTTTTGAATGCGATTCGAAACTTGCCCTATACTGCGTGCTTTAAACAAATGTATCCGGAACAACTTATCCGGACGGGTGTGACACGACCGCAATAACCGGGAGCGTACAATGAAAAAACACCTTTCTTTTTATTTCTGTCAGGCCCTTGTTTTCAGCTTTATGCTGGCGGGTTTTGGGGCAACCGCGCAAATTGCCATTAACAACATTGAAGATCTCCAGCAAATCGGCCTTTCCGCCGCCTTCCCGTTAAACGGGAACTATGTGTTGGCCCGGGACATTGACGCCACGGAAACGGCTTCGTGGGCCAATGGCGCCGGGTTTGCCCCTATCGGAGATTTCACGACCCCTTTCACGGGTAATTTTGACGGCCAGGATCATGTGATACGCGGGCTGGTTATCAATCGTCCCGTCGTGGATCATGTGGGCCTGTTCAGCGCCGTCGGCACGGACGGCAGCGTGCGCCGTCTCGGACTGACGGAAGTCTCCATCACGGGGAAAAACAAGGTCGGCAGCCTGGCAGGCATCAACCTTGGAGATATTTCTTATTGTTACGCCACGGGCACGGTTGCCTGTATCGACCTCTACGGCGGGGGTTTGGTCGCTTTGAACGACTGCATGGGCACCATACTTTCATGTTACGCAGATACCTCGGTGAGCGGCAGGTATTATCTCGGGGGACTGGCCGGGGAAAACATAGGCGCCATTATGACCTGCTTCGCTACGGGAAACATTACGGGAACGGGTACTTCAGGCGGCCTGATCGGTTATCACAACGGCATTCTCAAGGACTGTTACGCCCGGACTGTCGTAATCGTTGAAGATACGCTGGGCAGCCTGACTGGAGAAAATGGATCCGGGGCCGTTATTTCCAGGTGTTACGGCACGGGATTGGTACAAGGCAGCAATCTTGCGGGCGGTCTCACCGGATTCCGCTCTCTGGGTGGCAGTACTACGGCCTCCTATTGGGATACAGAGTCCACTCTCCAACTCACCAGCGAGGGGGGGGAAGGGCGTACGACCGACCAGATGACCCATCCCTACGCCGCAACGGTGTATGAGGGCTGGAATTTTGACTGGGTCTGGGCCATGGACACAGACAGCGGCGCAAATGACGGATATCCTTACCTGCGGGACAATCCCCCGCCTACGCTTCAAACCCAGGGCTGTGCGGGATGCGGCGGCGCGGCAGGCAAACTCGGCATCAAAAGCGCCCTGGGGGATTACCTTTTCGTTGGACTAAGCGCGGTTGTGTTGATTTGCATGAACAAAGCACGGCCGCGCGGATAACGCGCGGTCCGTGCTTCCGGCATCTCCCGCCGTCAAGGAAAGCAGTGTAATAATGCGTGAAAGTGGACACCGATTAATTCCCGTCTGGGTTTGGGCGCTCCTGAGCCTGGCCGTGGTTTCAATCACGCTGTTTTTATTTTTCACGGACCGCCGTCCGGAACCCGGGCCGGCGTTGATTTATGACATTTCAGAATATGAGGCCGTCGACAAGAGCCGGGTGATTTACGCTGAAGTCCGTCGCATACCCGTTAATCTAAGAAATCCGGCGGGCCTGGTGGTTGCTGGAGAAGGAAATCTGCTAGTGGCCGGAGACACGGCGCTGATCGTTCTGGACCCCTCAGGTGGGGAAATCACCCGGCGCGATCTTGATGTGTCGCCGCAGTGTGTTGCTGCAGGAAGCGACGGCATTATTTACCTGGGTGTGGGCGACCATGTGGCTATGCTACCCTCCCTGGAAAGCATGCCTGTTCCATGGGCGCCGCTGGGAGAACAAAGCTGGCTGACTTCAATCACTGTCAACGAACGCTTTGTGTACGCCGCTGATTCCGGGAACGCGCGAATACTACAATATGACCGTTCCGGAAAGTTGCTTCGTGAGATTGGGGGTAAGAACGATCTGGAAAACCCGCGCCGGTTTATCGTGCCCAGCCCCTATTTCGATATGGCCATAGACGGCCTGGACATGCTTTGGTCGGTCAATCCCGGCCGGCTTGGCGTGGAAAATTACCGGGAGGACGGCACCCTGGCCAGCGCATGGCACCAGCCGGGCATGGGACTGGAATCCTTTTCGGGTTGCTGCAATCCGGCCCATATCGCCTTCAAGCGGAACAATGTGCTGGTAACCGCAGAAAAAGGCATTAACCGGGTGAAAACCTATGGTGCAGACCATTCCTTCCTGGGTGTGGTTGCGACGCCGGAGCTCCTGAATGCCGGATGGTCTCCCTCCGGGGAGACGTATGAATTGGCGCCCGTCCGGGATTTGGCCGTGGATGATCGGGACCGTATACTGGTGTTGCACGGACCGCTCCACTGCATCCTGGTGTTCGAGGAGTCCCCCCATCAAAAGGAGTCCCCATGAACCTGGAAAAGAAACCTGCGAGACGCGAATTCATCCGCGCAGCTGCGGCAGCAGCGCTGGGCGGCGGGGTGTGGCTTGCCGCAACGCCCTCGGCGGAGACTACGGTGTGGCAGATTGATCCCGCAAAATGTGTACAGTGCGGGAATTGCGCGACAAACTGCGTCATGAATCCGTCTGCGGTTAAATGCGTCCACGCGACACTGATTTGCGGCTATTGCGACCTGTGCAGCGGGTTCCTGCAGCCGGGGGCGCCGAAACTGGACACGGGCGCGGAAAACGAATTATGCCCCACAGCCGCCATCAAAAGGTCTTTTGTGGAAGATCCCTATTTTTCCTATGCCATTGATGAGGAATTGTGTGTCGGCTGCGGCAAATGTGTCAAGGGATGCACCCAGTTCGGCAACGGCTCGTTGTACCTGCAGATCAAAAGGGACTTGTGCAGGAACTGCAACGAATGTGCTATCGCCAGAAAATGCCCTGCTGAGGCCATTCAACGTATTCCGCTGAGCCGCGCTTATGTCCGCAAAGATGCCGGACTCGAAGAAACGACCGGCACATGAACAGACATACACGGTATACATCTACGTTCTTACTGGTTACAGTCGGGCTGACGGTGTGGATCATGCTTGCCTGCCCGCCCATATTCGCGCAAACGGAGTTCCGCTTTCCTCGCCCCGAGTTCACTTCCGGCTACCAGCATGCGGAGATGGATCTGCCTCCGGCCGCGCTTACGCCGCCTTGGCTGGATCTTTCCATGATGGTGTTCCTGTTGGGCGCCACGGCCTGGGCGGTCCTGAGACGCCGCTCCCGCAACTGGGTGCTCCTGCTGTCGCTGGTGTGTCTGGGCTATTTCGGGTTTTACCGGCAGGGCTGTGTGTGCTCCGTGGGCTCGCTGCAGAACGTGCTGAATGCCGTCATTGGGACGGGAGAGACGCTTTCCCTGCTTGTGGCGCTTTTCTTTCTGCTGCCGCTCCTGGCCGCCCTGTATTTTGGCCGGGTGTTTTGCGCCGCTGTTTGTCCCCTGGGCGCCGCACAGGAACTCTGTGCAGTGCATCCCGTGCAAGTGCCAAAAGCGGTGGACCAGGCGTTGGGCATGCTGGCCTACGCCTATCTCGGCATTACCGTTCTGGGCATTTGGACCGGCTGCGGTTTCCTGATTTGCAGGTATGACCCCTTTGTAGGTTTCTTCCGCCAAGGAGGCAGTTTCAATGTGCTCCTTGCGGGCGGGCTGCTGCTCCTTGCGGGCATTTTTATAGCCCGGCCATACTGCCGGTACCTATGCCCTTACGGCCTGCTGCTGCGCTGGACGTCCATTTTCGCGCGGCGCCATGCCTCGATCACCCCCGCGGAATGCATCCAGTGCCGCCTGTGCGAGGACGCCTGCCCGTATAACGCGATCGTGCCGCCTACCCCGGAAGCGCAAGAGCCCCGCCGGGCGGGCGTGCGCCGACTGGGCTGGCTGCTGGCCGCCGCGCCCGTGGTTATTCTGCTGGCCGCAGGCACGGGCTGGAGCGCCCACCCGCTGCTGTCCCGGCTGCATCCCACAGTACGCCTCGCGGAGCGGATTGCCGCCGAAGAGGCCGGCACGGCAGAAGGCACAACCATTGAGAGCGACGCCTTCAGGGACGGCGGACAGACCGTTCAATCCCTGTATGCGGACGCCTGGGCGATACGGCGCCGGTTCATGCCGGCAAGCGCCGCACTGGGTGTGTTCCTCGGCCTGGCCCTTTGCGCACGCCTGTACCGCCTGTCTGTTTTGCGTCATGAACATGACTATATCGCCGACAAGGGTGCCTGCCTGAGCTGCGCCCGGTGTTTCAAATACTGTCCCGTGGAGAAAAATGATGCCCAGGCAAACACCCCCTCCTTTTAAACAGAATGAAATCATCGTACGCGCCTTCTCGGCTTTGGCCGCCGTGGCGGGGCTTCTCTGTTTTATCCTGTGCGGAATGCTCCTGTTGAATTATTTGCAGGTGCGCGCCCAAGACCCCCTCAATCTGCCAGAGTTGCTCCAACTGCGGGAAAGCCTTTCCGCCTCTCCGGAATCGTCTGACGACACCGTTGAAACCATACGTCGCCTGGACCTGCTCGCGCGGGGAGCCTTTTTCACCTCCCAGCGTATGCTTCAAACGGGCGGGCTGCTGGCCTTGCTGGCAGGATTGTTGTTTCTTGGCGCCCTGCGTCTTGCCTCGCATTTTAACCGGCGACCGCCTGAACCAGCGCCCGGTCCGCCACCGCGGCGGTACTGGCATGAGCGCGGCCGCGCGCGCGAACTGGTGGTGTTTATGGGTGGCTTGTGGTTATTGGCGGCGCTGCTGGCTGCAGCTTTCACGCGCCTGGACATTCCGGAACCTGATCCCGCCATGGCCGAGGCGTCTGCCGAAGAAGCACAGGCATCCGGGTCGGATGCCGCTGCATTGAGTATTCCGGACTGGGAAACCGTGCAGCGGCAATGGCCGAACTTCCGGGGTCCCGGCGGCGTGGGCAGGGCCTATCACACCACCGCGCCGGTAAGTTGGGACACGACTTCCGGCGCCAACATCTTGTGGAAAACGGAAGTGCCTGTGTCCGGTTTTAATTCTCCTGTGGTCTGGGAGGACCGGGTATATCTCAGCGGCGCCAATGAAGAAACGCTGGAGGTGTTCTGCTTTCATGCGGACACGGGCGAACTGCTCTGGCGCACCCGGGTGGGCCCCCCAGCAGGGGCTCCCGTGGAACTGCCCAAAGTCAATGAGGACACCGGCTATGCGGCGCCGAGTGTCGCCGCCCAAGGGGATGTTGTATGCGCCTTGTTCGGCACCGGGCATCTGGCCTGCATTAATAAGGACGGTACTGTGCGCTGGGAAAAGTTTCTCGGCGTGCCGGACAATCATTATGGGCACGGATCCTCCCTGATCATTTTCGAAGACCTGCTGCTGGTGCAATATGACCAACGCAAAAACGGTGCTTTGTACGCATTGAATATCGACAACGGCGCGGAGGCCTGGAAACAGGAACGGAAGCATATTTCCTGGGCCTCGCCGATTCTCACCGGGCCTCCGGATTCCATGCAGCTGGCCCTGGTCTCCACCAAGAACCTGGATGTTTACGATCCCCGTTCCGGCGCCCTTTTATGGAGCGTGGAATGCCTGTCGGGCGAGGTCGGCCCGAGTCCCGGCTTTGGGGCGGGCATGTACTTCACCGCCAATGATTATGCGGACAGCTCGGCCATACGTTTGCCCGGAACCCCTGGGGAAGGCGAGCCGGAAATCGTCTGGCAGTTTTATGACTCGCTGCCGGACATCTCCAGTCCCCTCGCCACGGATACGTTCTTCTACCTGCTTACCTCGCGCGGCGAAATCATCTGCCTGCGTTCCGAAAACGGGGAAGTGGCCTGGGTCCATGAGAATGAAGAGGCGTTCTTCGCCTCGCCCGTGCTGGTCGGCGACCGCGTGTACGCCGTGGACAAGACGGGCAAGGTCTTCATCTTTAAGAACGCAGACAGTTACGAAGAACTCGCTGTTTTATCGCTGGGGGAAGATTCCGTCGCGACACCCGCCTTCCTGGACAAACGCTTGTATGCGCGCACGATGACCTCCCTGATCTGTATTGCGACCCCGTGACGGATAACCGCTTTCCCGTGGGCAAGCAAGTAAAGGACTCAAAGGACATAAGGGACCGAAAGGACTGCAGAACCCTCTTCTGACATATGCGTCCTTTAAGTCCCTACGCTTCGTCCGGGACTTCCCCCGGAAGAAGGGACGCCTTCGGCGCAACCGAGACGCAGTATCTCTGTCAGAAAGAAACACATGAATTACACCCGTATCAACGCATTTTTCATTTCATTATAAACAACCTTAAGCAGCGTCATTCCGGTTTTTTCGCGATCACTGGCTTGGATCGAAGAACGGTACTGTACAACGCGAAAAAGACCGGAATCCAGATTCGTCGCGCTGCAATGAATCCCCATTTCCCTTCTTAAGAAATACATCTAACACGGCCTGTTCCTCACGTGCGGCTTTCAAAGATAGATTCCGGTCTTTTCGCGGCCTGGCACACGCTTCAATACATGTCTTTTCCCCACCGCGAAAAACCGGAATGACGCGTTGTTTTTGGGTCTTTGAGACAAATCAAAACATGGCACTCTTCTCGGTTATCTATACTTAATACAGAACTCATAATTAATTGCCAACGGAATGGCCTTAAGTCCCTGAAGTCCTTTACGCCCTTTTTTTGCAGACGATTCCCCGTCCCTGCTTTTAGGTATACCATAAAAAATCCCCGCAGCGGATATCCACTGCGGGGATCGTCAATCAGATCAAACTGTCAGGTGAAGCGCTTAGAAGGCGATTTCGGTTTCCAGGAAGAGGTAATCGTAATCGTCGTCTTCGTCGCCGCCCCAGTTACGCAGGCCATTCCAGACCACCGGGGTGGCTTCAAGGGCTTCATCGCCGAAGAAGTGGGCGTAACCGGCACGGATCGCCAGGTCTTCGCTGTAGTTGTATTCGGCATAAGCGCCGACTTCCCAGCCCAGCGCATCTTCACCGGTGTCATAGTCGTTGTCGGTGTCAAGATAGCTGGCAACCAGTTTCAGCTCCAGGGCTTCCGTCGCCAGCATCTGGATGCCAAGGCTGTAGACCAGCACGTTGGACAGGGCGCCGTTGGCGAAGGTGAAGTCATCCAGGAATTCGCTGTACTGGACGTTGGAGAACAGGCGGTTGAAGGGCAGGTCGCGGTCATTCGGGCGCCAGCAGCTGCTGTTATCATCGCCACCGCCAAGGTAGGCGAAGCGGGCAAAGATGCGGGGCTGTACGGAAGCGTCAAAGGTATAGCCCATTTCCATGTTAACGGCAAAGGAATCAAAGTCAACTTCGGCTTCGCCGAAGCCCAGCCAGCAGCCGGAAGGCACGCCTTCAACATCACCAATCTGATAGGCCGCTTCAAGTTCGAAATCAAATCCACCAATTACGCCAGCTCCGCGGAGGCCAAAGGTATGCAGATCAGTAGTGGTGCCATCAATGAGGCCGGCAAGAACGCCTGCGTCATCCCGGATGAACATCCAGTAGGCATCCAGCGTCACGTCTTCGATTCCGAGGTAGCTGCCGTACAGGGCATAGAGGTCTACATCGTTGTCGCCGAAGTCGCCATAGTTCTCGGCCAGTTTCGCGGCGATGGCGTCAATGCTGACCACGTCGTTGGCGAAGGTCACGCGCAGGGCGTCAAAAGACAGGCCGTAGAACAGGGAGGAGGTGTCGTTGACACCGACCAGCCACTGATTGCCAAGGGCCAGTTCCTGACGGCCGACGCGGACGCTCAGCGGGGTGTCCCACATATTGCGGGCTTCAATATAGGCCTGGTACAGGTCGACATTGTCGGTGCCGCGCATGTCATTGCCGCAGATATACATGGAACGAAAATCTTCGCCCCACACATCATAGGAATCGAGTTCGATGAACGCGCTGACTTCCTGCGTGAAATCGGCTTTAACGTTCAGGCGGGTGCGCTGTTCGATAAAACTGACATCTCCAAGGCTGTCAAGGCCGAAATAGTTGCCGCGGATGCGGAGGCTGCCGCCGATCTCGACATTCTGCAGCTCGGCAAAGGCGACGCTGCTCATCGCTACCAGAAGAGCGATGGAAAGTAAAGTCTTAAACTTCATGTGTATTTTCTCCTGAAAAATCTATTGTAGAATTCTACCCGCCGGCCCAAGAACAAGATCCCTGAGTGGAACTCGCTCCAAATTTTCCACCTATGGAAAATCGGACCGACACTTGTAAGGTATTGGAAATTTGCGTTACGGTACAGCGAGCAGACCTTGGTGTCTGGCGCGATTCATCCCTCCTTTCGGCTCTATAGATTTTGTACCTTGCGCAATATAGGTATCTGGATTAAACTTTTAAAACACAGCGAAACCCACGTTTTTTTAAGACCTTGTAAAGGCCCTCACCACCACCACTGGCCAGAGTATAGCATAATGCCTTCCCCTTGTCAAGTGTTTTTACATACCTTGTGTTTAAGAAAGTTAAAACCCCTTAACGACCCCCATATACAGTATACAGCACCTCCGCCCCCGAAAGGCAGTCGGTTATTTTTACTAGACCGCTATTTATAATAACGCTTATTTCGAAGTCCGTGGCACCTATACCCCGGCTACCGTTCAACACAACCATAGCCGTTTAAAACCGTGTCTGGCCGCCATAAGCCTTAAGCGTCTGGAAAATTTCGTACCGTGCGGCAACCCTTAATCTATGCATGTCCGATACAGGAATAAGGCAGCCATGCACACTCCTAAAAGCAGAAAATCGCCAAGATATCGCTTGATTCCAATGCTGATAGAGTTACACTTACTGCCGTTCCCGCAGCATCCGCTTTCCTCGCCTTCACCCTCTGCGGCCCCTTCACCCTCACCCTCGATGAGTGTTTCGCCCTCACCTTCGGGAACCTCTTCACCCTCACCTTCACTGGTTAGCTCACCTTCGCCCTCGGAGGCCACTTCGCCTTCACCTTCAGGGGCCACTTCGCCTTCACCTTCAGGGGCCACTTCGCCTTCACCTTCAGGGGCCACTTCGCCTTCACCTTCAGGGGCCACTTCGCCTTCACCTTCAGGAATCGCTTCGCCCTCCCCTTCGTTCGCTGTTTCACCTTCACCCTCTCCTTCAACGGGTGTTTCCCCTTCGCCTTCAGCAGGAAGTTCACCCTCACCCTCAACGGACGCTTCACCCTCTCCTTCAGCGGGTGTTTCGCCTTCACCTTCAGCAGGAAGTTCACCCTCTCCTTCAACGGGTGTTTCTCCTTCGCCTTCAGCAGGTACTTCGCCTTCACCTTCGGTGGGCGTTTCACCCTCACCTTCGACGGGCATTTCTCCTTCGCCCTCATCAGACACTTCGCCTTCACCTTCGACGAGCGCTTCCCCTTCACCTTCTACCGCAACTTCACCTTCAGCGGGGGGCTCACCCTCACCCTCGGCGGGTACTTCACCCTCGCCTTCATTTACAGCCGCAGATTCCTGGTTCACTTCAAGGATTTCAGTAAGCGGTGTTGTAGCGGTGCCGGTTACGGTAATCATGGCAATACGGGCCGGCCCCGTATTTGTCTCATAGGTCACGGAAACACTGGCATTACCTGTGCCCGAATCCGGCGGGGTGGCCCAGGCTACGCTTGCACTGGCGGTCCAGGGCCCTGGTGTTACAATCTCAAAAGTTAGGGTTCCTGCCTCCGGACCGACATACGTCTTTTGAGGCATTATGGATAATCCCGGGACAGGCGAGCCTGCAAATTCATAGGCGCCCATGTCATAAGTCGTATTTTGCGGACGCAGCGTGTCGGTAATGTCACAGCATGGCGCGCCTGCGTCCGTGCCGGAATCAATACAAGGTGAATGGGCTTGAAGTTGCAGTTCGCCGGCAGTCGGATCCACAAACCGTGGATCAGCGTTCATATTTCCCGTGCCAGCGTAGCCCCCGGCAATACATGAAAATGTCACGGTAGCCACGGCCGGCGGAAGAATCAGTGTTTCCTGGTAAATCGGCGCGACATTGCCCCACAGAATGCTATTGGTAATAAAGGGGGAGGCGTTAGTAACAAGCAGGGCAGCGGCATATTCGGCCGCCGTATTCCCCGCCAGGGTGCAGTTCATGACACGCGGTTCCGCAGCATCAACTATAGCCAGTGCGCCGCCCATATTTGCCGTATTTCCCCAAAAAACACAATTTGTCACTTCGGGCGAGCCACCATAGATATGGATGCCGCCGCCACCGGCCTCAGCCTGGTTATTCTTGAAAATACAGTTTGAAACCATTGGAGATGCGTCCACGGTACTCACGCCTGCCCCGCCAAAGGCCGAATTGCCGTCAAATTCACAGGCCTCCATTGAACAGGAAGGCGCTAAATTGTAGATGCCGCCGCCGAAATCGCCCGATACGTTTTGCACGAAAGAGCAACGTGTTACCACCGGTTCGGCCGCGTCTGCATTATAAATGCCGCCGCCGGAAAAGGATGCCGTATTGGCTTCGAGAATAGAATTTGTTATATTCACGCCGCCAAAGGCGTTTTCAATACCCCCCCCGGTGCCGGCGGTATTTCCCGAAAATATGCAGTGCTCAACTGAAACGGTGCCCGCGTTAAACATGCCGCCGCCGTTGAAGCCGGCTGTGTTGGCCTGAAAAGTACATCCAATTACTTGGGGCGAGGAATCATAACTGAACATGCCACCGCCCTTTTCCGCCGCTGTGTTGGCGGTGAAAACGCAGTTGGCAACAGTTGGCGAAGCAGGCCAGTTGACCATGCCGCCACCGCTACCCGCCCAGCCGTGGGTAACGGTAAAGCCGTCCAGAACAGCGCCGTCAGCCCCGGAAATACAACGTCGCACCCCTTCACCGTCTATAACTGTTACATTCACAGTCCAATCCCGCTGATCCCGTTCGAGTTCCGTGCCCGCAAAACCGCCGTACACCGGAATACCCTCCAGTAAGGTTACTACAGGATCCGTGTCCGCCGTATAGGAACCTGCCGCGACCCACACTTCACTTTCGCCTAAGGCAAAGGCGCTATCTATGGCGGACTGAATATTCCGGTATGCCCGGTCCCACGAACTGCCATCCGGATACACGGCCGGACTATGTTCGTCCACAAAAATAACGTTCGTTCCAAAAACAGCGGTAATGTCCAGGTCTTCCGTGATGGTGATTTCCTGAACGGCTTCCCAGCCCGTGACATCCCCATCCCAATACCGGAAAGAAAGGTCCGTTTCCACGGCCTGCAACAGAACAGGCTCACCGACGCCGAAGGAATACGTGCCTGTCGGCGGCACGGTCATGCCGCCGTCCTCAGGCCGTACGGCAAGGGTAAGCGAAACTATGTCGCTGGATTCCAGGGCGCCCTCATAGGCGCCCATATCCACGGCGGTCCCTTGCGGCCGGGTACGTCCCAAGAAGTCTTCGGTGGGTGCGCCTACGGAGGTACCGGTGTCCAGGCAAGGGGATCCGGCCTGAAGTTGCAGGCTTCCATAAGGCGGGACGCCGGCGAAAAGCGGGTCGGCATCCAGGTTGCCGGCGCCCGTATAGCCACCCTGAACGCAGGAATACGTGATGACCGGTCTGGTCGCATCGGGGGTATGGATGGAGGCCCCCACAGGCGCCGTATTATCCCAGAAGATACTGTTGCCAAAAATCGGCGTTGAATTCGAGTTGTACAAACCGCCGCCTTCGAAAGTCGCGGCGTTTCCCGCAACAGTGCAATTGATTAGGGATGAGGTGGAGGAGCCGCCGATTAAAAGCGCGCCACCAAAACCGGCAGTGTTTCCCATAAAGATGCTGTTGGTCAGACGGGTCGTGGCAAGATTGTCCTCCAGGCCGCCTCCCGACGAATCCGCCCGGTTTCCGGCAAAACGGGAGTTGGTGACTTGCGGACTGGAAACAAGGTTATATATCCCCCCCCCGCGAAAAGCCTGGTTGCCGGTAAAAACACATTCCTCAATCCGGGGAGAAGCGGAAGTATTGTACATCCCGCCGCCGAAATCGGTAGCAGCAACATTCTGCACAAAAATACACTGATTCAATACGGGGACAGCATTATTGTTGGACATGCCCCCACCGGAGCCGTTAGCCCTGTTTTTCTCAAATCGGCATTCGGTGAGATGCGGCTCGGCATCCGCGCCGTTACAATAGATGCCCGCTCCCCCTGGGGCGGCGTTGTTCGAGAATATGCAGTTCGTTATGACCGGATCTGAATCATCGTTATAGATTCCCCCGCCATCTTCTACCGCTTCGTTATAGTCAAATGCGCAGGACTGGAGCGTTATCGCCGACTGATACTGATACATGCCGCCCCCCCATGTCGGCGGCATTGCCGGAAAACTGGCATTCCGACAGGGACGGCCCCGAGGCGAAGCTATACATGCCGCCGCCCTTCTCCGCGATGTTGGCAATGAAACCACAACCGGTCAATGAAGGGGAGGCATCATACAGGTTGGCTATGCCGCCACCGTATTTGCCCGTGTTGCCTGTAAAAATACACGACTGAATCGCGGACGAATTTATTTCCTGATTAAATATCGCCCCTCCATATCCTTGCGCATGGTTGGCATCAAACCCGCATTGTGTAAGGGCAGGAGAGCAGAAATAATTCAGCATGGCCCCGCCGCTGTCTTCGGCCGTATTACCAACGAAATCGCAGCCGGTAACGCCGATGTCACTGTATTCATTATAGAGGGCTCCGCCGTTGACCGCGCTATTGTTGGTAAATGTGCAGCCGGATACTCTGGAGGCAGAGGAACTTTCGTGATATACAGCCCCGCCTTCACCAAGCGCCGTATTACCGCCAAAATCGCAACCCTCCGCGCGAGGTGCGCCTTGCCAACTATAAATCGCGCCACCCTTCCCCTCGCTGACATTGCCGCCAAAACTGCTATTTGTAATCACCGGAGAGGCCGCACCGTTGTATATGCCCCCCCCTTTTAAAGTAGCCGTGTTCGCCTGGAAAACGCATTGGGTTATTACGGGCGCCGCGGTATTGTTGTTGTACATGCCGGCACCATAATCTGCCCTGTTACTGGTGAAGGAACAATGGGTCACTATGGGCGCTGCACTATTATTATTGTATATGGCGCCGCCGTTGAAGGCCTGATTCAGATTAAAAGTGCAATTCTCAACCGTTGGAGAACAGGCCTCGTTCACCATGCCGCCGCCGGAACCCGGGTTATAGCCGCCGCTTATGGTAACCCCGTCTAAAGTCGAGTGGTTGGCTCCAAAAATACACCTCGAAGAGCCCATTCCATTAATAGTTGTGATGTTGACGGTCCAGTCTCGCTGGTCGCGCGCGGTTTCCGTACCGGCAAAACCGCCGTAAATCGCCACTCCCTCGCGCATGGTCACCACGGGATTGGAGGAGGGCATGTAGTTGCCTGCCGCCACCCAGACCTCTCCGCCACCGGCATCGTAAGCGACGTCTACCCCGGCTTGAATGGACTGAAAGGCCGTTTCCCAAGTCAGCCCATCGGGAACAGGGCCCGGGGCGTCGAATTTGACGCGAAATATTTCCGCCGTACTGAGCAAAGGCAACGTGCATAGCCAAAGAATCCAAAATAACAACAGGTTGTTTCTGCTGGTTTTACTTGGGTTCATTCCCGCTCTCCAACGCGTTACTCATTACCATAAAGTTTATCGTCCCGCCGCTAAAGTCTGGTCCAGATCCGAATCACACGCTGCTTATTCATAGAAGCACTTCCCGCAGGAAGCAACGCCATAAGATCTTCACGTTTCCGCCTGGTTTGCTTTTACCGCCATTTAAAATGTCCATTTTCATATTAAAAATAAAATATAGTGTTTGTAAATGTACAGTAAAAGTATATCAAAGACCTGTAAATTTATGAAGCAATTTCTTTTAGGGTTAATACTATTTTTACAGTAGTTATCCATGCCAGTAATACTTTAATGGGCGGGTTAATACTCAGTGAATTGGAACGTCACTTGTTTCACATCCCCAAAAACATATATCGCACTGGATAAAATAAACTCTTTCGTAAAGTATAAGATCGGCTTAAACGAAAAGCGGCGGCCGTAATTTTGAATTCCGGCCGCCGCTGGTATCAACCTAATCGCGCGCTATGACTATGCACCTTACGGCGAACTGATGCGCAATGCTGGCCTGCCGCTCACGGTTGGCTATAACGGCCACCTCTGGGACAGCGCCATTGGTCAGTATTACGCCCCCTTCCGCTACTACAATCCCCAGAGCGCACGCTGGAACATGCTCGACCCGCTGGGATTCGTCGATGGGCTAAATGTGTATGCCTATTTCGCGGGGAATCTGATCCTGCTGTTTGACAGACTGGGTCTAAATGGCTTTGGTTGGTTTTGTACACAAGTTGAAATTATTTTCTGGAAAACCAAAAGTCTATTTCATGAACAGATGGATAACGTAATAAAGACAGTGGGAGATATGGCTGAAAGAATTTTTTCCCACCGGGTCTGCCGCGGACGGGACAGGGTTACACGCGCAGGAAAATCTTCCTCTTGTACATAATCCACAAGGGTACCCAGACGATCAGCAACGCTGTAAACGAGGCGGCAAGGAGGCGCAGTTCCCCGTCGCCGGCGAGGAAGGGGAGGCCTCCGACCAGTGTGTCCAGTCGCACAAGATGCACGGCCATGTAAACCGCGATGGCGTTGGCGCCGATCACCACGAAGGGATAGGCCCAGCGCCGCCATTCCAGGATATCGATCACGAGATAAAACAAGGCCAGCAGCAGGAAACTCCAACCGCCCGCCCAAAGCACCATGGAACTGGTCCACAGGTGCTTGATGATCGGGAAATGCAGGCTCCACACCCAGCCGGCGGCCAGGCATCCGATCCCGAGGGCGATTAATATCCAGAAGCGCCGCAGAGGTTTCGATGACGATTTCAGGACCTGTCCGGCAAAGGAACCCAGCAGTACCGAGGCACCAAAGCCAAAACCGGGCAGAATCCAGGCGTAGGTGGTGCCGTCACGAAAGCGGCCGAGAACCACCGTATCCAGCCACAGGGCCAGATTCAGTTCGGGCTCCAGCGCCCAGCGGGCCGCGCCGGGCACCGGTACGAACATCATGAGCAGCCAGTAGACCGCCAGCAGAAGCGTGCATAGGAATATCTGCGTTCGCGGGCGCAGATATACAAAAGCCAGCACCGCTATGACGTAACCCACCGCGATCGCCTGCAGGGTATTCGAGTAGAAGTGAAGGGTGGTCGTGTGGAATTCCAGGAGGTGGCCCTGGGCGATCATGCCGAATACCCATAACAGGAACACCCTGCGCGCGAGACGCCTGTAAAACACCTTCCAATCACGCGTTTCCCTCGCTTTCAGCGCGAGCGCAAAGGGAATGGACACGCCCGAAACGAAGAGGAACAGCGGCATAATCAGATCCCAGGCGGCAAAGCCCGTCCATTCCACATGCTCCAGGTGGTACGCCAGCCAGCCGGGAACCCCGCCGGAGAAACAGAGCAAGGCCGCCAGGGCGGTGAAAAACTCCTGACCGCCGATAATCCAGAACATGTCGAAGCCGCGCAGGGCGTCCACGGACATGATGCGGGGCGGTTTTACGGGTGGCGCGACGGATTCCGGAGTTTCTTCCTGTCCGGCAGCCGCAGACCGGGAATCACACGATGGATCTGTCATGGAGGAAAGGTCCTTATCCATTGTAAAGAAGTCCATGAGGGAATGCCGGGTCCGTCCGCGCCTACTTCACGGGCGTCGACGGCGAAAAGGCCACCGGCCTGAGGCGTCCGTTGCCGTCACAGGTCATCTCCAGGGAAAAGTGTTCCCGGGGATCCGATGAAACACCCGGCAGCCTGTAACGCCAGCATAAGAGCAAGAGCAGAAGCGCGCCGCCCAGCGAGACCAGCGAGATGATCAGCGCCTGCAGGGTCAGGAGCGGCTTGAACGCAAAGTGTACTTCGTGCGTTCCCGGGGAAAGCGCCACAGCCTTGAAGCGTTCATCGGCAAGAAGGATCGGAACCTCTTCCCCGTCAACATAGGCCTTCCAGCCGGGATACCAGGAATCCAGGAAGGTCAGGATGCGCGGTTCCGACAACGGACCTACTTGCAGGGTAGCGGTATTCAGGGTTCGGGATGCAATCTTTATGAGCCCGTCTTCGTCATTCAGATCCGACTTGATCTGCATGCGGGTAAAGGTGAAGTCCCCTTGCCCCTTGTTTTGAACAATGATCTGCGCATTCAGTTTCGGGAAGTCGGGCAGGGGCACCTCGAATTCCATTTCCCGGCCGCCGGTGGGCCGGGTGATGTTCTGCAGCCCCATTTCCGTGCGGTCAGTGCCGGGCATGGAAAAGTTGAGATCCACCTGGGCGCTTCCAGCAGCGGTGTAGGCATACACGAGGGTGCTGTGCACCGCGCCCGCGCTGCCTTCGGGAAGGCCGGGAACCGCCTTCGGCAGATCCACCGTAAACGCGAGGGTGCGTTTCTTGCCGGCGGGAGTCGGTGTAAACAGAGACGCAGGCGCCGTGATATCCGTTACCTGGACATGGTCGGAGACCGCCGAGCGCGGTAGCGCCTGCCGGTCCGCCTGCGGCACGGGTGCGTCAATCGGGGCCTCCAGGAAGACCGTTGTGGCCGCCGGGAAATATTCCCGTTTCCCGGGCAGGGCGCCTGTGGCGTATTGACGGGCCAGCCAGAAAGACCGCTTGAAAAGCATGTTGCCCCGCGTGTTCTTCTGGGTGGGCTCGAAATCCTTGACCCCCCGCAGTCCCGGACCTTCCCGGGGCGGCCCGCTCAGCAGGTTGCGCACCTCGTGCAGGTGCGCGGGATCCACGCCGTTCATGGAAAAACGCAGGGAATACATGAAGCGGTTGCAGATGGGGTCCGTTTCACGGTAGTTCGTGGTTGGAACGGTATGGCCCGATTCCTTGACCGCCACCACGTCGGTCACTTTCTTGCGGGTCAGATAGGGCACGAAAGACTGGTTCCAGGCGTAGGTTTCCCAGAAGACCAGCGCCGCCAGCAACAGTCCGAAGAAGGCGCGGCCTGTCCTGTTCAGCCGGATTGTCCCGGTAAGCAGCATAAGCAGCAGCGCCCCGATCGGGATCAGGATAACGGGATAGGACACTTTCACGTAAGTGATTTCTTTGATCCATCCCGACATCGGCGAGATGCACACGCACGCTATCAGGATCAGCATGACCGCTCGGGCATAGGAACGCCCCCGGGTTTTCAGCGGCTGGCTCATGGCGTCCACGCCGAACCCGGAGAGCAGGGCCAGCGGCAACAGCGCGTAATCATAGGCGCGGGAGTAGGCGGACAGCGAAAAGGGCGTGACCCGTTCCAGCAGCGCGCCGATGGGAAGGGGCGGGCCGAAGCAACACTCCAACAGGACAAGATACATCCCCGCGAACATGAATACATCGCGGCGGTTGCGATGGGTCAGTGCGGCGCAGGCCAGCAGCAGCGCGGCGACCCCCGCGTTGCGTATGGTTTCGGCTTCGTACTTGATCCCGCAATACAACACCATTTTCTGGTAGAACTCCAGCGGGGTCCATTTCCACAGGTCGGAAAATTTTCCCAGGGAGGGTGTCACCGAACGGAGGCTGAACGCGCTCAATTCCCAGGCCGGCAGGAGCGTCACCGCGGCCACCGCCACGCCGAGGAGAAAAATGACGGCCATGGCCATGCCGTTGTGGAGCCAGGGACGCACCCAGTCGTACAGCGTCGCCCTGTGCTGCCCCCAGCGGATGTTCAGCAGAAAATAAAACAACGCATACAGGGCGGGAACGAATCCGGCGAGATTCGCAATTTGCAGGTAGCCCCCGGTGAAACTCATCGCCAGGGTCAGCCCGGCGAGCACGGCGATGCCCATCTTGCTGAAGAACTCTTCGGTGTCGATCATTTTCTTGATCAGCAGCAGCAGGAGCGGCAACCAGGCCATCGTGGTGATAAAATGGTATTCTCCCATGCGCCGCACCATCAGCGCGCTGCACATGAAGGCGATGGCGGCGGTCAGGGCCCCCGTGAAACTGAGTTTGTGCGCGCGGCCAAGCAGGTAGGTGCAGAAGCCCATAAAAATGAAGTGCAGCCCCCACATCACCGCAAGGGTAAAGTTCGACTGCGCCGGCGAGGGATCGACCGTAAAAAGCGCGCGCACGAGATGGGGTATATAAAACAGAAAGGACTGGGGATTCCCGGTCATGGGCATGCCGCAGTAGGTGATCGGGTTCCACAGGGGGAATTCACCCGCGTGAATGCTGTAATCCACCAAAAAGGTAATCGGCCCGAAGTAGCGATAGATGTCGTACATACCATCCAACGCCGCGGGGTCCGTGGTTCGCACGTATTCAAAAGTTTTCACGGCGGCGCCGGTCAGCAACGCGATTGCATACAGTGCCAGCACAACTCGCAGAAAACGCTGCGCCAATGACATGGTCGTACTCCTGGATAGAACCGAACTCGCTTACATCACCCCGGGGAACAAGAATCACCCCTTTTGTGAAGGGCCGCGCGCCTCTACTGCCGCACCTGTGCGCGGAAGAGAAATTACCTGCGGGGAAACGCGAAAAGGATGTCCAGCCGCTTGCCCTGTACTGCCGGGAACCGGCCATGGTATTCCGCAGGGGAAATCACCTGAACCGTTCAATTTTTGTATACTTTGTGCCTTCAATATAATAGACATTATTGCCGCTGATTTTGAGTTCCGTACTGTAATCTTTTCCCCCGAAACTCGTAAACACAAAAAACTTGTCATTCTCTACCCGCCAGCGGCCTTCGAGGTAATCCACGCCGGCAATGGCCTTGGAAAGCGGATGGGTCGCGTAGCATACGCCACCCGAGGCCAAGGTAACCTTGATTTTATATTGTTCAACCTGGATCTGCCACTCCGTGCCGATCAGATTCATCGCATTCAGCAGGGGCAGTTGATTCAGTTCCGGTATCGCGGCAAGAGGATCCGCGGGAGCGGCCGGGACCGCAACACCGCCCACGGCCATCTCACCACCGACCGGCAGCTTGGACAGGCGGTACTGCTGCAGTACAATTGGCAACACGAGAAAGGCGGCGAGGAAAACAAAAAAACCTATCAACAACCTTTTATCCATCCGGCGGCAACCTTTTCTAGGGACATCCGAAAAAACAGACTATTTCTACCTTCTCATAGAATACCATATCCTGTGTCATCAATCTACTTCCGTATTTACCCGGAGAAAAATTGCCGGAGTCCCGGACAAGTCAGGACCGCCGGTGTATCAACGCTTCCACTGCCTCCGGCGTTGGTGTCACCGGCAGCACGCACCGAAACCCGAGATCGGGAAGGCGATTCTCGAAATAACAGGGTTCCGCCAGGTTCAAGGGCCGGCTGCGCGCGAAGCTGCCACCGCAGATAAACAGCGGATCCCCGAAATCAGGCGAGTCCCCCGGTGGGACGTTCCCGGCAGGGCTGCCGGTCCATTCCGCGACATTGCCTGCCATATCATAACACTGCGACCAGACCAGGTCCTCTTTAAACGAGGCTACGGGACTGCTGTAGCCGGTTTGGACATTGGCTGCGCCTTCCTTCCATTCCTCACCCCAGGGGAAAACCGACGAGGCCTGGGGCGCGCCATGAGCCGCCCGTTCCCACTGGCTCCTGGCGGGAAGTTGTTTTCCGCACCAGGCGGCATAGGCCTGCGCATCGAACCAGGACACATACGCCACCGGGTGTTTCGGATAAGCCTTCAACATTTCCCGCAGTTCCGGAACAGGTTCCCACCCGCCCTCCACCTGGCTGCAGAAAGCATCAAACTCGCCCATGGTCACCTCGTCGGCATCGATAAAGAATCCGGGCTCAAAAATGGTAATGCCGTCCACCGTTACCTCGCCGGCGGGAACAAACACCATGCCCTCCGGATGCATCATCGCCGCCATCATGTGCTGCAGGGCATCTTCGGCCATCGGCACCGCCTCCGTTTTACCCTGCTGCGCCGCTTCCAGCGCCTGGCGCCAGCGTTCACGGCCTGTGCTCGCCCATTGGCCAGGCGCGCCCCCCATCTTGGCCGCGTCGTCCGCCGGGGGCTGCAACATTGCGGCCAGGGATTCCAGCGCGCTAAAACGTTCCGCCCGGCCCGCGGGCAGGCCCGTCGCGGCGGAAACAGGGGGCGGCGCCCCGGCGCGGTTGATTTTTTCCAGGGCAAACAGGGCAAAGGCGCCGGCAAGAACAATGGACACCGCCGCCGCACCGTACAGGAAAAGACGCAGGCGCGGAAAAGGGAATTCACGGGCCGAAAAGCGACGCCGCGACAGGGTTTTACCCGGGTCTTTGCCTTCGTCGAGCATTTCGATAATCGGCAGAATGGCCCGGCGCAACGCGCCCGCGCTTTCAAAGCGCTTGTTGCGGTCCGGATCCATACACTTGGACACGATTTCATCCAGCGCCGGCGGCATTTCCTTGCTCAGTTGCGAGGCCGGTCTCGAAAGGCCCGCGGGGGTGTTTCCCGTGAGCATTTCATACAGGACCACGCCGACGCTGAAAATGTCGGCGCGCGCGTCCACATCCCTGGTGTTGCGTTGCTGCTCGGGTGACATGTAATAAGGCGTGCCCATTACCATGGAGACCGACGTTACATAGCGGTTGTCCATCAGTTTGGAAATGCCGAAGTCCATCAGCTTGATCTGGTTGTCGCCGGTGATCATGATGTTTTCCGGTTTAATGTCCCGGTGCACGGTGTACTGGTGGGCATAATCGAGGGCAACGCACAGTTGGTCGATAATATGGAGCACCTGGCGCACGGGCATGCGGTCGCCCGGGGCGCGGCGCTCAAGAAGCGCGCGCAGGGAATCGCCCTGCACGTATTCCATGGAAATGAAAATGCCCTGGCCCGCCATGCCGATATCGTGAACGCGTACAATGTTCGGGTGGGTCAACTTACGCGTGATGCGCGCCTCGTTCAGAAACCGGTCTATCACCGTTTTTTCGGTAATGAACTGCGGAAGCAGCGTTTTCAGCGCGAGATCTTCCCCGAGCACATTGTCATGGACCTTGTAAATACAGCCCATGCCCCCGCGCCCAATCATGTCCAGGACGGTATAGCGGTTGTTGACGACCTGGCCGCGCCGGAACTGAAAGGCGTTTTGCGGCGCGCCGGCCTGCCCGTTCGGGGGTGTTCCGGGTGGGTTGGCCGGACGGTCCTCGAAAGAAATACGGGGCAGCATGGTGCCGCACTGCTGACAGCGGGCGGCGCCTGTTTCGTTGAGAAACGCGCACCGCGAACATTTTACCTTGACCATAACGTGCCCTTGAACACCTGGAAACACACAAAACCGTTATGCCGGAACATCACGACTGGGGACGCATTATAGCACGGCCTTCGGGAAAAAGCCGTGCGTGACGGCGCGTTACAGGTTCCACGCCTTCGCGAACGCGCGGAAGGAACGGTCGTAGGTCTTTTCCGCGTCAGCCGGGAAACAGCACCCCGGCAACTGCTTTTGGGCCAGGTGCATGTGGAGGCAATCGCAGCAGACCGCGTGGTTGGCGCACCCGGGATAAGAACAGGTGCAGCGCGACAGGTTGATGTCCTTGTTGGGGCATGATTCTTTCATCCGTTGTTTCTCCTGGTCAAACTTTAAGTGAAAGCGGGGACTGTCCCAAGCGAGCGCAGCGAGACGGGACTGTCCCTGCGTTCGCGGGCTTGGTACAACTATTCATAACATCCTTCCAATTCGCGTAACACGGTACTGTCCCAGGCAAGCGCAGCGAGACGGGACTGTCCCTGCGTTCGCCAGTCATTTTATAACGCGGCGGGGACGCCGCGTCTACATTTCCATCGTTTGTGCGGGGACTTGGCACAACCGACGCTTCTACTCTTCGGACTTCGTGTTGATCTCCGGATAGGGATTGGGGAAGTCAACCCGGTAGATGTCGATACCGCAGGCGACAAAAAGACCGCCGTCGGGACCGGCCGCAAGCGCACCCGGTTCGCCGGGCAGTTCGAGCACCTCTTCCCAGGCGCCTGAGACCAGGTGCGCAAGAATGAGTTTCTTTCCGCTCCCGTAATAGACATAGCCGTCATTTCTGCCGGCCATGCCCGTGCTGGTGATTTCCGGCGGCGCACTCTCGAAGGGTTCCTGGAGACTCATTCCCTGCACATCAAAAACACGCAGCACGCCATCCACCGCCATGGCGACACGTCCGGAAAGGTCGTCATAAAGCAGCCGGTTGACGGCCGAGGCCCCTTCATACACGCGGCTCCAATAGGGTTGCAGCGTATCCAGCCCCAATACGGCGAACAGGGGCGGTGCCCCCTTCTCCGGCGACGCTACGCCGGCGGCGGGACCGGCTGCGGCAAAAAGAAATTCATCGTTCAATGCCAGGCCGCTAATGCCCCGGGTTCCCAAAGGATTTTCCATCAGATCAGTTTTTCCGGTTGCCGGATCCGTGACCGCAATGGCCCCGCCGCCGGAAAGGGCCGACCAGCCGCTGTAGAGTTTCGGGACCGCTGAAACCACGATGCCGCCGGTGGCCTGTCCGTATCCCTTCTCGTGCAGTGATGCGACCATACGCGGATTTTTGCCGTCCCACTCATACCAGGGTTCTTCAATGTTAAGACGGAAAATATTGCCGCCGGAAGAGGATATACCCCAAGCCACCCCCTTGACGAAGGCTACGTCCTGCACCCCGCCGACACGCGGCGTGACCGAAGACAGTAGGGTAAACACGCCCGTTTGGCCGTCCATAAAGAACAGGGTTTGACCCCATGCCGGGCCGCCCCACACCTGGCCCTGGGCATCCACCCGCAAGAAGGCGGGCACACGAACCGGGGGAGCCACCGATAATTCCCCGCGCGCCCATTCCGTGTCGCCGGGTCGGATACGAAAATACTGCTGGCCGCGGACGCCCGCGACACCGCCGTCCACGGTCGATGCCAGCATGCGGCCGCCGCGCAGGTCAATACTGTGAACCGGGGTCAGGGCCGGTTCCCCGGCGCGATAGCGATAAAGCGTTTTGCCTTGCTGCAGGTAAAGCATATTTTGGGTGGTCAGCGCGGATACGAACGACCAGTCGCCTCCGGATGCGTCCGGGACGGGAAAGGGCGGGGGCGACACCGGCTGCAGCGTGGCGTCATACATATTTTTTTCCGTCACGAAATAGCTATCCCAGCACACGCCGCCTGTCACGCCATCCAGCGCGGGAGGGGCGTCACTGAAATGTTTTGAGGCGGGGTCATAGATGCGCAGCCCGGGCGCTTCCGAGCCCACACGGCATAGAAGCCGGCCGTCCGGCAGCGGGCTGACCTCGTGCAGGAACCGGTTCGGCGGCCCGGCCTGGCCGCAGTCTTCCAGCGCGAGCGTGTCCTGATCGAGCGCGACCAGTTTTCCCCCGGGGAACGTGCCGCCGTACAGCCGCCCGTCTTTGCCTTCCACAAGATTCCACACATAGGCTTCGCCCGGTATATCCACGGTCTCGACGAACTTGTTTTCCGACAGGCTGTAGATATGCACGGCCCCGTCATAATAGGTGCCAATGGCCACCCGGTCACCCCGCATCGGCGCCAGGGCCCAGGCCCCGGCCGTATCGGGAACCGCATACGACACCGACGCCTTGTCCTCCAGGGCGACCAGGGCCAGCACGGCCCCGCCCGACTCCGCCGCCGACGTGAGCAGCAGCAATTCCCGGCCTGCATCGGCGTTGTACAAGGTTATGCCCGCCTGGAAATGCCACCCCATGCAGGGCTGTGCCATGAGTTTATATTCCGGGGCCAACAGCGGCGGCTGTTCTTCGCCTTCGACCCGCTGATGAAATTGTATGTTTACACCGCTATCCTTCACATTGGGATCCTGGGCTGAATCATAGACGGTGACGCTGTCCTCCGCGGCGCAGGGCAAAAGCGCCACCAGGCAGAACAGGATAAAGGCAGGCCATTTCATATCGACTCCTTGCACCATTTCATGCGCGCACAGGCGGATTAAGGATAAGTGCCGCGCTGAACAGGCAGTATAGAGGTATGGGGAATCCCTTTTCCAACGCAGCTCCAATCCGCACTTCAATTCAAACGGGACTCCTCGAAAATACGGGGGGAAAATAGGTCCCGCCCGAATCTTTTCATACGCGAAGGATTCTCTGATGAACCCTTTCAATGTATTAAATTACCTCTTGATAATGATTACGCTTGCCCCGGGGATTGGTCTTGTTATGTTGTCTGAGAAAATACAACCGTAATTCTAAAAACCAAGAAAGGAAAGGCGAATGAAGAAATTAACGTTGGCCCTCGTTATAATAGGAATGATAATGCTATCAGGATGCTCGGAACTGGGAATCGAAAATCCCGTGGCACAGGAGAACACACTGGTGGTGCATAACCAAACGCATACTGAGGGTGGAGCGGAAGGACATAGTTCTTTTTTTTTCCATCGTCCTCGTTCCGGATGAGTGTTCGGATGATAGGCCACAAGGAATAAATCTGCTTCCTGAACCGATACCATACGGTGGATTATTCGCAATTGATGGCCTTGCTGACGGACGATATTGGTGTAAAACTTATAGCGATTCAGGCTACGTCACCCTGTCTGGCGGCAACACGACAGATTGGTACGTGCACTAACAAAGGCGGAAAGTGCCCCATGCCCCTTAGTATGTTACAATAGAGGTGTGCGAAAGGAACCAGCAATGGAACAAAAACTGTTTGAACAAGAGCTGGCCTACTACGAAGCAAACAAAGAGCGCTTCTTTGAAGTAGCCCCGGGCATGTATGTTTTGTTGAAGAACGGTAAAGAATTTGGGTTTTATGATTCTTTTGAAGATGCTTGGAAAGCAGGAGAGAATCTGTTTGGCGATGACTTGTTTTTTATCCATCAGATTCTCGATGAAGAAGGCGCCTTGGACTATCCAGCCTACAGTCTCGGGCAAACTCATGCCGGTTTATGAATTAAACTGTCCCAGCGTGGCAAAAGATGGTAAGACCCCTGTAAATCCAAGGGACATTTTGACGATTGCGGGGCCATCGCTGGTTATATCCGTTTCATCCATCCATGCCCCTATAGTGACAATAAACGGCATTGCACTTTTGGATACAGGGGCCGTGGCAACAGCCATTGACGAATCCGTATGCCAACAACTTAACCTGCCACCTGTTGATGTCGCCCGAGTGTCCCATGTGGAAGGTTCCTCAAGGCGCACCTGTTATGCCGCGAGAATAGCATTCCCGGATCTCCGCTTAAAGCCCATACAAATAACACGAATACTATCCGTAAATCTCAGCGCCATGAATCCGCCGATTATTGCCCTCATAGGCCGCGACCTGCTCGCCCATTTCAAATTTATCTACAATGGACCCCGGGGCCGCATTGAGATCGCTTACTAAAGCCCGCCCCGCTTGCTCCCCTTTTCTACAGCCCCTGGATTATCCACCGCACGCAATAGAGTCCAGTACGTTATTACGCTCCATACTATACATTCCGTTTTCCCGCTTGTATAAAGTCGCCATTTCGTTACGCTTTTCTGCCCCTGTACTTCGGAGCAGGTTAATACTTTTGCCGTACCAATTTCGGTATCACCTATCCAGCAAAACAAAAAACGCAACGAACTTAAACATCTAAGTTGCTGCGTTTCATGTATTTACTGGAGCCGGCGAAGGGAATCGAACCCCCGACCTGCTGATTACAAGTCAGCTGCTCTACCATCTGAGCTACACCGGCGTGGTATGGTGAATGGAGTTGATGCGAGGCTTAGGGATGCAAGTATAATGCAGGGGCCGCTTTAAAAGCAACCGGAAGAGGGATAAAACGCGGTACGATGTGTCGGCATACGCTCCCCCAAAGAAGCGTACTACGTTGCCAAATTCCGGATTAACCTGGTAAACAGGAAAAGAGGATATCATTGTCCACAGCGTCCCATGATAAAGGGCATCAGCGGCCCACAAGATGGCGCCGCTGGTTCCTGCTGGTGTTCGCCTGGTTCATTGTGCCTTTGTTGATTCTGGCCGGACTGGAACTGGGGCTGCGCGCCGCGGGATACGGCATGGACACCGCCCCCTTTCAGGTCTTCGATACGGACCGGGGCCGCGTCTATCGCTGTAATCTTGAAAATCTATACCACATGTTCAGCCGCCCCGTGAATACGGGAAACATCCCCGTGGAATTCACCATTCCGGAATCAAAGGAACCGGGAACCTATCGTATTTTCGTGTTCGGCAGTTCGGCGGCCGCCGGCTGGATGCACAGCGCTTCCTTTTCTCAACTGCTGCAGGTCATGTTGATGGAGCGGTTTCCGGGAGTGCGTTTCGAAGTATATAACCTGGCCAACGCCGGGCTGAATTCCTCGATCATGCGGCCCCTGGCCCGGGAATGCGCCAAAATGCATCCCGACGCCTATGTCATCTATATGGGCAACAATGAGGTGCACGGGCCCTATGGACTGATTACAGGGCACACGGCACGCCGGGGCCGGGTAATGACCCCGCTGGAAATCCGGTTGCACCAGGGAATGCGCCGGTTCCGGCTGGGGCAGTGGCTGGACAAAACTGCCCGAGGGAAAAACACGGAACCCGAAAATCAAGGCATACCGCAGGATGTGTCTCCGGAAGACCCGCGCCTGTTTCACGTCTGGCGCAATTATGAATATAACCTGCGCGATATGTTCCATGCCGCCGCCGGTGCGGACGCCGAGGTATTCGTCAGCACGCTGGGCGCCAACCTGCGTCACTGGCCACCCCAACCCGATTTGATTTGGGATGCTCTGTCTGAAGACAAACAGCGTGAATTTGAAAACAACCTTCACACCGGAAAATCCCTGGAAGAAGGTGGTCAATGGGAAGAAGCCCTGCACCTTTATGCGAACACGGAAACCGTTACGGAATCCAGCCCTTACCTTTTCTTCCGGCAGGCCACCTGCCGTTGGGCGCTGGGTAAACACGAGGGGGCACGCGCCTTGTATGACAAGGCCCTGGAACTCGATTCTTTCACTTGGGTGCGGGCAAAACACGCCTTCAACGCCACCATTCGAAAGGCGGTAAACGGCCACGAGGGCCTTAACGTGGTTCTCGTGGACGGCCAGGCCGCCCTGGAGGCGGCCGCACCCCACGCCACCCCGGGCAATGAGTCTTTTGCGGATGGGTGTCACCTGCGCCCCTCGGGTATGTATGTGCTGGCCCGGGCCTTTTATGAACAAATGTGCCCGAAAATGCCGGACTGGGTACGACGGCATGAAGCCAAGGATACACCAATCCCTGAATTGGCCGATATTCTGGAACTGCTCGGCTACACCGAACATCTTGATGAAGACACTTTGAAATCATTAATACGGGAAAGCCGGGAACATGGCATGGATAGCACCAATACGCTGCAGGCGGAACTGGACTATATTCGTTCCCATCCCGTTCCTATCGACTATGCCAGACAATTTTCATTGTTGCGCCAAGCAGTCGAAGCAGGGACGGAAGATATCCAGCTCGCTTACAAGTTTATTCAATGCCTGGGCAGCGTACCCCACCTGAGAAATGATGCGGTGTATGAACTGTTGCGCCGCTTGGCGGAACGCTACACTTTTAACGCTTCCTTCCAGCATAGGTATGCCGAAAACCTTCGTTTTCGTGATGACTACGATGAACTGGAAGTTTTGTACCGAAATTTGCTCAAGTACTTTCCACAGGATGAACGCGCCTATCTGGGGCTGGCGCCGCTTCTGCTCCGTCGGAACGCCCTGGAAGAAGCGCGTCAACTCCTTTCCCAGGCGCGGCGCCATCGAGTTCCAGAAGGCGCCTGTCAATGTATGCTGGGCGATATCTTGCGAAAGGAGGGGGATGTCTCAGCCTTAACAGCGTACATGCGCTCTTTACAGGAAGACACGAACAATTATTCTTTTGTGCTGGACGGACTGAAGGAGACTCTTAAACGTTTTCCGGAAGAGGCCGCCGCACAGGCGGGTACTTTACGGGAACTAGCGAACACGCTGCACGGCAAATACAAGGATTGGAAACTGGCGGGAATTCTTGAGGTATTGCCCGGCGATCCGCCGACGGTGGAACTCTACCTGGAGATTGCGGGCCAGAACCCGGCGCCGGACCTGTCTTCAATCCTGCAACAGACCAATGTTCTGCTGAGTACCTGGAACCAAGAAACCCTCGGAACGGTTTTCTGGCAGGAACAAACCCGGGCACATCCGGAATCCGCACTGCGGTGGGTGTGCCTGGCGGGGTCTTTTGAACGGGAAGGCGCTATCAAAGAGGCAGAACAAGCGTATCGACGTGCCTTGGAGCAGGACCCGAACTATACACCCGCCCTGTTCAAACTTGGTATGCTCGAACTAGATTCCGGCAATTCGGAACACGGGACAGACTTGATGATTCGGGCAACTACAGCCGATACGGCAATGGCTGTTTTTGTCGCCGGTGAATGCAGTGCACGGGCTGCTTCTTTTGTGGACCAGGAGAAAATGGACAGGGCTGCTGATTTGTATAGGGTGGCACTCCAACTCTCACCGACAGATTTTTGGCCCCAAGTGTATCTTGGGGAGATTTGTGAAAGCCTGGGCAAGAATGACGCCGCCCGGGAAGCCTATAAAAAGGTCTTGTTACAAAAACCCGAATCCCCGCTCAGCGCCCAAAAACTGCAGGACCTGTTGGTCAAGATGAACACCCCGCCGGAAGCAATTCTGGCCGAGTGGCAGGTCCTCTCGGACGCCCATCCGGAAGCGGCCGTTCCAAACTATTATCTGGGTATGGCATTGGAATGCCTGGGGCAACTGGATGATGCACGCGATGCTTACAGGAAAGCATTGAACCATAACCCGGAAGTTGAGCAGGCTGCCTATCAACTGGCGATGCTGGAAGTTCGTACAGGAAATATGGACGAAGGCCTGGCCGCAATGCGGGATATCGCCGAAAAACATCCGGACCGGGCCAGTGATATCAGTAAACGTCTCGGAGAAATCGCGGGAACTTTTATGGGGCAGGAAAAAACGGAAGAGGCTGTTCATTTGTATAAGACGGCCCTTGAACTGTCGCCAAAGGATTTATGGTCCCAGGTCCACCTGGGGGAAATTTATGAAACCCAGGGCCAGTATGAAAACGCACTGGACGCCTATAGAAGCGTTCTGACACAGAAGCCGGAATCGCCGGTAAGCGCCCGGAAGATGCAGGACCTGCTGGTCAAGATACAAACCCCGCCGGAAACCGTCCTGGGTCTGTGGCGGGCAATTAGCGAACAACATCCTGAAGCCGCTGTGCCGCTGTATTATCTGGGCATGGCCCTGGAGGCCGCCGGCGATCTCAAAGGGGCGGAGGAGGCTGTACGCCGTTCCATGGGAATCAATCCGGACATAGCCGCAACAGCGCCCCGTAGGGATGCCGCCACCGGGCCGCATGCGAGCGAAGCCCCCAAAAACCGTTGATATACCGGGCAGGCCCGGCGGCAGCCGGCTTCTCCCTGATGCGCGGCGCCGCAGGAAAGAGCGGTGCGGCCCCCTTTGCGCAAAGATTTTTGTTGAATACCCCGGGTAAAGCAGGTATCATTATGATATATGCGTAAAAATGTACCTGTAACTAAAGGAGCGTGACCAGCCATGAAATATGGTAGCGTTTTCATGTTGTGCGCCATGATTGCCATACTAATGCTTTGCCTGACGGGTCCGGCACAAGCCGCGAAGGATGACAGCATATCGGCGGACCAGGACCTGGCGCAGCAAAAAGGCTTGGGAAGCAAGGAAATAGATCAAAGCAAAATGCCGGGCGCCTTGGAATACGCCATTGTGATTGGTTCAGTGATCGCAGCTATTGGTGTGATCAAGTTTGTGTGAGCGGCACAGCGCCCCGGACATCTTTACTTGACGAACCGCTGTTACGATTCTCGTGGGGGAAGGATGGCGATTTCCCCCTTGGGGCAGGATAGGGACCTAACGTGGCCGATCGCATTTTGTGGCTGGATGAAAATTCTGTGACACGAGAGGCGGCCCGGGAATATCTGGGTGATTCCCATACCCTTAGCTTTTCCGCCAACCCGGAACAAGCCTTTTCCCATCTTGAAAAGCATCCCTGCGACTTGGTTGTCTGCAATGCGTGTCCGGCATCGGGCAGCGGTCCCGGCATCATCCGCCGCGTGCTGGAAATCAGCCCCGAGGTGTCCTGCCTGGCCCTGTACGGCGCTTCTGAAGAGGAGGACGCGCTGAACGCGATGCGCGCCGGAGCCTCCGAGGCGATTCTTAAACCTTTTTCCAGGGAAGCGCTGGTGTTCGCCATTCAAAAATCGCTTGAAAGGCATCACCTGACCATCGGCACGCGGCGGTATCATCAACGGCTCAAGGAACAGGCGCACAAGGCGGCAACCGACCTGGAACGGGCGAACAAGAACCTGCGCCGGCTCCGGTACTACCTGGACAATCTCCTGAACAGTTCGGTGGATTCCATATTGACGGTCAGCACGGATTTCCATATTACCTACGCGAATCGTGGCACGACGCTTATGATGGGGTATACCCCCGACGTGCTGATGGGCGTATCCGTCGGCAGCCTGCTGCACGGCGGCGAAACCGAGGTGGAACCGCTGCGCCTGTTGCTGGACAAGGGCCCCATTCAGAATTATGAAACCGAAATGCTGCATGAGGACGGCCGGTTTATTCCGGTGATGGTATCGTTGTCACAAGTATGCAATCCGTCCGGGGACGTACTTTCGGTACTGGCCATTATCAAGGACATCACCAAGCAGAAGCAGTTGGAACACGCGCTCAAGGAAAAGACCATCACGGACGACCTGACCGGCCTGTTCAACCAGCGCTATTTTTATGAACGGTTGGGAATCGAGATTGAACGCGCGAAACGCCAGAACCACCCGCTTTCCCTGCTGTTGTTTGATGTGGACCATTTCAAGGATTATAATGACGCGCACGGGCATCTTGAGGGCGACCGCGTACTGCAGTCCATTGGGGAAGTGGTGCGCGAAACCACGCGCGGCTACGTGGACATCGGCTGCCGCTACGGTGGTGATGAGTTTACCATCATACTGCCCGAAACGGGGCTGGAACATGCCCGGAATATCGCCGAACGTATTCGGGCCTCTTTCGAAGCGCGCCATTATGACCGGTGTACCTTGAGCGTGGGGTTGATGACCTATCGCCCGGACACGACCGCCGAATCGTTCATACGCTTCGCGGATGAAATGATGTATCTGGCCAAGCGTTCAGGCGGCAACCGGGTCTACGTTTTTGACCCGGACAAGAAGCGAATCCGGCTGGAAGACTGATCCGGCCAATGCGGCGCGCCGCTCCAATCCAGGTGTGCCTCGGGAGGAAATGCCTTGAAATTCGGAATTTGCAGTGAAATATTCAAAGAATGGAACGATATCGAACGGACCATCGACTTTGTCAAGGAGACGGGGTATGACGGGCTGGAAATCGCGCCGTTTACCCTGGCCCAGTATGTTTACGACATTCCCGCCTCCACCCGCGCCGCCATTGTCCGGCACGCGGAGCGAGCGGCCCTCGAGATCCTGGGCATTCACTGGGTGTTCGTCGGCCCCGAAGGGGTCCATCTCACCCATCCCGACCCGGACATACGCGCCTTCACCGCCAAATACATGATAAACCTGGTCCGGTTCTGCGGCGATGTGGGCGGCAAGGTGCTGGTATTCGGTTCGCCACGGCAGCGCAACGTGGGCCGCGATGTCACCTATAACCAGGCCTTCGGTTATGCCCGTGAAGTGTTCGAAAAAGCGCTCCCAGCCTGTGAACAATGCGGGGTGACCATCTGCATGGAACAGCTCACCCATTGGGAAACCAATTTTTGTTACACGCCGGAACAGACGGTCGAGCTGATCGAGGCCGTCAATCATCCTAATTTCCAATTGTTACTGGATACAAAGGCCATGTCCTTTCTGGAAGAGGACCGGGCAACCACCATACAGAAATACGGCAGGTACCTGCGCCATTACCACGCGAATGACACCAATTTCCACGGTCCGGGCTGGGGCGATGTCGATTTCGGCCCCATTTTCGATGCCCTGCGCGCCATAAATTATGACCGCTATGTATCGGTGGAGGTGTTCCGGTTTGAGGCGGGCCCGGAGGCCATTGCCACCAGAAGCCTGGCCTACATGAAACAATTTGTCTAGCCCCTTCGGGATACAGGAAAACATTGTCACCGTGGCCATCGAAAAAGAAAACTGTCCTTTTGCGCTGTTTGACCGCTGGTTCGACGAGGCCGCGGCCTGCGCCGCCATCGAGGACCACACCGCCATGACCCTGGCCACGTCCGATGAACAGGGCCTGCCGGACGCGCGCCAAGTGCTCCTGAAGTCTCATGATTCCCGGGGCTTCGTCTTCTATACCAATTTGACCAGTCCGAAAGCGGCCCAGCTGCATTTAACGCCCTATGCCGCCTTGTGTTTTTACTGGATGCCCCTGGAAAAACAGGTGCGCATCCGCGGGCCGGTGGAAGACGTAGATCCCGCTGAGGCGGACGCGTATTTCGCCACAAGGCCGCGTCAGAGCAGGCTGGGCGCGTGGGCGTCAAAACAGTCGCAGCCCGTCGAGGCGCCCATGGCCTTGGAGCGCCGCGTGGCGCGGTATGTGGCGCGGTACCCCTTCGGCCCGGTGCCCCGACCGGAATTCTGGTCGGGATTCCGGGTCAAGCCCGAGGTCATCGAGTTCTGGCTGAAGCAGCCCTACCGGTTGCATGACCGGGCCTGCTTTACGAAAACGTCCTCCGGCTGGATACGCCGGCGGCTGTACCCTTGAAATGGGACGGAGCGCACGCTTACCATGATGCACCTGATAGCCTATGCCGCCGCTTACCTGTCGCTTGCGCCCTGTGTGCTGCTGCTTGCCGGCGCAGCCAGGAAAACCTCCGACTATGCATCTCGCATTAACCGGCTTCAGTTGGAGGGCGCCGTCATCGTTACGCTCGTAATGAGTTTCACGCTGTTTTTTCTACACCGCGTCCTGGCAATCGAACAGGTCGGGAAGACCTCTTTCGCCTATTGGTATGAGCGCGGCGAATACGGCCTCTTTGCTGTGGGAATCATTTTGTTTGCGCTGGGGTTTTTCCTTGAGCGCCGCCCGAGGCCCGGCCTGGAACGCTGGCCGTTGAAAGCGCGGCTGCTGAGCGGCGGGTGGATGGGCGGGTGGCTGCTTTTCGCGGCTTTCGCCTCCGGTAGGCAGTATGCATGGGACATGGCCGTGTGGAGCCCGACGCGTACCGCCGCAGCATGGAGTATATTGTTTTTCGCCATCATATATTGTCACCGTGCCTTTGCGCGTCCCGGAGAGTCCCGGCACGCTGAAGGCGATCTTATCGGCATAGAGGAGTAACGCATGAACGAAAAATTGATAATAGGCATGCCGGCCGGCTCGCTGGCGGACCCGAAACGGGGCGGCAACCTGGTCACGCTGCTCAAAGCGGCGGGCTTCCCCACCAAGGGATACGAGGAAGGCGGTCCGACCGCCTTTCCGCTGCACGGCATGCTTTTCGGGTGGGACGGGCGCCCCCAGGAATTCGGCGCGCAGCTTGCGCTGCACGAAGTGGACATCGCCATCAGCGGTGATGACTGGATCACGGAACGAAGCCTTGAATACCTGTATGAATACGGCCGGGAAATCAAACTGAACAAGACCCTGTCCCTGAATCGCGGCCGCGTGCGAATCGTGGTCATCAATGTGCCCTTACCGTCGGGTATGTCTTTTGACGGGTGGCTTGATACGCTGCTGAAGGCAAAATCCGTCATACGGATCGTGTCCGAGATGCCCTATCTCGCGATTGACTGGTTTCGGGGTAAAAAGAACGCCTTGGGTTACGGCCCGGAATGGGACGCGTTTTCCGTGCAGAAATACAATACGCCCCCGAAAATTGAAAAGGGCCTGGTCGTGTATGAGTCCTGGGGCAAAACCGAGGCTAAGGTGCTCAACGGCGGCGTAGATTTCGGCTTTGAAATCACCCAGACCGGGAGCGCCATCCGTAATTACGGACTGGAAATCAGCGATGAAGTCATGAAATCCGAAACGGGGATCTGGACCGATCCCGCCCTGAAGGATAACCCGAAAAAATATGAACTGGCCCGCATGTTCCTGCTTAATATGTACGGGGCGGTCTTCGCCGAAAATAAGGTGCTGATTTTTTTCAACGCGCGGAAAAACGAAGTGCAACCCATTATCACCTACCTTGAGAAAAACGGCCTGTTCGGTGACGAACCCACCATGAACGAGGGTATCAACTTTACGGAATTCAGCATACAGATGAGCACGGCGGACCCAAAATTACCGCTGGCGCAAGTACGTTACGAATTGGCCCGCCTGGGCGCCAGTCATATTGAAACGGTCCCCCTTGATTCTTCCATACCCGGGCTGGATGATATACACTTCTGACAACACTGCACCCATTGCCGGGATAGCCTGACAAAGGGAGAGAAAATAACTGACGCGGTTGTTGCCCGCAACCCAGATTTTTTATGGACGCAGGCAAAGCCCATGTAATCCTTATTCGCCAGGAGCCATGACCATGACACTGCAACAGGAGCTGGAACTTATCGGCAGGCAGGCGCGCGCCGCATCCAACGTGCTCCGCTCCCTGTCCCGGTCCGTGAAGGACGCGGCGTTACGCGGCATCGCGGACAGCCTGCGGGCCTCCGGGGAACACATCAAGGCGGAAAACGCCCGCGATCTCGAAGCGGGCAGGGCCAAGGGCCTTTCTGATGCCATGCTTGACCGGCTGGCGTTGACGGACAAGCGCATCGACGCCATGGCGGAAGGGCTGGAGGCGGTGGCCATGCTGCCCGACCCGGTGGGCGATATCGCGGGCCAGTATGTTCATCCGAACGGCCTGCGCATCGCCCGGGTGCGCCAGCCCCTGGGTGTGGTTGGCATTATCTATGAGAGCCGGCCCAATGTGACCGCGGACGCGGCGGGTCTATGCCTGAAATCAGGGAATGCCACCATACTGCGGGGCGGCTCCGAGGCCATACACTCGAATATCGCCATCGCAAAGATTTTCAGCGCCGGCGCAACGGCGGCAGGTATCCCGGAGCATGCCGTACAGATCCTGACGACCACAGACCGCGCTGCCGTAGGCGAGATGCTTAAACTCGACAAATACATTGACGTCATCGTGCCCCGGGGAGGCAAAAGCCTGATCGCGCGCATTTACGAAGAATCGCGCATCCCGGTGGTGGCCCATCTTGACGGGATATGCCACACCTACCTGCATGAAGACGCCGACCCAGAAATGGCCAAATCCATTGTGCTGAACGCCAAACTGCAGCGGCCTGGCGTGTGCAACGCCATGGAAACACTGCTGGTTCATGAGGCTGCGGCGCCCATGCTCCTGCCGGAAATCGCCCGGGCCCTGCGCGAAGGTGGTTGTGAACTGCGGGGCTGTCCGCGGACCAGGCAGGTCATCGACTGCGCCCCCGCCACGGAAGAGGACTGGCGCACTGAATACCTGGACAAGATACTCTCCATACGGGTGGTTGGCTCCTTTGCGGAGGCGGTGGACCATATCAACGAATACGGCAGCCATCATTCGGATGCTATTGTGACGGAAAACTACGCCATGGCGGAACACTTCCTGGAGGAGGTGGATAGCGCCACGGTCTACGTCAATGCGTCTACCCGATTTACCGACGGCTACGAATTCGGCCTCGGCGCGGAAATCGGCATCAGCACCAGCAAGCTCCACTGCCGGGGACCGATGGCCCTGGAAGGGCTCACTTCCTTGAAATACGTTGTCCGCGGCGCGGGTCAGATCCGTGAGTAACCCCGAACGCATAGGGGTATTCGGAGGCACCTTTGACCCCATTCACCTCGGCCATCTCGCTATCGCGAAAACGGCGATGACCCAGGCGGAACTTAACAAGGTTCTCTTTGTCATCGCCGCCGCCCCGCCGCACAAGCCGGGACAATCCATCACCCCGGCGGAAACGCGCGTGGCCATGACCGAAGCGGCCATTAAAAACGAGGCGGGGTTCGAATTGAGCCGGATCGAGCTGGACCGGCCCGGGCCCTCCTACACGGCGGTCACCCTCGGCTTAATCCAGGAGGCCATGCCCGGCGCGCGGCTCTTTTTCATTGTCGGGTATGACTCCGCGCTGGACTTGCCCCGATGGCATTGCCCGGATGAAATTCTGCGACGCGCCACGCTGCTGATCGCGCCCCGTCCCGAAAACAGGCGACCCCTGCCGCGCATGCTGAACAATCACCATGAGATGCTGGTTATGGCGGAGTCGCCCCTCTCCTCTTCCGATATCCGCGCGCGGCTAAAACGGGGTGAAATGCCGTCCGATGCCTTGCCGGCGCCTGTTACTGAAATTATTCGCCGCGAAAGGCTCTACCAGTCATGCCCGTAGCGCGCTGTCCCATGGCAAAAATCTATCTCCAGGCCCTGCGGGAGCGCCTGCCTGAACAGCGGGTAAGGCACTGTGTGTTCACCGCGGAATACCTCGCTTCCTTCGCGCTATCCATCGGGCTCGATCACGATGAGGCTGTGACGGCAGGACTGCTGCACGATTACAGCCGCGATCTTGATAAAGACGCCTTCCTCGAAGAAGCGCGCCGCCTGCGGCTGCCTTTGAGTGAAATACACCTGGCAAAACCTTCTATGCTGCATGGCCCCGTAGCGGCGGAACTGTGCCGCAAGGAATTCGGCATTTCCGAGCCGGTGTATGAGGCCATTTATTGGCACACGACAGGCCGACCCGGACTGGGCAGGCTTGGACAGGCCCTCTACGTGGCGGATTTCGCCGAACCCGGCAGGACCTTCGAAGAGGCCGCGGAAACGCGCAGCCGCCTGCGAAAATCCGGATTCGACGACGCGCTGCGCTATGTCGCGGAAATGAAGGTGCATTTCAACCGGGAGAAACCGGTAATCGACCCGAACACGGAAGCATTCCTCCTATGGCTCAAGAAGAACCCGTAAACACACCGGGGCTCGACGCCTTTTCACCCATAGCCAATCACTATGACGCCATCATGGAGCACGTTGACTACGCACGGTGGCGCCATATCGCCGAGCGGCTGGGCGACCTGCTGCCGCGGCCGATAGTGCATCTGGACGCGGGCTGCGGCACCGGGGTGCTGATGGAACAACTGGCGGAGTCGGGCTGGCATTCCTTCGGCATCGACCTGTCCCCGTCCATGCTGCGCGTGGCTCGGCATCGGCGAAAATTGACCACCCTGGCCTGTGCGGACCTGTGTGCGCTTCCGTTCCGGGAACAGTTCCATCTAATCACCTGCCTGTTCGATTCCGTGAATTTTCTGCTGCGGGAGGAACAGGTTCATAGCGCCATGGAATCCTTTTTCCGGGCGCTGAAGCCGGGGGGCATGCTGTATTTCGACATTGTGACACGGCGCATGATCAGCGATCACTTCAACAACGAATGCTGGATGGAGGATCATGGCCGATTCCGAAGTTCATGGCGCAGCACCTACCATCGGGAACAACGCCTCTGCGAGACGCGGGTGCGCATCAATTCCGGCACGGATTCCGTTACCCGGGAACGCGTGTACGACCCAGAGTTCATCCAGGACGCCGTCGGCCGGGCGGGCCTGTCACTGCTGTCCATGCGGGACGCTTACACCTGGAAAAAGCCGGGACGTGTCGTCACGCGTATTGATTTTGTGGCGGTCAAAGGCGGTGAGAAAGACCTTACCCGGCGCTTTGAAGCGGTGGAACGGGATATCCGGGCCGCACTCATCGGCAGACAAAGTTGACTTGCCGCCGTCCGTAACCCTACTATAGGGATCCTTCCGGGGCGCGCGCCTTGCCGCGACAGCTACTATTCAGCCATTTATGTACCGGGAGCATGCTATACAATCCATTCCCTGTCAAAACCTTAAGCGAAAAACGGAGTTGTTGAAAATGCGTAACACCCTGCCCAATACGGATATCGAGTTAATCCATGAAATCGAACGGGGCCACATCAAGCATGTGCTGTTTGATTTCGACGGCACCATCAGCCGCCTGCGCGAGGGATGGCAGGACATCATGGCGCCGGTCTGCGTGGAAATGATTTGCGGGAACACCGAGCCCACCCCCGCCATTATCGAAGAAGTCGACCAAATGATCGATGAGACTACCGGCATCCAGACCATCTTCCAGATGCAGCGTCTGGAACAGATGGTGCGCGCCCATGGGCTCGTGCCCGAGGCGGAGGTGCGTACCCCGGCCGAGTACAAGAAAGTGTATAACGACCGCCTCATGGAACCGGTGCGCGCGCGCATCGCCCAGATTGAAAGCGGTGAAAAAAACGTGGAGGATTTCCTGATGCGCGGCGCGCGGCATTTCCTGGAACTCATTGCCGCGAAAGATGTCACCCTGTACGTCTTCAGCGGCACCGACCGCGATGACGTGCGTAATGAGGCGAAATGCCTGGGCGTGGACCACTACTTTAAGGAAATCTGGGGCGCACTGCCTAGTGTCGAGGAGTATTCCAAGGAGAAGGTCATCCGCGACATCATCGCCGAGCACCAGCTGCGAGGCCCCCAGGTGCTCGCCGTGGGCGACGGGCCCGTGGAATTGCGCAATGTCAAAGACGCGGGCGGCATCGCGCTGGGCATCTGTTCTGATGAAAAACGGGGCAGCGGCTGGGACGAATCCAAGCGGCCGCGGTTGCTTCGAGCCGGCGCGGACATACTCGTCTCCGATTTTGGGGAGGCGGAAGCGCTCATCGGCTACCTGTTCCCCTGAGCCAGCCCTGAAGTTGATCGGACCGATCCGTCCGATCGGTCCGATGTACCTCGTCCATTACCCCGGGTAATGGGGCGAATGGAGCATGGACTCCAGTCGTAATTGCAGCCGCCCGTCTTTTACCCAAGCGTCGCCCCGTTCCCGAAGATGGCTGGCAAGTTTGTCCTGCCATTCCGCGAGCAAGCCTGCATGTTCCGCCTGCCCGGCAAGGTTGACACACTCCCCGGGATCATTCACCAGGTCGAACAGCATCTCTCCGCCATCATAGGCATTAAAAATATATTTGGTCTTGCCGTCAGTCGCCGCGCTCCAATGGTTCGATTTGTCGTAGCAGATGTCATGCTCAAGATCGATAAAGGCGCGCCAGTCTGCCCCGTTGCCGTCCAGCAACGGCAAAATACTTTTCCCGTCCAGATCCTCCCCGCCGCCGATGCCCGCCGCATCAAGGAAGGTGGGCAGCACGTCGCGCAATTCAACCGGTTCGGGGCGCACCTGACCGCGCGGCCCGGCGGTCATGCCCTTCGGCCAGCGCGCCAGGAAGGGAATACGCGCGGATCCTTCATAGGCATACGTTTTTCTCCAGTGATGATGGTCGCCCAGCATGTCGCCATGATCCGCGACAAAGAGGATCAGCGTGTTTTCCAGCTGCTGTTTCTCTTCCAGCGCCGCCAGAATGCGGCCTACCTGTTCATCAATAAAGGTGACATTCCCGTAGTATCCCTCCCGGGAACGGCGCGTCTCTTCCGGGCCCACGTCGCCGTGCCAGATGTTGTCCGCCTCCCAGCTGCGCGGCGCGTAGCGGGCGCACCAGTCGCCCAGGAATCGCTCAGGGATCGCACGGTCCCGGTACAGGTCATAAAAGCGTTGCGGCGCGTCATAAGGACTATGGGGTCGCGCAAACGAAACTTTCAGGAAGAAGGGCGCCTCGCCGGAATGTTCTTTGATGTAGTTTACCGCAACATCGCCGGTCCACCGCGTGGGGTGCAGTTCTTCAGGCAGGACATAGGGCCGGCCGCGATAATCGTTCCAGCCAACACCCGTGGCATCGGGGTTGAGATCAGGCGCCATAGACTTGAACCATGCCCGGTAGTCACTCAGGAAACCGGGATCCCGCACGCGGCCGGATTCATCCAGAATCAGCTGGTGATAGCCGTGCCCGTTGCGCTGAGGATGATAGTGGCACTTGCCGATGGCGCAGGTGCGGTACCCCGCCTCGCCCAGCATGCGCGGTTTTTCCTTGGCATACTTTTCCGCCACTTTACTATACCCGAGCATGCCGTTGCGCCAGGGGCCGAGCCCGGTAAGCAGCGCGGCCCGCGCCGGCGTACAGGAGGGCACACAGGTATAGGCATGACGAAAGCGGGCGCCTTCCCGGGCGATCCGATCCAGGTTGGGCGTGACAATCGCCTCGTTGCCATCCACGCCCAGGCAGTCGCCCCGGTGCTGATCGCTCATAAGCAGCAGGATATTGGGCCGCTTCAGGGATTCCCCGACAGCCGCGCCGCCCATCGAAGTAGCCGCAAGGGCCCCCGCCGTAACGCCCATCCACTGCCGCCGTGTAATGTTTCTTTCGGTCATCAGTTCCTCTCCACGGTACCTACCTTAAGATTTATTGGCCGGCAAGGGCTGTAAGGAAGCCCAGAACGCGTCCATGGCCGCTTCCATCTCCGCCACGCGTTCCGGTTCGGCCTCCGCAAGGTTGTGCTGCTCGCCGGGGTCGGCCTCCAAGTCAAAGAGTAACGCTGGATGTTCCACGGGCTTGCCGTAAATACGACCCTTATAGGGGCGCTTCAGTTTCCACTTGCCGGAGCGGAAGGCCTGATGCTGCCCCTGGTGGAAATAGTGAAATTCCTCCCGGTTCCGCCCCGTACCGTCAAGCAACAACGGGCGGATGTCTTCGCCGTCCAGGGCGCGGTCGGTGGGAGGTGCGCCGCCGGCCAGCCCGGCAAAGGTGGGCAGGAAATCGAGGGTGCTGGCCATGCGGCGCTCCACGCGACCCGCCTCGATACGCCCCGGCCAGCGCATAATGCAGGGGACACGCATGCCGCCCTCAAAGGTGGTGCCCTTGCCTTCACGCAAGGAGCCCGCGCTGCCCCCATGTTCTTCTTTCACCAGCCAGGGTCCATTGTCACTGGTGAAAATCATCAGGGTGTTGTCGTCCACGCCGTTCACCTGGAGTGCGTTACGCAGTTCTCCGATGCCCCAGTCGAGTTCTTCGACCACATCGCCGTAGAGGCCGCCCTTTGACTTTCCGGAAAAGTCTTCAGAAACATGTAGCGGCACATGGGGCATGGTATGGGGAAGGTACAGGAAGAAAGGCCGGTCCCGGTGTTCGCCAATAAAGCGGATCGCTTCTTCCGTGTAGCGCCGGGTCAGCGTGTTCTGGTCGGCGGGTTGTTCAATGATTTCCTCATTCCGCATCAGGGGAACCGGCGGATCGCCCCGCTTCTCCACGTCCATGTCGTTGCTGTAGGGCAGCCCGAAGTAATAGTCAAAGCCGTGTCGCGTGGGCAGAAATTCAGGTTGGTGCCCGAGGTGCCACTTGCCGATGCAGGCGGTGGCGTAACCGTGTTCTTTCAGCAACTCCGCCACGCACACTTCCGAAACGTCCAGGCCGTCTTTGCTTTGGGGAAAGAAGACTGTGTTGATTCCCATGCGCACATGATACCGCCCGGTAAGCAACCCGGCCCGGGAGGGCGAACAGACCGCCGCACTGCAGTAAAAATCCGTGAACCGCACGCCTTCGCGCGCCATGCGGTCCAGATTGGGGGTGTTGATCAGCGGCGCGCCGTAACAACCAGGGTCGCCATAGCCCAGGTCATCGGCAAACACCACGACGATATTCGGGGGACGGCCATTTTCCGCTTCACGCGCCGCCGCGCCGCGCATCAGCATGCCGCCGGCGACACCTGCGCCCAGCATCCCCAGGGCTTCTCTTCGATTCATGGTTTTCATAGATACCTTCAGGCAGTCGATTGTAATAGAATCAGGATTGGAGTGCAAGGGCTGCGCATCCCGATGGAACCAGAATGAGAAAGGGGCCCTAAGAAGTATTGGGCCGAAGGTCCAAGCCTTGAACCGTCCGGCCTGATAGATTGATACTGTATGCAAACAAATACCAACGTAAAGGCTTTATAAATGACGGAACCCAATACGCCATCTTGTTCAGGCGGAACTGATGCCCGCCGCACTGTGGGCTTGAGACTCGCCGGCCTCCTGTTGTTTGCCGCAACCCTGCTGTTCTGCCTGCTGTTGCTGGAATTTGCGGGACGGGCCTATATCGCGCGCATAACCGAAAAGATGCCGGTAGATTTTACGGCCTACCAAACGGACTTTATCCATCAATACGATGGAAAACTCGGCTGGGCCATGCGGCCTAATCTGGATGTGTCCCTGCCAACATACCGGCTCACCACGAACAGCCAGGGCCTGCGCAACAAGGAGATACGCCAGGCGAAAGGACAGGTGCGCATAGTGGCGCTGGGGGATTCGCGCACCTTTGGCGAAGGCGCGGACAATGAACACACCTGGCCCGCCCTGCTGGAGAAGAAACTGAATGAATACAAGCCGGGCCTGTTCGAGGTCATCAACGCGGGCGTGTCGGGCTATAACGCCTTTCAGGGGCTGCGTTACCTGGAAACGCGCGGCATGGAACTGAAGCCCAACCTGGTCATCAGCGCCTTTGGCGTGAATGAATGGGGAAAGGTGGAACCGGGTGGGGCCGGCTGGCTGGAATGGGAAGATCTGAGTTCCCAATGGGGCATTGAAGCCCTGCTTCGCGGCGCGATTAAAGGGTGCGCGGCCATGGTGTCACCGCCACCTTTTGGACCGCGCGAATTCCGCATGAGCCCCGGCGAATATGTGGATGCCTTGAATTGCATGCAGAAACTATGCCGCCGCCAGGGAGCCGCGTTTTCAGTCCTCTACCTTCCTTCCGTTCCTGAAATCGGCATTACGGATATCTTCGCGGTAAGATGGCTGAGCGAGGGTATTGCCGGTTATTGTTCAGCCGCCTATTGGGACGCAACGGAAGCAATTCCTGCTCCTCCCGACGCGTACTATGTGGACCCCTTCCATTTTAATGCGTCAGGAAACGAGTTGATAGCGGACCATCTGTTTGAAAAGATCACCACCGGCCCGCTGTTTTAAAGCGTTCGCAAGCCGGCAGTCGTGAAGGCGGGTTCCGCTTTGCCTTATGTATGCCCCAAATGCTCACAATTCTTTTCAGCCTTAGATAGTGTTAAGCGGCATACCATATAGTTCCGCTCCACCCGGCCTAGAGCCAGAGAGTCGCACCTTTCTCTTCTTATGAAGGGTCTGTCCCGGTGACGGGCGTAATGATTTCCAGGCTGGGATTGGCCTCAGGATGTTCCGGGGACGGCCCCTGGACGAGCACCGCCAAACCGTCTTCCTGAAGGCCATGGCTGCTTACCCAGTTCCGGGCGAAATCGCTCCAATCCCGCCGTTTTACCTGTTCACAGCAGGGATGCACGCCATAAGAGAATTGGAGCGCCTGGCACACACTTTCTTCGGGACTGACCGCCGCAATCCATAGGGGCAGTTTGAAACGGGATATCATGCGCGCCGTATGGCCCGAGGTGGTGGGCACAATGACGGCGGCGGGACGCAGGCTGTCCACCGTATGATTGATATTTCTCGAAATAAAATCGGTCAGGCCGGCGTCCTCGTCCCGGTCGTAGACCGATTGGGCTTCCCAGGCGGCTTCGGCGGGCCGGTGCGGTTCCGTGCTGGCGGCGATTCGCGAAAGCATTTCCACGGCCTCCACGGGAAACTTGCCCATGGCGGATTCTTCAGACAGCATGACAGCATCCGTGCCGTCCAGAATGGCGTTGGCCACGTCGGTCACCTCCGCGCGGGTGGGGCGCAGCCGGTTTACCATGGAGTCAAGCATGTGGGTTGCTGTGATGACAGGCTTCCCGAGCCGGTTCGCCTGACGCATCATATTTTTCTGAACAATGGCAATGGTCTCGAGAGGTATTTCCACACCGAGGTCGCCCCGGGCAATCATAATGCCATCGGCCGCCTTCATAATATCATCGGAACATTCCAGCGCCTGGGCGCGTTCCATCTTGGCGATGATAAAGGGTTTGCAGCCCAATGCTGCCGCGGCATCGCGAACCGCGTTAATATCGGCCGGGCCAGCCACAAAGGACTGGCTCACGGCGTCCACCCCGTTTTCCAACGCGAATTTCAGGCACGCATGGTCCTGTTCAGTAAAAGCACAGATTCCCAGCTCGATGCCCGGCAGATTCACCCCCTTTCGCGACCGTAAATCGCCCCCGACCAGCAAGCGGCAGGCAACATCGTTGCCGGACGCATGAATCACTTCGAGATGGATAATGCCGTCATTGATGAACAGGTGATCCCCCGGCTTGACGGCACGGGGCAGCGATGGCAGACTGACGTGAACGCGCCGCGCGTTGCCGACGATTTCCTCCGTCGTCAACACCAGCGTTTCGCCCTGGTTCAGGGGTATCGGCTCCTGTTCCAGCGACCCGACCCGGATCTTCGGCCCGGGGAGATCCGCCATAATGGCGAGGCGCCGGCCTTCCTGCCGCGCGGCGGCACGGAGGCGCTCGATAACCATCCCGTGCCAGTCAAAGGCCCCATGGGAAAAGTTCAGCCGGGCAATGTCCATCCCCGCCCGCAACAGCCGGGACAGGACTTCCGGGGATTCCGAAGCGGGGCCAATGGTGCAGACAATCTTGGTTTTGTTCATGGGAAGCATGGCAGAGTTCCTTGTAAAACATACGCAACAACACGTCCGGTCGATGCCGGCACATGCCATACCATAGTGGATGAAGGCCGGGGAAAACAAAAAGAAAGGACATGTGGCATACCGCCGCGTTACCCGAATACCGCGCGCATCCTGTCGCAGTAATAGCGCACATTGTCCCACCTGGCGTCTGCGGCAATACGGTGATCCGGGCAGGGAAGATACCCGCCAAGATCGACCAGCGGCTTGAGCCGTTCGATTTCAGCGTCCACGGCGGCGAAGTCCCAGGCAAATACGTTCTTGTTCATGCCGCCCACGCCGCGCAGCGCCCTGCCGTATTGGCGCCGCCAGGGCGCGATGCTGGCCTGCCAGGTGCCCACCTCGATGGGGAACATGGTATTCACGCCGTTGTGCAGCCATGTCGGAATGAGCGCGTCAATGCATCCGTCACAGTCCAGGGAGACGCTGGTAATGCCGTGCGCGGCGAGCAGATCTGTAATGCGTCTGTAATGAGGCCCGGCCAGGGCGTCGAACACGGAAGGAATCACGAGGGGGCCGTTTTTGAAGCAGATGTCTTCCCAGAAATGGCCGAAATCAAAGGCATAGTAGTGTTCCAGGGTATACGCCGCGCAGCGGTAGGCCAGTTGGCCCGCAGTGTCGATGATCTCCTCGTAGAGTTCCGGGTCTTCCGCATACAGATAGGACAGGCCGGTAACGCCCAGGATGTTGCGGATATTACCAATGAGGCTGCCGCAGAAGAACCCGTAGGGATAGTCCCGTTCGTCCTTATTCAGGAATTCCAGGCCGCCTGCGTTGAAGGGTGTCGGGATCCCGTTGACGTTGACCGGGGCCGTCTGCACACGCGCCTCGTCCCATTGCAGGCGGTGCTTGTAAT
>Ga0123335_1000375_pt1 | contig 74696 bp, 63 predicted proteins | sample BiotimSIPDNA_2_FD_89707 | JGI IMG/M metagenome (GOLD analysis project Ga0123335, IMG submission 89707) | Anaerobic biogas reactor microbial communites from Washington, USA - Biogas_R2 time_0 SIP DNA | ecosystem: Engineered > Bioreactor > Anaerobic > Unclassified | place: Washington, USA... | reverse complement strand
AACCGGAATGACGCGTTGTTTTTGGGTCTTTGAGACATATCAAAACATGACATTCTTCTTGGTTACCTATACTTAAAACAGAACTCATAATTAATTGTCAGCAAAATGGCCTTAAGCGCCTAAGTGTGTTAAAAAAGTTTAGGTCCAATTAGTCTTCCATATATGCATCTACCCATAAGGTACAGGCCCGAATTTATGTCATCCCTATATCTCTATTCCACATTATCGTTCAGACCCAGCCCACGCAGCGCAGTTCGGATGTCGTCGACTTGTCTTTCGCCAAGTCCGCCTTCGGGGTGGGACTCGACATGAACCGTGACCTTAAGCCCTCCAGCCGAAACCAATTTCGTGAGCACCTTTGTATAGAAATTCATCCACTTCTGCGGAGGAATCTCACCAGACCACCTCATCATCTTCTCGACAAGCGGCGGAGGTGGGATGGGTTTGCCGTCTTCTTTGCTCGCTTCTTTCGCCACGGATACTTGGGCCTCTGCTTTGAGACCCGATGCACTGACCGTTACGATGAATCGTCCGACCTCTTCCGCCGCCTGGAAAACGCCTCGCTCATCGATCTCGCCACCGGTGACATCCCATTGGATACCTTCGCATTGAAAATCGCGGCCAAACTGGTCCAGCCCTCTGGTACTGAATGCCTGCTTCTGCCCCGGCTTCACCTGGGCATATTCAGGCGTAATGAGTATGCGGGTCAACTCAGGCGGCTTGATGTGTTTCTCGGCGTCCTCGGCGTTGATGATAAAGACGTCGTCGGAAATTTCGACGTCGTATTCGTTAAGGATCTGTTTGTAGATAAAGGGATTGTATCCTTCTGCGCTCTGGGCCACATAAGCCATCTGGCCTTCGGACACGCCGCGGGCGACGGCGCCCCGGACAGCATCGACGCTAAGCAAACGGGGAAAAATCGGAGAAGCAAAGAACGCGTCGCGCACGTCCTTCGTGCTCCATTCCGGCTTTGCTGGCGGCCAATTTTTGAGCAAAAAACGAGGACTGACCGCTTTCACGATCTCATCATTCTGGCGCAGTGTGGAGAGGATCAGTTTCGTGAGGGATTCGGCGGAACTGGATGTCACGAGCCCCAAATCCACCGTCTTCAAAGCGCCATCTTTCCCGAGAAGCATGACCTTGTTGTAGCTGCGCCAGACGCTTTCCTTCAAATCACGTCGTGCGCGTTTTATATGCTCAGACAATTGTCGATGTTGGACATCGTCAAGATTCATCACTCCCTTTTCTGTATCAATTGCCTCCCATGCAAGAAGCCTGCGGGCGTCGTCCCGCATGGCATCTGCGCTGTCCGGCACGACCCAGATCAAAGCGCTTTTGAAGGTACGCATCGAACTGCCGGATTCCTTGGTCATCGCCATCATTTCAGAGATAAGTTCCGGTGTGTCTCGCAGTGGCCTTTCAGGTTGTCCTATGACCAGCGTGACCACGGGCCGATTAGGAATCTGTACGCTCTTCTCCGGGAAGAAGACGCGCTCCAATCCCTCCGCGTCGGCGAACACCTTTTCCACCTGCTCGCGCACCAGCCTGGCGACGTCCTCCTCTTTGACGCCTGCTCGCCGGTCCGCGTAGCGCTTGTTGAGGTTCTCCATCATGCTGAAGTAGTAACTGTTGCGTTCGAGGGTCAGGTAGTAGCACCGATCCGTCAGCGCCTCCAATGCGGTCTCGACGTTCCCGATATCGATGGTCGGCCCGGCGACTGCCAGACGAAGCTCCGGAACGGTTGCAGACTGCCTGCTTTCTCCCTGCCCGCCGTTCGATTCGAAAAAGACCGCTGTGGCTGACTTTTGATGGACGCGCGCCTTGCGAAGCGTTTCTTCGGCTTCCTTGTCCAGGAGCATGGCGTGCGACTCCTTACTACCGGCAATGTCGGTAGCGACAGCACCCTCAAGGCGTGACTCGCCAAGTTGCTCGAAGGCGGCGGTGCGGAACTGGGAGTCCTCCAGCGGCGCCGATCCCATGCCAATCAACAGATCGTTCTGCGCGCCTTTGAAGCCGCTCTGGAAGACATGGGAGACCCACAGCGCCAGCAGCCGCAGCACACCGCGTGTTTGCTGGAAACGGGGCAATTCCCGCCACTTGCGCTCAAAGACCGAGATTACCATCGGGTGGAACGGATACGTTGCCTCAAACGCGACCTGCGCATGATCTGTGAACCAGTTCGGCACCTGGTTACGATTGTCCTGAATCCAATCCGCATATTCCTTACAGGCGGCTATCGCATCCCTCGGCAGAAGCAAACGTCCGTCCGCGCCCACGGCCCGCAGGTCCCATTCGAACAGGCGCCGCCGGATGATCTCCGACATTTCGTTCTCGGCGGACATGATGACCGGCTTGCCCTTGCGATCCAGCATCTTCTTGAGGCGCGTGTAGTCCGCTTCATCCTCCGTGCCCATCTCCAGCTCCGATGCGGGGATTGACACGACCGCGACCACGCGATCCATCCCCGCGATCTCCTCAGAGAGTTTCATGAGGAAGTTATACATTTCCCCAGCGCGCTTGGTTTTCCGTTCCGGGCTGACGTAGTTCATGACCTCATCAATCAAGAGCAGCGCTGGTTTGTCGTCCGGAATCATCTTCCGGATCACGTCTCCCGCCGGAGCGATTCCCTGGGCGTCGTGTTCGCGGACAACGTCGAACGATTCTTCGCCGCCAAGTTGCCAGGCCAGTTCTCCCCAGGGAGTGCGCCGTCTGGGCGTCCCGTCATCGCCGCCACGACCGGTCAGGACGTCGAAACGCGTTCCGACGAAGATACCAACATTGGCCTTCGGGATTTCGCCAACGCCCCCAGCCTCCAGTATCGCTTGGACGCCCATGAACGCCTTGGCTTCGTCCCCTGCCGTCGCGAGGTGATAGAGCAAGGCTAGGGCATGGGTCTTTCCGCCGCCGAACTGGGTGGTCATGTTGTACAGGGCGGAAGCCTCGGTCTTGACGCCGTTCAGCCGCCGGATGACTTCCCCGGAGACGGCGCGCAGGTTCCGCGTCAGGAACGTTCGCTCGAAGAAACGGACCGGGTCCTGATAGTCGGGATGGGCCTGGCCGTCGCGAATATGATCCAGATGGACGGCAAACTCCGAGGCGTCCAACGGACGGCCCTCCCGCAAGTCCTCGCGGGGATTGACCACTTTGTACCAAGGCTTCAGTTTGGGCATTGATTGCTCCTTCAAGTCATAAGTCACAAGTCATAAGTCACAAGTCATAAGTCACAAGTCATAAGGCAGAAGTCCGCATTCATAAGTCACTTGCCTTCACTTATGACTTCTCACTTCTCACTTTTGCATTCTCTTTTGCATTGTCTTTCGCTGTCCGAATCGATGTTGTGAGAATGCGGAGCAGCTCATTTGTTTCGTCTCGAAGTGACCTTAACCGATCTGCATCCACGATCTCCGACTTCACAAGCAGTTCAAGCCAATAGTCTGTTTCATCCAGTTCTGCTAAAGCACCTTCCAACTTGCTGACGAATTCCTTCTTGGACCTTGCGCGGGATGCCTCTCGATAATGCGCGCCGACGCTTGTCCCGCTTCGCAAAACTTGCTTGCCCAAGACCTGCGCCTCAGTCGATTTCGGCAAGGCGGAATACATACGGACGATACGTAGAGCAAAATCCGTCGTGCGCTCTCTCAGATCGCGTGGCAGTCTGTTGACTTCTGACTTCATCCTTTTGCCTTCTGCATTGTTATTAGAATCCCAATCCTTTTTTGCGCGCCAGAACGCCGTCCACCCAGCGCTTCTCGTTCGTGTGCGCCGGGTAGAGCGCGGAAAGCGCCTGCGCCAGCGTCCAGAACTGCGGGTTCGTGCCGATGCCGTCATCTACCAGGAAGCGCTTAAGCGCCTGACCCCGGCCCGCCGTGAACAGCAGCATGGCCTGATGCAACTGATCCAGAACCGTCTTCCCGGCGGGAGGGCGCTCCAGTTCGGCCCGTTCCGCCTCGGCCTCCCCTTCGCTGGGCAGTCCGAGTATGGAAAACAGGTCCTGCTGGATGGGCTCGTCCTTCTTCTTACGTCGCGAGGTCGGCGTTCGAACCTCTTCCTTGCCAAAGAGATATCGCGCGCGGGATTCCGCAGAGAGCAGCATCGCCGTTTCGCCCTTGGCCTCGACCAGATGGGCCAATTTCTCCAGATGGCAGCCTAATCCCTGGGCGATTTTTCGGGCGGCGTCGTATTCCAGCGAGTATCCAGGCAGACTCGTGGTCTTGTCGTCATCATCGCCGTTGCCGTTCGCATCCGTTCGAAGGGTCCAGAGCCACATCGCTGTCAGCCGGGCGTCTTCCTCGAACCCGCTGGCATCCGCATCCTCGAAGATCATGTTCAAAGCCTGCCTTGCGACCTCGGCCCAAACCAGTTCCAGATACTCACGCAACGGAACAACCTCGCCACTGGCCTTCTCGACGGATGAATAGCGGGAAAATATCTCCAGAGCTGGTCCAAGGCACGCAAAGATAGCATCGGCTCCAACCACTCCTTCCGAAGATAAGCGGGGCAACCACTGAGCAATTCTTTCGGGCAGTTCTGCCAGTACATCTCGCCAATCACCTACCCGCGTGATAAGCCTGCCGTCTTCATCCTCACGTGGTCGACAAACGATATGTACCGACGAAGCAAGTGATGCGGTCTGAATCGCGTTAGGTCTAGCACTCCGCTCTGTATCGATTGGCCAAGAAGCAGTAATAGTCCAACCACTACTGTGAATTGCTTCGAGGAGCGTCTCCCATCCAGAAGTCGATTTGTGGGCGAAGACAATTAGACCTATTCCATGTGGTGTAGACACTTCTCGCCCGTTCTGGAAAGCACCGGTCAAGAGTGATTCATATCGCGCCTTTTGATCCGCATTGTTTGGCGCATTCACCGTCATCTCTTTTGATTTAGGGGTCAGAGATTCCTCTGGAAAATGCTCAACACCAGCCAGAGTTCGCTTCAGCCACACATAGTAAAAGTCGCTCAAATCTGCATACGGAACAGAATCGTAATACGGGGGATCTGTGATCATTGCAGACGCCGAATCGGATGGAAGCACCTGATCATCAGCAGAGGCATTGCATACGGTTCCCGCTCTGTACTGCACACATGATTCACGTTCAAGAAAACGAGCAATCCAGTTGATGTGGTTTTCCCAACTTCCTGAGCCTGGTCCCACTGGATTGGCCTCGGCAAAATCACTGATCATCGAAAGTTTCTTCTCGCCAGCGAGGGCACCAGTGATGAATTCCCCCCCCGATACCCACCGGCATAGTGATGATAGATAGTCTGCTTGTTTATCTATAGCGAACGACAGAAGGACGAAGATCGCTTTTGCGTATTCTTCATTGGTTTGTTCAAGGAGAGTTCTATATGCGTCACGAACCCGATTCTGTAGAATGAGAATGCTTATCAGTTGGCGCGAGTTAAATAAGTCTCCCCAAGACTTGAACCCATATAAAGGCAGCTGAGACCCTACAGCACGGTGAGTATGCTTTCCAGGTATTGGTTCACTAGGAATTGCTGTGAGCCCATTCGCGGCAGAAGTTTCTGCGTACCCACTCAGCGTTTGCTTTGCGAGTTCAAATGCTTCGAAATCTTCCTCACTTGCTTCCCTATAACGACGACCTGCCGGTCCAAGGGTGAGAACAGTGAGTAAGGTGGAATCATCAGCACCTCCACGTCTTGCGGCTAGCTGACGTTGCACACTTTTCTTCGGTGTAGAGTATCCACATACAGGACATGTCGCGACAAAACCCTTGCAGGTACCATCCGCCGATTTCGCCTTTGAACCATTGACGATCTCAACATGGACATGCTTGTCATCCCCAGCTCGGAACCGAAATGCTCTTGATTCATTCTTGCTACTGGCAAACAAAGCTCGGCCTACCAATGGGATGTCCACACCACAACCTGGTCCTTCGCAGGCGACTGTCCGCGCCCATAGATACGCTATTGGTATGGCGCCGTCTTTGTCTGTTGGGTAATAGGGAGACAATTCCTTCTGGGCCTGCTCCCTAACCCACTGGCCCCACTTCCTAACGTCGCCGGCTAAGCGATGGCCATACTTGGGGATGAACTCAAGTACAACCCTGTTCAGTAAGACAGCCACTGGATTGAGATCGCTGGCAAAGGCATCGGCCCCGCAGCGCAATCCTTCGAGCGGGATGGCCCCGCCTCCCGCGAAGGGATCAACGAGAAGGGGACGTGGCGCGTCCTTGATTGCCTCGTTTAGAGAATCCACAGTGATCGACTTCGGGAGTCGGAAGGAATCGTGCCCCTCCAAGGCGTCGTGAGCGGCAACGGTCAACGTTCGCGCCACGGCCAGGTATTCGGCATCGGTCGAGTTGTCCCAATTAGCGAAGTCGGCGATGAAATCCAGCAGCGCCTTGCGAAGTTCAGTCGCATCGTCCAGACAAACCGGGGTCCTGGCAATTTTGTTGAAGCGCGGGTAGCTCTCGCCACTGCACCTGAGTAGGCATTCCGTGCCCCAGTACGTCATCAACCGATTGGCGGTCTCAACGAAGCTCGGTGGACAGATGGCATCGCCGGGATCGGGCCATAACGACGCGCACACTACCGCCCGGCACGCCGCCAACGGCCGTCGCGCCCACCAGATATGCAGCGTCGAAATATGCCCATGGCGAATTGACTTCTCCCGCCGTGCATGCGCCGAAATCCGCTTAATGGGCAGGTCCACCTCTATAAGTCGCTTGGGATAACTCATCGGCCTCTCATTTCTTTTTAGCAGCATACTTCAAATACTTAGAACGGTCATTATCCCACCGAAAATATACAAACTCTGGCAAGCCGATGGATGCAATCCTGGTTAAGATGTCTTGAATGCTTTTCTTATCTTCCAGATTTGCTTGTGGCAATAAATGGTAAAAAACAGCCCACGCGACTGCTGCGGCATCCCACGGCACTTCCCCCGTGGTGCAGAATACATATTGCGGTGGGGTCACATCATCGTGAGATCTAGCATATTTTTCAAATGCTTTTGTGACCTTTTGACTTTCCGCCATGCAAGCAGACAAGACAATAATACGAGAAGGGGTATGATTTTCTGGCACATTAAGGAACGGCTGAAGACATTCAGCCAGAGATTCCCACAATACCTCATCACCACCAAGCAGTAATCCTTCATTGTCGCCATGGGTACTGATATGCAGACAAGATGTAATCTCAGGGCTACGATCCTCAACATGGTTCATAGATCCAAGGTACTTGCACAAAGTCTCAAACTCTACTTTACTTTTGATTTGGTACTCAACACATTGGTGCCCATTCAGTTTTCCAATGGCCGCGACAATGGGGCCTTCCCCAATACCCGCCAATGCGTCAATAGGACTGGGGCATTCCACAACAAACAGGCGAATAAATCGTTCCCTGACTTTTCGAAGTGGGCTGGTTTTCATTTGCTTTCCTAATCTTCAGGTTCTCGTGTGTGCTCTTGGCTTTCGTTATCAGGTGTGGATGAACATGTATTATTTCGCCTGTATCTAGGCTGTGGGTTGCATTTCGTCGCCATTGCCAGTAGGTGGGCATCAGCGGCAACCTTCCGGATGATTGAAGTTATCTGTCTGTGAATTTCTTTGTTTTCCGAATAGTCACCAGCAGCAATAAAATTTACCCGACCTTCTTTCAAGAGTTGTTGCGCAGCCTCTTTCCTGCCCTTGGTATTGGGCTTATAGACTGCAATTGAATGGCCTCCTTGGTCCTTAACCAATCGCATGCAGGGAACATCGGTCAGGCCATCCCCAAGATAGACAATTCGTTCGAAAGGAATAGGACGCTCGGCATGCGGCTGATAATTGTTGATTGTGCTGTTGTCCCACTCCTCTAAACACCCTTTGTTGATGCGGAAGATAAACTGTGTTTTGGTGGTGTAATTGACAGCCAGAGATGGCCAATAGGCGACCCCGTGTTGGTCATACATAAATGAAGAGGCATAGACCCGTTCGAAATGCTTTGCGATAGAAGTGCCTTCAATCATTTCACGAATGCCGGAAGAGATGATGTAGTGCTCAACTGCAATCCCGATCTCCTTGCCATCGTTATTGATTCTAGAGAACCAGTCGTCAACACCCTTAAACAGTTTGACTTTCTTAGCATAGTCAGAAAACGCCTGCCGGGTAATTTGGATACCCTTGGAACGGTCTGCATTGGCTTTCTCGATCATCAAGGCCATGTAGGCAAGAATTTCATCGCTTTTCTGGCTCTGCGCCCGCTGGCGAACATCCGCCCAAAACTCCTTTGATGATATATTTAATTGTGGAATGTAATCATATTCCTGCATATTCCCTGGGGAGAGTGTACCATCAAAATCGTAGCAGATTGCCATCTTGATTCTTGCCTGTCGACTCATGACATCATACTTTCTTTTTGCCATCACCACCATTGCGGCGAGCCTTCCTTGAAATAGATTGGCGGTTGCTTTTTTCTTCAATAGATTTAGCGGTATTCCTCAAATCTTCAATATAGCGTTCATCCGCGGCGGTCTCGGCTTCAAGTCGGCGGCGTTCGGCGAAGGCGACGTATTGTTCGTTTGCCCATTCGATCGCCTGCTCCCGGCTGACTGATCCGGCCTTGCCGAGCACAGACAAGTCGGTGTCGCGCAGAAACTTATCGAGAAAGAGTTCCCAGTCCTTCATGCGGATATCCTGCCGACGCTGGGCGCGGAACTCAGCCTGGTCGAGGAACATGACAGTGATGCGGTTCAGGGTATCAATTTCCTTTTCGTCGAGGTAGTTTTTTGCCGTGCCGATGTCGCGTTTGAGCACGCGCCCACTTTTCCAGCTGGTAAGGCCCATGTTGGGGAGGGCGGCATTGGCGCGGTGGTGAATGATTTCAGCGGCGGTCAATCCCGTGGCGGCAAAATGCATTTTATTCTGCATCGTGGCAAAAAAGGTCTGGGTTTCCTGCTGATCTTCCACGTAGTCGGAAGCGAGGGAGAAAATTTCACGGATGCGCTGGTACACGCGCGCCTCACTGGCCCGGATCTCCCGGATACGCGCCAGCAGTTCATCGAAATAGTCGGTGCGCCGGTCCGTCATTTTCAGGCGATCATCGTCCATCGTGAAGCCCTTGACGATGTATTCGCGCAGGCGTTCCGTGGCCCATTGTCGGAATTGAACGCCTCGGGGCGAACGGACGCGATAACCGACGGCCAGAACCATGTCAAGATTATAGTGTTTTACCCGATAGCGTTTGCCGTCGACGGCAGTTGTCAAGTATTCCTTGACAACTGAAATTTCCTCCAACTCGCCTTCTTCCAATATGTTGCGTATGTGCAAGCTGATATTCTGCTTTGAAGTTTCAAAAAGGTCTGCGAGGGCTGTTTGCGGGAGCCACGCAGATTCGTCTTCAAGGCGAACCGATACTTTTGTCCGTCCGTCCTCCGCTTGATAGATCAGAATGTCTGCATGTTGCTCAGGCATGGAAACGCCGCCTCCCGGTTTGAATACTTTCTCTATTACGGAAGATCATACGTCTTTCTCCTCACCCCGCAGAATCTCCTGCGGTCCGACGTGATAGTGCTCGATCTTGACGATAGGCTTCCATCCAAGACGCGCCGGATTGCGAACGATGTGGATCTCCGGGGTGGTTGCGCAGTTGAACACGACGTAGAGCCAATAATCGTTCTGCAGGCGTTCGGCAGTCTGAAACTCGTTCATTGTCAGAGCGACTTCGCCGACTTGAGATCGTCCCTTGACTTCGATGAAACGAACTTCGATAGCGGTTTGCGGGTCTTCCGCATGGGGACGGCGTGAGATGAGATCGAAACCGCGATTTTCGCTCTCAACGCTTTGCACGACCCAGCCGCGCGCCGCTTCGCATGCAATGACCGCTTCGACTGCGATGCGCTCTATTTCGGGATCGCTCACCATTGGCTTGATGTCGGGGGCTTCGCGTTCTGGATGGGGCAAGACCCAGGCGGATGCGATGTGGTGGATATTGCTGATGGCGCACTGGCGTTCCTGCAGCAATTCGTTGCGGCGGGTCTCCAGTCGGTTGTTCAGCTCGTCGAGTCGGTCCTCAGCCATCTTGAGCCGACCGTCCAAGCCGACCTCGGTGGCGCCCGCCTCCTTCTGGGTCATCAACTCGGCAAACTGACATTGTACCTTGTCTATGACCGCGTTAAGGCTGACCTCCATGTGCTCGGAGATACGCTCGGTTTCCCGTTCCCTTTTGGCTATTTCCTCGATCAGTAGTGGTTGAAGGGCCTGATCGTTCAGGACGACTTCGAGCGCGGTCGCATCCGGCGAAGTCAAACCAGCGGGGACTTCGGTTCCTCTCGGCGCAAGGGAGAGATCAAGAAAGATGGTGGGTTGCCTGACCGTCAATCGGCCCGCCGCGTCGGCCTGAACAACGAACAGCCGCTTGTGAAGCACATTGGCCCGTCCATCTCGAATTTCCGCCGAGAACACATCCAGATGCGCGGGAGACGAAGCGTGCAGGTCGTAGAAAATGGTTCCCCTGAAGTGGCATTCCCGTACATCTCTTTCGATAAAGACGCGGACGCATTCGAAGAGCGGATGGCCTGGCGTCACCCACTCGAGGGTAGGATCCTCCTGGAGTTCTTCCTTGTCGAAGACGATGTTCTTGTATTCTTTTCCAAGGCGACCATACTGCGACTCGAGTTCGTTGCCAAGAGGCATCAGGCTGCGCGGCAGACGTCCCACGCGATAGACATGTTGATTCGGCGAAAGCGGCTTGGGCGAAACACCGGCCAGCGGCGCGGCGCCAAGAAAAAATGCCTCGATGACTTCCGGAACAAGGCGACGCTCTTTTGCTTCTTCGGATTTTCCAATGATGGCTGAAAGGTTCAGGCTGCGCTTGGCCAATCCCTCCAAGGTGGACTCTGTAATCTCGCGAAGGCGGTCGGTGTCTACTTGTTCAATGATGCGGGATTTGATCAGTTCTTCGGTCATCTGGTTGTGCGCATACATATCGCGCAACCATTTTTCGATCTGGTTGGCGGGAAACATGTCGCCCAGAACATTAAAGACCTTGCCCGTGCGATTGGGGTCGAGGTCGGTTTCGATCTGCTCTATGCGCTCGAAGAGTTTTTCAAAAACACGTCCCTCGCGTGTATTGGTGGCCACAAAGTTCTGGATGTAGCAGTCTTTCTCCTGACCGTAGCGATGGATGCGCCCCATCCGCTGTTCGAGCCGATTGGGATTCCACGGGATGTCATAGTTGATCATGTACCAGCAGAACTGAAGGTTGATGCCTTCGCCTGCGGCTTCGGTGGCTACGAGAATCTGGCAGTCTTCCTTGAATTCGCGTTCGGCAAAGATACGGCTTCCCGGTGTGTTTCGATCTCCGATCTTCATGCCGCCATGAATCTGTGTGGTGTTAAATCCCCATTCCCGTAGTTTGCCAAGCGGTCTTCCGTCATGACCGTCAGCCACCAGATAATCGAGGGTGTCCTTGTGCTCGGTAAAGATGAGCAGTTTCATGCGGGGATCTTTGAAGAAGTTCTCGTCGGTCAAAAACGACTTGAGGCGAACGAGTTTCGATTCGACTTCTCCCTGTTCGAGCGTTCGCGCCTTCTCGACAAGATTCTCTAGTTCCACGATATCTTCTCGGAGCGCTTGAGGATCAACAGAGATCACGGCCGCCTCAGCGGCGTCTAAAATGGATTGCTGCATGTCCTCTGGAAGGTCTTCGAAGTCCTCCGGTATTTTTTTCTCGATCTGCTTCTGATGATGCTCTTCCGGATTCTCAAGAATCCATCGGCGCTTTTGTATCATCCTTTCCAGGGTCCGTCGAACCGCATAAACGCTCGATGCGAAACGTCTTTGCAGCATGGCCATCGTGAATCCAACAGCTCTGGCCGCTGCTGTATTCTGCTCCGCTGCGCGAATGGACTGATCTTCGACATACTGTGTTAAAGCATCGTAGAAATCGAGTTCCTCATTATCAATTTCGAACCCGGCGGTATGGACGATGCGCTTGGTAAACAAGCTCTTAGATTTTCCCGTCTTTGGATCTGGAAAAGTCACCAAAGCTTCTTTTACGCGACGAAGATAAAAGGGCGCATCATTGTGTTCCATAGCCAGATGGATGCTTTTCACGTCGGCATAGACATCCGGATCGAGCAGACGCAGGAAGAGGGAGAAGTTCTTCGGATCGCCTTTATGCGGCGTCGCCGTCATCAGCAGGTAGTGATCGGTCATGCGGGACAACGATTCGCCCAATTGATATGCCAGGGTCTTCTTATCCTCGCCGTAGGCGCTCATTTTGTGGGCTTCATCAACAATCACCAAATCCCAGTGACTGCGCATCAGACTGTCCTTGGCATCCTCTATACGGGAAACCCAGGAAACGGAGGTAATGACCTGATCTAAATCCTGCCAAGGGTTGGCGCCGTAGTTGGCACGAAGCAGGTCGCTTCGAACCACGGTAAAGTCCTCGCGAAAGCGGTCTTTAAGTTCCCGCTGCCACTGAAAAGAAAGGTTAGCGGGTGTGATAATCAACACGCGTCGAATCAGTCCACGTACTTTCAGCTCCTTAACGAGCAAACCTGCCATAATCGTCTTGCCTGCGCCAGGGTCGTCGGCGAGCAGGAAGCGGATACGGGGCAGTTTCAGAAAGTAATCGTAGACGGCTTCCAACTGATGAGGAAGCGGATCAACACGCGCAATGGAAAGGCTGAAATAAGGGTCGTATTCGTAGGCCAGCCCCAGACGAATGGACTCGATGCCCAACCGGAAACGTTCGGGATCGCCATCGTATGGTTTTGAATCAGGCGAAATTTCGAGTGTTGCGAGCTGCTCTGAGGAAAGAACTGGCTGATGGACCTTTCCCGACTCCAGACCCTCGGCAATAATTTTAGTCGAAGAACCCATTGGGACAACGGCAATAATCTTCACAGGTTCGGGAAAAACAGGACCAGAGGCTATCGCATTAGGCTTGAGTTGGTCGAGGTTCATATGCTGCCCCCTATGGTGCAGCCAAACAATCTTGCTTGAGGCTCTGCATATATCCCGTTCATTGTTCTTCAGAGTCCGTATGTGATTCGGGCCGACAGGCCAAATCGGCTCCCCCCCCCCTGACCCACTCATCCACTTCTACCGTTTTGAATTTCCACTTTTTCCCAACACGGTGACCAGGCATTGAACGTTCATCCAGCCACCTGTAGACGGTATCCGTACTTATCCCAAGATACTTGCAGATATCCTCCACGGACAGCCACCGGTCTTTGATATCGTCCATCACGTTCTCCCTGGCTTGGAGTTCCTCCCGCCATACAGGGTTTGAATCGCCTCAATGTGACGTTATCCCCCTGCATTAAGGCTAAGCCAGCATACGTAAATATGCTACGACAAGTCAAGTGCTTATAGCGGATTTTTGCCGTTTTGTGCGGTCCAAAGCCCCAAAACCATGATCCGCATGGGATCCGTTCGCCTTAGCATGGACCAAGTATACGGTACGGCGGGCTATTTCCCGTCTTTCTGAAAACCTTTCCAGGCGCCCATGGAACGGGTGAGGTGGTCCCGGGCGTCCCCTTCTATCCCCCAGCATTGCAGGCCCACGGGACCTGTGTACCCCAGTTCTTTCAGGACATCTAGTAACCCGGCCACATCGAAACTGCCGCTGTCCAGGGGCTGCAGCCAGTTGCCGGCGCCGTTCTTGATTTCTTCGGCGCGGTCCGCCCCGTTGATGCTTACGGCGCGCAGCCAGGGCAGGGCGGATTTCAGAAGATCTTTCAGGCCTTCTTCGTTGTCCTCCTTGAGCCAATGGCACAGATTGAACATAACGCCCACATTGGGCCTGTCCACCAGGCGCGCCACATGAACCGCATCTTCCACGCGTTCCAGCCAGTTGTTCACATGAGGATACAGGATAATTTCGGTTCCGGAATCTTTTGCCAGGTCCGACAATTCCCGGATAATCTTCACCCCCACGGCATCGCTCTGCCTGTCGGAAGGGGGCACGCCTTCCATCAGCAGGCACACTTGCACGTTTCGGTCTTTGAGGAGGGGCAACACTTCCTTCAGTTTCGCCTCATAGGGCGCCTCCGTGGAGGCCATGTTGACCCGAATCGTGATTTGAAACAGCTTCAGCCCGGCGGCATCCAGGGTTTCCAGGCGCTCCTTGACATTGTCCAGCCATAAATGCCCCACGCCGTCAAATCCCAGTTCTTTGATCAGGCCGGCTTGTTCCACCAAGGAACGTTTCATGGTGTCGTGCGTGTCAATGCAATAGGCGAAAAAGGGAAAGGGCGCCGCCTCGTCGGCGTGGGCGGGCATGCCCATCGCCACCGCCAGACCCATGCACGTCAGAATCAAGGTTCTCATGAGCACACTCCTTGGTGCGGTTTTTTAGGCGCGCCAAGGGCGCACTTCCCGTTTCACCTTCTTTAATACTTCCTTGGCAATCCGCACGTCTTCCTCGATTTCGAAGTCGAACATTCCGGCCAGCGAGAAATCGGCGCCATTTTCAAAGACATACTGGAAGGCATCCGCGGGCGGGATGGCCCCGGCAGCCATGACTTTGAAAGCAATCCAAGGCTTTTCGACAGATTTCATGACATCAATGACCGCCTGGGGATCTTTGCACCAATATCCCGGCACCTCACGGTAGATTTCGGTGAGTTCATCGGGCCTGGGCGCGCTGGGATAATTGTGATGATGGAAGGTCTTGATATAAAAGTCCGCGGGCACGCCGCGTTCTTCACAGGTTTCTATCACACGCAAGTCATGTCCGCCGACCCCGGAGGGCAGTCCGAATTCATGGCCGATTTCAACGGCCCTGACCATAGCGTCCACATTGCCTTCGGAAGTCAGTCTGTCCGCGGTCACGCCCCACAGATAGATGGCGTCGACTCCGATATCCACGATTTCCTTCACCTGTTTCCGGTACCCGTCGGGATCCTTGTCCACCTGTGCCGTGGGACAGATAATCCACTGCATTTTTCCCCCGCGTTCGTGGCGGTAGGTCCTCAGCACTTCCATGGCCGTGGGAACGGTATGGATCACCAGGGTGTTCACCCCGTGCTTTTCCGCCACCGCCATGGTCTCCATGATTTTTTCATCGGTGTTGTAATGCTCGCAGAGGGAATAGACATACTTCAGGTCCCGGCTGTGGGTGAAGTGAGTCAGGAGGTTGCCGCCCAGCAGGATCCGGCTGACGGACATCTTGCCGATCTTGCCCTGGGGCAGGTCGCCTTCCGGTTCCAGGTCCAGGGGCGCGGGCAGCGCAAGTTCGTCACGCTGCTGGGCATTCGCCATCTGTGCGGCCCCCAGGGTTGTTCCCGCAAGCGCGGCGCCCAACAGGGAATGTTTCACGAATTCACGGCGGTTGGTAGGAGTATCCATGGCACGTTACCTTATCCTGTTAACGAAACACGTGGTGCTTACTGCCGAATTCCATTGTATCACAGGAACACAACAGGCGTTTAACATTCACAACGCGGGCATTACCCGCAACTCAAAATAAATGGAACCACGAATAGACATAGCGCGGCATAGCCGCAACCAAATTATCCTTTGTTTTTCTCGTTCCCAAATTCCATTTGGGAACGGAAGGGTGTGCGAAGTTGTACGTCGCAACCAGTGGCCAGGGCTTGCGGTATAAGTATTACGCAACGGATAAGAAAGAAATGGAATTTCAAGAGAGAAGGGGTTCCCAAATGGGAATTTGGGAACCAGACGAATTTGGTATCACATAACGCATGCTCAGATTTAGAGAATGCCCGGGAGCGATCAGGTACCAACGCGGGCTATGCCTGCAACCCTATGTTCTGCTGCTTTGGAGTGCGCAAGCCATGCTCGCGCTTTTACTCTCGCATAGACTGTAAAATTGAGTATGAATATCTCGCGTTTTACTGCAAACCAACAAGAAAGCGAAAGCGCAAGCATGGCTTGCGCACTCCAAAGCAGCATCCGTACAATGATTCAACTTCTTGTTTTTATGAGGATACTTGAGCAATCAAGTACCGCAATCTTCAAATGTTTGTGGTCATTCGGATTCCGGACCATCAAGAACAGCCAGAATACAGGACTCATAGGGCCCAATCTGCAGATGGTCAGGCGCCCGGTCCTCCATGCGTTTCGCGGCATAGGGATCCCACCAGGTGCGCGGACCGTGTGCCGCCACGGTAACACGGGCATCCACCGGATCCGGGCCTTCATTGGTCACGAAATAAAAGTCGGAACCCTCCAGCACGACATGCCTATAGCGGACATCCTTGCACGCCGGTTCCAGGGCCAAGTCCGGCGGCGCCAACGCGTCAAGGACACGCAATAATTCATCAGTTCCCGAAACCGCCGCGGGGAGTTCCTCCACCTTGTCCTCGTAGACAATAACCCGTCCGGCGGCCATGAGCGGCGCCAGGGCTTCCACCACGCCCGGTTCCACTGTGTCCGCACCGTCCACGATCAATACAGTATAGTTCATGGCGCCAATCGCGAGACCTGCTTCGGTAATTTCGGCTTTGTCCAGAAGGGTAGCGGTGTCGATATAGTTAAAATCGCGCTGGTGTTCGAAAAGCACGCGGGCCACCCGCCAGGGCAGGCGTGTCGCGGACCCCAGGACAGCGATATCGCACACCTGCGTCCCCACGGCATTCATCCAGGAAATCCGCCGACAATAATCCGCATAGGGTTTATAGCGATCCCACCAAGTGTTGTTGGGACCCACATCCGGCGGACGCTCATTACGCCGCTCCCCACGCACGGAATAATAAAAGGCATGGGGCGATAACATATCCACCCCTCGCACCAGCAGCCAGTCGGTCAGCCAGCGCATTTCCTCCCAGGTGAATTCCCAGCCATAGGCGCCGAAACATTCGTTCAGGTTGCGCGACCGGCCATAATTGATTTTGGCGGAGGAGCTGCATTTGCCCATGGTGGAATGGGGCCCTTCCAGGGATTTTTCCTGAAACGGCTCCAGGTAACGCCACACCACATCCTGCCCCGGCATCTGGAAATATTTCAGGGTGCCGATATCCATGGAACCGGCGGGATGTCCCGTCAACGCGATGCCGTGCTCCTCGCACCAATCGGAATAGGGCTTGTAATAGCACTGTTCCAACCTCGAGTTCACGGCCCGTTCAAAATCGCGACGGAATCGTTCCGCCTCCGGAACCGCATCGTCCCACAACGCGGCCAGATGGGGCATGAAATCGTAACCCAGACAGGATTCCAGAAAGGGAGCGAATTCCCAGGTCCACGGTTTCACCCCCTTTTTGCCCCCCCGGCCGAGGGGGTTGGGCTCATCGGTGAAAATGGCGATGACCGTTTTGCCGAAATGGTCGCCCAGCACTTCATAATGCCGGTCATGGGTGAGGTGCAGAAAACTGGCCACGGCTTCCGGGTTCAGAATGTCCGCCGAAGGCGGCGCGTCCGCCTCGCCGTCATCCATGCCGTAATGCACGCCCCGTATGGTTCCCATCGACCGGGTGTTGACATATTGGAACGTGTCATCCTCATAAACGACTTCTTCGTCTTCACCGGGTGTCCCACTTTTGCGCCGCCGTTCAAGGCAGCGCGTGGCGTGACGCGGGTCGGCGGCCACCACCCGGCCGGCGCAGGAGCCCGAGGGATACATACCCTCATCGTACAGGATAATACGCATGTCCCGCGCTGCGGCGTGTTCCACGCACACCTGGATCATGTGGAGCCAGCGGTCGGACATAAAGGCCAATTCCCGGGGCAATCCGATGCGCGCGTGGGGCACCACACCGTACACGCCGTGGTCGGCATAATCATCCAGCTGGCGGCACAGTTCCGTTTCGTCCAGGTCATCGTTCAGAAACCAGAAGGGGATCAGCGTGTAATCCCGGGGCGGATCAACAAAACGATCAAACAACACGGACTGCGGTCCTGCAGCGAAAAGCGGCGCCGCGCTTCCGAAAATGGAAGCCCCGGCGATAAGCGCCGAACCCTGTTTCAAAAATTCCCTGCGGGTATTCATTTTCATTGAATCTAACTCCTTCTTTGGAACGGTCTGGCCCTGTCGGCCGGACCAGAATCACAGCACGTTTCGCAGCCGGTCGCTGAGATTGCTGTTGCGCCGCGCTATGTTGCTGTTGTGAACGGCCATGGCAACCGCTTTGCCGGAGCCGACGATTACCACCAGTTTCTTGCCGCGCGTAATGGCTGTGTAGAGTACGTTTCTTTGGAGCATCATATAGTGTTGCGGCAGGAAAGATAATACCACGGCGGGATATTCGCTGCCCTGGGCTTTATGCACGGTGGTGCAATAGGCCGTGGTAAGATTGTCCACGGTGTCCAGGGAATACAACACCCGCCGGTCGTCTTCAAAACAGACCTCAATCTCGCCGGCATCCGAATCCACAACGGTCACGATGCCGACATCGCCGTTGAACACGTCCAACTCATAATTGTTCCTGGTTTGCATGACCTTGTCCCCCACGCCGAAACCGCGATGGGGAACAGGCTTCCCGTCCGGGTTGAGCGCCTGTTTGAGGGCAAGGTTGATGTTTTCCACCCCCGCCGCCCCTTTGCGCATGGGCGCCAGAATCTGCACATCCCGCAACGGGTGCAGGCCAAAACGCGACGGAAGCCTCCGCGACGCCACCTCCACAATGGTTTCCAGCGCTTTATCCGGTTCCTGGCGGTCGATAAGAAAGAAATCGCGATCATTAAAAATGGGCATTTCGCCGCGGTTGATCCGGTGCGCGTTGGTGATGATGCCGCTCTGCGCACCCTGCCGGAACACGGTTTTCAGGCGCACCACCGGAACCACGCCGGAAGCGATGATATCCAAAAGTACATTGCCTGGGCCGACAGAAGGCAGTTGGTCCACGTCCCCCACCAGGACCAAACGCGTTCCCGGCCGCAGGGCACGAAAGAGGGCGTGGGCCAATTCGATGTCGAGCATACTCGCCTCGTCTACGACCAGCATGTCGGTTTCCAGGGGGTTCTTTTCATCCCGCTGAAAAGCGCCGGTGGCCGGGCTGAACTCGAGGAGCCGGTGAATGGTGCGCGCATCGGCCCCGGTGGCGGCTTCCATGCGCTTGGAGGCGCGTCCCGTGGGCGCGGCGAGGAGGTAACCGACCCCTTTGGCCTCCATGATGGCCATCAGGCTCTTGATCACGGTGGTTTTCCCGGTTCCCGGCCCGCCGGTGATCACCATGACCTTGGCCTGAACGCCGACGCGGACCGCTTCCCGCTGTTCCTCGGACAGGCTGATATTCACCCGCTTTTCCACCCATTTCAGGGCGTTTTCCACCTGTATGGGCACATGGTCCAGGGGGGCGCGCAACAAGCGTTTCAACCTTTCTGAGCAGCCCCGTTCCGCATGGTACAGGGAAGGCAGGTACCAGGCATCCTTGTCCAAGATGATTTCCCCCGCTTCAGTCATCTCCCCGAGTATCTCTTGAAAGGGATTCTCCGGCAGTTTAAGCAATTCGGAAGCGGACCGGCGCAACTCCTCCCCCTTGTAGAATACGTGGCCGTTTTCACCGGCCGTAGTAAGCACATGCAACATGGCGGCTTTGACCCGGGCCGGCGCGTCCGCGGCAATGCCCATTTGCCGGGCAATCCTGTCCGCGGTAAGGAAACCGATACCGGAAATATCCCGGGCCAGCCGGTACGGATTGGCGCGCAGGGTGGCGGCGGCGGCATCGCCGTATTGCTTGTGAATGCGCACGGCCTGGGCGGAGGAAATGCCGTGGCTTTGCAGGAAAATCATGACGGACTGGATGGAACGCTGCTCGTTCCACGCTTTTTGAATCTGACCGGCCCGTTTCCGCCCGATTCCCGGCACGCGCCGCAGCCGTTCCGGCTGTTCCCCGATAACCTTCAGTGTCTCCACGCCGAAAGCGTCCACCAGTCGTTTGGCGTAGGTGGGGCCAATCCCCGGAATCAGCCCGGAACCCAGGTAACGCTCAATGCCGGCGGCGGATGTGGGCAACACCACTTCGGCGGCGGCGGCCCGGAACTGCCGCCCGAAACGTTTGTCTTCCACCCAGCGTCCCTTGAGCCGCACCGTTTCCCCGGGGGACACCGCCATGAGATTGCCCACAAAGGTGACCAGGGGGCCCATATCCGATTCACGCAGCCGGCCGACAAAAAAACCGTTCTCCGTGTTTTCGTAAACGATTCTATCCACGACCCCCTCCAACTCCTCTTCCGGCCCGTCCACGGCATACAGCGCAGACTGTTCCGATAGCAGCGACAGGTCGAGGTACTCGTTGGTATCCGGGGAAGGTTCGCGGGAATCCATTGCGGCCTCAAGCCAGGGGCTCGCCGGCAAAGCGGCGCAGGCTTACAATGTCCAAGGCCACCCGGGGGCTCAGCGTGGCGAGATGCAACACGGTATGGGCGATATCTTCCGGCTGCATCCAACCGCTTTTGTCCCGGTGCGGCATGGCCTCCCTGGAAAAGCGGGTATCCACCCCGCCCGGGCACACCGCGTGGACGGCGATGTTATAGGGGCGCAGTTCCAGAGCGAGGCTCTTGGTCCAACCGTTCAGGGCATGCTTGGCGGCGCAATAGGCGCCCTGCTCCGGGAGCGCTTTAAGCCCCGTGACACTGGACATGTTGATAATGCGTCCGCTCCGCCGCTCCATCATGTGCGGCAACAGGGCGCGGCAAAACAGGAAGGCGCTGGTAAGGTTTACATCGAGCGAACGCCGCCACTCTTCCAGGCTCAGTTCCCATACCGGCTTGAAGCAGGCATAGCCCGCGTTATTTACCAAGATGTCGACCCGGCCAAACGCATTCAGCGCCTTCTCAGCGGCTTCCTGAACCACGCCGGGGTCGGCCACGTCACACGGCAGGACAAGGGCACGGCCTTTCAAGGTGGAAATCTCCGCCGCGACCTCCTCCAACTCGCCACGGGTACGCGCGACAAGCGCCACGCTGCATCCCTGACCAGCAAAGGCCAGCGCTACGGCACGGCCTATCCCCCGGCCTGCGCCGGTAATCAATGCTGTCTTATCCTTAAGTAACATGTATCTCTTTCCGAAATCCCGAATCGCCTCAGCCCGCAGCACCTACCGGGGAACTTCCTTTGACATCGCATAGACATCCTTCTGCAGGATGGCGGGATCCGCCGCGTACAGGGCGCTGTATAAGTGCTTGCAGCCCTTGTCTTTACGCAACAACGAAGGATCCTTTCCGTTTTCCCGAACGGCATTCACCACATCCAGAATTTTCATCTTGCGGGTGTCGTGGTGCGGCTGGTAGGTGACCGGCGTCGTGGCCAGAACGGTAACCAGGTTCGCGCGATGCAGCGCGTCCAGGGTCTCGCTCACAATACGGGTGGGCACATTCCAGCGCTCGGCCCCTTCCTGCACGGACAGGGAAGGCAAAACGTTGTTATACCGATAGGCGAGTTCCAGCATGAGACGGACCGCGAAGGCCTCCCGATAGGCTTCGGGAGCGTCTTCAGCAAGCCGTTCCATGGCGAAGGTTTTTTCATTCTGATAGGCGAAAGAAACCAGGGAACCGAAAAGGAGGGTGATCCAGCTGATATAGATATACATGAGCAGCAGGGGGAACAGGGCAAAGGTAAAGAAGTAATTGGTGTAGCCGACAAGGCCGATCTGGAATTTCACATAGGCCCAGGAATTCACCATAAACAGGCCCGAGCCCACGATGCCGCCCAGCAGCGCATACCGGAAATAGACTTTGGTATTCGGCACGACATAATAGATCAGGGTGAACGACAGGCACAGCACCAGGAACTGCATGGCGCGCACGGCAAAGGCAAAGGTGCCCAGCGTGTCCGCCACATAAGGATTCTCGAGGGCGGCGCTGATGCCCATAATGGAGGCGGCCACAAAGGGCAGCAGCAGGGTGATCATCATGTAATGACTGATCACGAGGAAGAGGTTGCGCTGCCGCTTTACACTCCAGATCCGGTTCAGCGTATATTCCACGTTGCGCATGAAACCGAAGACAGTGGTCAAAATAAAGATCAATCCGGAAATACCCAGGGTCCTGGGATTATTAACGCCGCCTTCGGCGAGGGAAACGAATATCTTCACCGGATTGGTGTAATCGGACGCGTCCGTAATGGCGTTGCCGTCCCTGAAAATGGGGAAGACCCAGCCGATCATTTGTTTTTTCAACAACTCATCGCTGTCCTCAAGGCCCGGAACGGCAGTGCCCAGCACCGGCGTGGTCGCCTCTTCCACCGGTACATTCCCCTCCCCCTCCAGAACGTCCCCGGTCTCGCCTTCCGACTCCCCTTCATCCATGTGGCGCAAGGCCGTAACGGCCTTGGACATTTGCTTGTCCATGCGCTCATAGATCTGGTCGCCGATATTGAAAGTCTGGATCAGGAAGAACATCAGGGCCAGGAAGGGCACCAGGAACAGGAGCGTGGCAAAGGTGAGCGCGGACGCACGGAGCAGGATGGTTTCTTCCATAAGCCCGCGCGCCAGGAGAATGATCGCCCGTATCTGCTTGATGATCAGGCCGTTGGGTACCTCTTCGCCCGGAAGCCCGATGCGCCAGATGTCATGGGCGATAAATTGCCTGCCCCGCTTGAAGGATTCTATCCAACGGCTGATGTAATCGATTACTTCTTGTTTCATCGGATGCCTGCGTTTCAACTACCCTGTGCGTCAATAAATCAACGAAGCACTCCACATTAAACACAATAGAGGGCACAAAATACAAACCAGGCGCGCCAAACTACGCAGCCCGGCGGTCTGAATCCGCGTGAATTTGATTCACAACATCATCGCCTGCTACAATATCATCATTACCTCCCATATTCCGCGATAGCTCAGTCGGTAGAGCGGGTGGCTGTTAACCACTAGGTCCCAGGTTCGAGTCCTGGTCGCGGAGCCATCCAATTCCCGATGCCTCTGGCCTCGGTTTTAGTTTACGCGACGCCCCGGTCCAACACTGGCCGGGGCGTTGTCGTATCTGCCTGCCAATGCGCGACTTGCACCGCCCCCCTGTCTCTACTGTATTCTCATGTTATGAGACCGTTGCAAACCTGCAAGCGGAAGGAAACCGGCAGGTTCCCGGCGCTCAGGCGAAAAACTCTCACGAAACATGAGAGGTTGCGCTTAACAACTTCGAGTTAGTAAACAGCGGGGTTGCCTATGGGGAACCCGATAGGAACCAGATGTTAAGTAAGACGGATGCAACGCTGGATAGGGTAAAATGGCAACTATCAAGCGAGCGGACAATATGAACTTCTCGCTGAAACAGTTGACTGTCACTGGTATAGATTCTTCTCCTGAAGTCAGAAAGTGGGTATCACAATTCGCTGACGACAAACGAGTGGATGCAAAATCGCTGTTGGAACATCTTAGGTTTGTCTCGCGGGACTACTATTCCGCTTGGTTTGAGGAATCACTTGAGTCGTTGCCCCCTGACAGATGTTATGCCATTTATGCGATTCGCAAGATTTCTGAAGACCAGAACAGTTTATGGGATGGTGACCTCAATGTTGTCAACAGACCTGGAGTCACTCTGGGAAGCGAAGATCTAGTCTATTCTCTCATTGCCAACTCTGTTCGATTACATCCCGACCGCTTCAAAGATCATCCTTCGCTGGAAATTCTTCGTGATAATCGTATCCATGATATTGTTCTCGTTGATGACTCTATTGGTAGTGGGAAACGAGTCTCAGAATTTATTAAGGCAATGATGGTATGCCCAACGTTCAGAAGTTGGTGGAGCTACGGACTTATTCGAATACACGTCTTAGCATTTGCTCGGACGATCGAATCAGAATCAGTCATTAGCGAATCACTTCCTGGCTCCGACCATGTCAAGAGGCAATACCCAAAGTCATCCAAAGTCTTGTTTGTCAGCAAGACTGTGTATAGCACACAATGGCTCTCAAGTCGCTGGGGAGGCCGTTATCGAGTTTTCCTTGATCTGTGCGACTCGGAAAAACGTATTCCCTCGAAGTGGCGTCGAGGATTCGGGAATGTGTTAGGCAATATCGTGTTTCTTCACAGTGTGCCCAACAACATTCCTGGAATGTTGTTTTACCGTGGCAGGCGTTGGAACCCATTGTTTCCTGGAAGAAGCGTTCCAGAATGGTTAGTAACATTGCTCGACAACCCAACACTGGCGTTAGCAAAAGAAGAGAAACAGTGTCAGACAGCCGTCCCTTGGACGGCTCTTTCTGACGAAATGATGGCTTTATTGGCTTTGTCGAAATCAGGCGTTCGTCGACTTTCAAGCATCGCTTTAAGAATGGATCGAGACACAAGTTTCGTGATAGATCTCATTGACAGGGCAAAACAATCGGGGCTTCTTCTAGCGAATGGCAGGATCACGCGAGCTGGTGTTGATGCACTTAAAGCACAGCCTGCTGATAGCGCGGCGCTTGATGGAAACTGGCGAACCAGAAAGTGGCCTTTATATATTCCCAAATCTTGGTGTACCGGTCGAGTGACCGTTCAGCCGTCTGTTCTGGGGGAGGCAACTCCCTGGGTGCAGACAGAGCCTGCCTGGGATGACCTATTGGCAGGCGGGGAAGCCGGACAGGTTTCTCTGGAAAGATCTGACGCAAAGTCGGCTACGCCGCCCGTGGCTGTCAACTCCCAGATCCCATCGGTGTCTCGGAAGGGAGTCGACAGTCATGGTCCTTTGGACTCAAAGGACATGTGAATGGAAACTTGGTCGGTACACCATCTCTTTGAGAAGGCCGAAGAGACCCTCGGCACCGCGAAGGCGACAGATCTGCAGCGCTATGCACAACATCTGCGAAATGAAGGCTTGCCCGTAATATTCACATTGAACCACTTGGCAAAGATCACAGGAGTAGATTATCGCATATTGCGCGCCACCGTTGAACGAAAACGCGAGGTGGCAAACTACAAAATGTTTCCAATAATGAAACGATCCGGAAAAAGGCGTTATATTCATACCGTATCGGGAAAACTTTTGTCTGTTCAGCAGTTCATCAATTCCGAGATTTTGCAAAAGACAACTCCGCATCCAAGCTCTTTCGCGTTCCATAGTGACGGCGGAATTCGAAAATGCGCAGCATCGCATTGTGGAGCTCGTTGGTTGTTTCAGTTTGACCTTGTGGATTTTTTCTACGATGTGACGGAAGTGGACGTGTTTCGTGTATTCGAGACTCTTGGATACCGCAACCTTTTGGCCTTCGAGTTGGCACGTTTATGCACGACTACTCACCTTCCAAAGCACTTGAGGCACTTGCTTTATCTCCAACGAGATGGAGATGAATTGCCGTACCTTGTAGATAATATCGCTGGAGTCTTACCACAGGGAGCGCCTACGAGTCCAATGTTAAGCAATCTCGCTGCGAAGAAACTTGATGACTTGTTGAATGCTTTCGCTTCTGATAATGGATTTGTATATACGCGCTATGCTGACGACATTACTTTTTCTACAGTAAATCTATCAAGAGGAAAAACCATCGGCGAAATCTACAGGCAGATTGTAAGTCGGATTAGACAGTCGGGATTTAAGGAAAATCGCAACAAGACGCGGATTGCGGGGCCAGGCTCTAAGAAGATCGTTTTAGGGTTGCTTGTTGACGGCGAGCATCCCAGATTATCGAGAGAGATGTACCATAGAATTGACCGACATCTTCATGCGGCTTCAAAATTCGGACTCACCGAGACTGCTGAACATGAACGCTTTGAATCATCTTTTGGATTCTACAACCATCTGTCAGGCTTGGTTGCATTTGTCAAGGACGTCGACGAGGTAAGGTGGAGAGAATTTCATGAGCGTTTGGCTGGTATTCGACTACCTTGGGTTTTATGAATAGTGATTTGTGGTAGCGTTTATACTACAGGATTTCCTGTGTGTGTAGTTCGAATGAACTATGGGAACGCGTGTATTGAGGGAGCATCTGTCTTTTTTGAGGTAACTGAAACCCATATTTTTCGTTGCGCAGTCCAATCAGGTTCTAATGCAATGTAGCGGATGTCGGCGTACTTGAGCGCATCGCGCGCGGTCTCAGTATGAGGCAAAAAAAGCAAGTCCTCCTGGATGTCAGGGGCGAGGAGACGGAGGTTCATGATCTGGGTGATGCGGGCACGGCTGACGTGGCCGAGGCGGGCGAGGTCGGCCATGTCGGTGACTTCGCCGCTGGCGAGCAACCCCTCGAAGTGAATAGCGAGCGCCATAAGCCGGGATAACCGCGGCACACGGCCGGGTTTACTATCCTCGGTTTCGGGGGACGCATTGCCCTTAAGCAGGCGTTTTCTTCCGTGTTGGAAACGTTCAATGTGAACTGGAAACTCAACTGTCATGCCGCTCATTATCGCTCTCCTCTATGGTGGTGTCGCATTCACGGGCCAACGCATGAATGCCATTGGGCTGAAAGGTTAAGGCAATCTTGCCGGCTTCGCCATCGTAACCAATACGCTCGACAACTAAATTCATTACCCGGCATTGTTCGCGCGGCGTGAGATGGTCCCAGACCGGACTGAATAACGACAGGGCTGCGGACATTTCTTGTTCCGTGACGAGTTCGCTGGACACTGCAACAACTTCCTCGCGCAGTTCCGTACTCCGGCGACGGATCTGTTCGATTTGGTCCTGCACATCCGCAAGTTGGCGCGTCTCGGCACCGGACATCTCCCCTACATCCGCCATAATTTTTACCAGATCTCGTTCCTGCCCGGACAGGCTGTGCAACTCGCGTCGGAGCACATCCTGCTCGCGTTGCAATTCATGGAGCCGTTCTTCATTCTCCGCACGCGCGCTGGCCACGGCTTCAGCCACGAGCGCATCATCGTTGCCGATATGCCGGATCTGCTCAACCACGAACTCCTCTATATCATGGGCGGGGACCGACCGTGTCGGACAGGTCTCCCATCCGTATTTTTGCGCATGAGAACAGACGTAATAGCGGTAGCGCCGGTTGCCGCGCGATGTGTACGCGTGAACCATGGCAGCGTTGCAGGATTCACAGACAAGCAGCCCCTTCAGCAGCGCGCCGTATTTATTTCGCACACGTGCACCGCCGTCGGTGCCGTTCTGCTTGAGCAGGGTCTGTACGCGGTTCCAGATGTCTTCTGAGACCAGTGCCGGCTGCTGACCGTCATAGATGGTACCCTTGTAGTTGACCTTGCCAATGTAAATAACGTTCGTGAGCAGTTTAAAAAGGTTCGTTTTGTTGAAATCACGGCCGCCATGTTCCTTTCTCCGCTTGCTTGTCCAGTGTTTGGTGGTGTATCCGCGCCGGTTGAGTTCCTGGGCCGTGCGCACGAGCCCTTGATGCTCCAGGTAGCAGGCGAAGATGTCGCGCACCTGCTCGGCTTCCGTCTCATTGACGAGTATGCGCCCGCCAGTAGGATCGATGTCGTAACCCAGTACTGGACTGCCGCCTACCCAACGGCCCTTCTTGCGTGCGGCGGACATCTTGTCACGGGTACGCTCAGCAATGATCTCGCGTTCGAACTGGGCGAAGGAAAGCAGGATATTGAGCGTCAGGCGACCCATCGAATGGGTCGTATTGAACTGCTGCGTTACTGAAACGAACTTGGCGTTGTTCTTTTCCAACGTCTCCATAATGCGAGCAAAGTCCACTAAGGAGCGGCTGAGGCGGTCCACCTTATATACCACGATACAGTCGACCTTGTTCTTCTCAACATCATCGAGCAAACGCTTCAGTGCCGGCCGTTCCATATTGCCGCCTGTGAAACCACCGTCATCATATAGGTCTGGAAGGGCAATCCATCCTTCGTGGCGTTGGCTGGCGATGTACGCTTCCGCGGATTCGCGCTGGGCATCCAGTGTGTTGAATTCCTGGTCAAGACCTTCGTCGGTAGACTTACGCGTATAGATGGCGCAGCGAATACGTTGGGGAGTATTGGGTTCAGTAGATCGAGTCTGTTTGGGCACGCTAATCTCCTATTATCGCTTCAGTCCGAAGAAGTCAAAACCATTCCAGTTCGTGCCCGTGACTTCACGTGCAATGGCTGATAAGGACTTGTAAGTTTTACCATTGCAGCGAAATCCTTGCTTTATAACACGCACCTCGATATCCGTGCCCTTGTAGTTTCGCCTCAGGATTCCGCCTAACGCAGGAAGCCTATTATCCCGAAGTGTGAAAGGAACCCTACAGGTATGTTCCGACTTTGCGGGTTGGGGTGGATCGAACGTGCCGCGCGGGGCACGCACGCGCAGGTCGGCTTCGTTGGCAAGTTCCGCAGCACGCAGACGCGCTCTTTCGGAGATATCCCCCGCCGCGAGCACTTGTTTGCGCCAAGCGATGCGCTTTACAAGATAGACCTTGTTGTTGGCCTTGGTTCCTTCGCCAGTCAACCGCAGGAATTCTCGTTGCAGTTGCCCCACGGTCATCTCGTTGAGCCGTGCGACCTCTTCCTGAATGTTCAGCGTCATTACGTTTTCCTTTCCGGCTCTCAGCCGTGGTTAATTACTGTCGCAATGAACGCTTGGTTGGGCGGGCGAAATCAAGTCATTCTGAGAGGAATTATGCAACTGCGCCTCCGAAGCCAAAGATGTGCCCTCTGTAGCGCAGCGGCGGAAAAGATCGTTGTAGTCCACGCGCTTGCGAAGGCGCAGAAAACCCTTTGCCAACAGGCCGGCAAGTTCGCGGCGACGAGCCTCCATAGTCATTTCTTGTGGTTCTTCGATTCCAATCATTTTCTGCTGCTCCCAGATGGTTTCCACATGGGCCGCCAGTCAGCCCATGCTGTTTACTTACCGAGAAGCAAGCAAATATGTCCGAACCGTGAACCCGCCAGTCAATCTGTTGTACGCGGGAAATGCGAATTGACATTTGTTTCCCGAATCGTTTACAATAACCTAAACAGTCAATAGTTGGCGCCGATATATGGCGCCTTTCCTTATTGGACAAAAATGGAAAGTAGATATAACCATGCCCGGTAATAAGGCATTCGGGAACCGGATACGCGGTCTGCGCGAAGAGAAGCGAAAGACGGACCCCAGTTTTTCCTTGCGGCAATTTGCTGAGAAGGTAGGCATCAGCCCGACCTTTTTGTGCAAGGTCGAAACCGGTGAGTTTGATCCGCCGAGTGCGGAAAATATCAAGCGCATGGCCAATCTGTTGGATTGCGATGCGGATGAACTGCTGGCGCTGGCTGGCAAGGTTGATCCCGCGCTGTCGGACATCATCAAGGACAAACCTAAAGTGCTGGCCGATTTTCTACGTGTTGCCAGCGGCCGTAGTGAGGCCGAAATACGAAGATTGACTGAGCAAATGCTCAAGAAAGATGAGGTGAAGGAGAAGTAACCCTGCAGTACCCTATTAAGTATATGACAACAGACCAAATTGAACAGGCGGCCATGGAACTGCTTGGGCTGTATGCCGGCCGGTACGGGATGGATGATTCGACTGCCATTCCTGTTGACATGGTGGTCGAGAGTGCCTTGGGGTTGACCCTTGAGTTAGACGATCTTTCCAAGCGTCTTGGGGCTCAGGATATTCTTGGCGCTACATGGATTCAGTCGAAAACGGTTGTTATCGATCAGTCCTTGGAGCCCTCGGAGAATCCAGCAATGGAGGGGCGTTTCAACTTTACCCTCGCCCACGAGGCTGGGCATTGGGTTATGCATGCCCATCAGATTGCGGATATCCCGGAACAGGCAACACTATTCGACATCTCAACGGCCCCATCCATCGTGTGCCGCAGCAGTCAACGGAAAGATTCAATGGAGTGGCAGGCCGACCGTTTTGCGAGCTACCTTCTGATGCCCGAAGACCGCATCAGAAGTTACTGGCGGGAAATTCGCGGCGGACTGGACCAATACATGGCCTTCGAAGAGATCGAGGCCATCAAAGCCCAGTCGGAGTATCCAATCCCTGTTACCCAGGTTGCGAAAGATATGGCAGAACACTTCCGGGTCTCCGGACAGGCGATGCAGATCCGCCTTGAAGGGCTGAAACTTATATTGGCGGAACAACCCGAACCCGACCTCTTCTCCGGTTAATCCCCAGGCAAAAATAGCGACTATGTACCGCATCTTGATGCGGCAGGTGTTTAGTGTTTACTTATCAGTATGACTCAGCGTAAGGAAGGAGTAGAACAATGCGAGCAAAGTTTAACGAGACGATGACTAAAGTTGGTGCGCCGCCTATCGAGTTCTGGGAGAATGATCTCGAACTGGGCATCGAAGACATTCTCCGCCGTATTGAGGAGAACGGCTCCCTTGGCGAATGGGTGCAGAGTTTGGACAAGCGCCGCACCAGCGTTCTATGCCAAAATCTTGGCCTTAAACAAGGCCGCGGTCTGGATGACCGCCGGGCATCCCTTTCTGAGTGCAATGGCACCCTCACGCCCTATCTTTTGGTGGCGCACTTCGGCCGGGGCAAATCCCATGCGGCAATCGAAGAACTTGCCTGCCGGAGCCTGCCTTCTGATGTGGTGGACGCCTGTCGCGTCAATGAGGAACGACATGACATCCTCGCGTTGCTTTTCGCACTCTTCCGCCACGACGCCGGATTGCTCCGAGAAGTCTTTCACCTGGACAAGATTCACCGGACGGGGTTTGCACGCATGACAATGGCAACCGAAGCGCGTAAACCAGAAAAGCACTCCTTCCAGGAATTTCTACGTTCTGCAGGCGCCATACAGGGATTGGGGGTTGCAGATGATGTACTGCGCGATGGACAAACGAGCGAGCTGCGGGACGTCATCGAACTGGACGACCGGCTACTGGTTTTCGTTCGCCGTGGTGAACGCCCAGAACACATTGTTCGGGACAATCAGATTGTACACGGCCACCGGCCGGAATGGATCATTCTTGATTTTGAGTCTGGCGCGAAGCGAGTCAATATCGCATCGAAGAGTATTAACGAATCGTTGGAGATTGCCAACCAGCTTGCATCGGGATACTTTGGCAAGGCTGTCGAGTATGCCAATGAAACCGAGTTGACCTACGCCAAGCAACTCGAGCGTGTGCTCAACCGACTTTGTCACGGTGAAGATAATACGCTCGAGTGGGTGGAAATGCTATTCGCCAACTCCCCTCTCGACGGCGCGCCAAAGATCAAGATCGCTGGACTGACTGCCATTGGCCCGGCCGTTAGGCACTTTGAGACTGCTGTAGGAGGGCTTTTGGGACACCTCGATTGCATTGAGAGCATCAAGGTCCGTTTCGCAAAGAAGCGGGTGAGTATCATCTTCGAACGAGAAGAAGAGCATGAGGAAGATGAATTCGTGGTTCGGTATTCTGACCACCGACTGAATGTGTTTGAACGCCGCAAGTTCGAAAACTATATGAGGGACGAATATGGCATCCCGGTCCTGTCAACGGAAAAACGTTTCAAAAAAGAGTTGTAATCTACTGGATAAACTTCTGGCACATGGCGCCTGCCTGGAATTGAAAGCAGACGCGAAAGACGCAGCGGAAGAACTCGCCGGGCTCGGTATCCTCATGGTTGAGTCCCGGGAATATGTGCGTTGCGCCAACCAGAGGGATGGCGACTTCCGCTTTACGAAGAACCGGTACTGCTCAGGCCGTATATACTTGGATGAGTCCATCGACCGTGCGGGCGAAGGATACCAATGTCCATCGTGTGACCGGCGGGTCTATCCAGGGAGCAAACAGCGCTTTCAGGCATTGCAATGCCAAGTTCGCCCCGAGGGCGTGAAACTTTGGCTGGAAACCACCTTGTCAAAGGCCAAGTATACTATCAAGGAGATGGAGCCATGGTTTTATCGCGTAGAGACGGGCACAGCCGAGGTCTATCTCTGCGTGGTCGACTACTGCGAGGCGAATACCAAGATGACCCGGGAGTGGGCCATCGCGCAAGACAATCGGGCAGTCTGGATGAGCGTGAACCCGCGCGGCCGAAGCGAGCGAACCATACCGGAAGCATGGCTGCGATGTGTTTCCCTCTCCGAGTTGCTCAGCGGCGATGCGGACCTGCCGTCCATCCTCAAAGAACAATCTGAAAGCCAGCGGCCTTCGGCATCTGGTAATGCCGCCTTGCCCATCTATACCAAGGGGCGCTGTTACCCACAAGCCTTTGAACCCGTCGCTCCCCCACATCCGGAACGGGTATTTATCATTGAAGTCCGGGACAAGGAAGTCCAGGTCAACGGTCAGGTGGTCATTCCCGTCAATGCAACTACCGGGTATCTCATTTTCAAACAACTGCAAGAGAACTTCCTCAAAGACCTTTTGGCGGGTCGGCACAGGAGCGAGTTTCAGTCGATGAATGTCAGTGCAATCTGTGACGCGCTTTATGACGTTACAGGTAAAGAGATCGAAGATGCTGATAATGTTCGAAGAACATTAAACCGCATTCAAATCACTATCGAAAAAACGATCAGGAAAGAGACCGGAATGCCGATTGACCGGAACGATGTACTACAGACTCAGCGATGGAAGGGTATCGGGGAGAATGAGGATCATGGTTATCGTCTAAACCCTTACTCGGTCGTCATACGCCCAGACCAATCGAAGAAACCGGACACTTGACCGGTTAATTTTTCACCTGTCCGGTATGCCGCAACGCGCCGGCAGAAAGCCCCTGATAACAGCCGCTTTCTTCCGGCGCGTTTTCTTTTACTTGACCGGTTTTATTTTCACATGACCTCCAAGTTGGGTGTCCCGCAGCCGCATGATCTTACGCATAACAGCGGCGACCAGGCGACCGCGCAACCCTAACAATGGAGGTCAATTATGACAACTACCGTAGTAGAAGTACCCGCCAGTAAACAAAGCCTGTCCATGCCCATGGCGCGCCTTCTCGAGAAGATGCAGGAGGTGAACTTCGGACGCATCCACCAGATTGAAGTCCGGGACGGTGAGCCCGCGTTTACGCAGACGACCCGGATCGAACGGCATATCAAGTTCGGTGGAGAGAACCGGCCCCGTCCAGAGAGCGGTCTGGACGACTTTACCCTCAAGCGCAATGTCATCGAGTTGTTCGAAACATTCGAGCGGCTCGGTAACGGAACCATCAAACAGTTGGAGATCAAGGGCGGTCTGCCTTTCGGAATGATCATCGAAGAGCAGGCCGTCTGACGGCAAGAACATTTTAACGACACTAGACAACAGACTGGCCGCATGGCGGAGGTCGTTGTGGGTGTCGCCGCACCGGAACACACCGGTAGACAGGCGATTCCACAACGGCCTCCGCCTTCTTGTCTTCTTTCCCGCTGCTTACGGTCCGCGACGACACCCACTTCCCTCCTCCTCAGGCCGAGGAGGACAACTCATGCCTTTTACGAATCAATACGACGAACTGGGCGACTATGCCCGAGACCTCATCAAGAACAAAGCACGACAGATCATTGGCAAGGCCGGCTTTAGGGCCTCGGACCTCGAAGACATCGAGCAGGAACTCGCGCTGGACCTGATCATCCGGCTGCCGAAGTATGACCCCCTTCGCGCGCGCCAATCCACCTTTATGGCGCGCATCGTCGAACACAAGATATCCTCGCTCATCTCCGAGCGATACGCCCAATGCCGCGACTGGCGACGATGCCAGACTTCGCTTGATGAACCCACCAGCAGCAACGGCGCCTCGAACGAGGAAACACTTGGTGCACAGATGTCGGACACCACTGCCGGCACGCCAGAAGACACAGACCTCTTGGTAGATATACAGGCGGCACTCGAAACGTTGCCCGACGACATGCGCGACCTGTGGGAGCGTCTGCTGCGCGGCAATGTCCGACAGGTAGCGCGAGATTTGGGACTCTCGCGCACGACCCCATACAGCCGCATCAAGAAGCTTCGGCAGTTATTGGTCGAGGCTGGCTTGGACGAATACCTGACATGATGTCCGACAGTTTTTCCGAGGCTCCGGTAAGTAACCAGCAGTAACCGCCATGAACACCACGGCGGGTTCCGGGGCCTCGGAACGGAATCTCAACCCATCTGAGAAAGGAAAGACCTATGAACACAGAACGGTATTGTTACCAGTTCAAAGACAAGGTTCCGGTCCGGGACATCGAAGAGACGCTGATGCTCGCCCTTTTGGCTGTGGAGAGCATGCACGGCCGCACGCGGGTGCGGATGGACGGCCGGTTCCGACTGGATAAAAAGGAACGGGTGTGCGTCATTCACGCAGGCACACGCATTGGCGAGGACCTCGCGAAGATCTTCACCGGCTTCGTGACGCGCGAGTTCGGGGATGACGCCGTGGACATTGTCCACGAGCCCGCCCACAGCTGCACAGGCCAGGGCAACTGCCGTACCGCGGCAGCGGGAGCCGCCGTATGAGCGAAAAAATGCAGACGACCTATTCCATGTGGTCCAAGTTCCGTAACTGCCGGAAAGCCTGTGAATGGCGCTATCTCCAACACCTGGCGCCACTCGAACGTGACCACAATCTCGCTTTTGGCTCGGTTATACACGGCTGTCTGGAATACTGGCATCAGCATCAGGACTTGAACCTTGTGATCGCGTTCATCGACCGTACCTATCCGGAACGCGCCGGTGACGAGAAGCAATGTGCCGACTGGCACCTGGCCACGGCGATGATGACCGGCTATGCCAATCGGTATCCCGGGGAGGACTTCGAGGTTGTTGCCCTGGAGAAAACCTTTGAGGGAAATATTATCAACCCGGCGACAGGCGCTTCCTCCCGCAGTTTCACGCTCGCGGGCAGGGTAGACGGCATTGTCAGGCAGGACGGCAAGTACTTCCTGCTCGAACACAAAACGGCCTCGCAGATCGACTCCGGCTATCTGGAACGTCTCTGGACGGACTTCCAGATTCATCTGTACGCCTGGTACGTAGAGAAGGCCCTGGGCTGGCGTATCAGCGGTGTTATTTACAACATCCTGGCAAAGACGAAACTGCGGCAGCGCCAGGGCGAGACCGAGGCGGAATACCAGGCGCGCCGTGAGGAACTCATCGCGAATTCGAAGACCGGCAAGACGAGCGCGAAACGCAAAATACCGGAGACCGATGCTGAATTCCAAGAGCGCCTTGTGGAATGGTATGCCCAACCGGACGCCTTCCACCGTGAACTGCTCTATATCCCCCGTGACCGTTTCGACACGTTACGCGCGGAACTGTGGGAGTTGACCCGTTCCTTTCTTGACGCGCGCCGTCGCGGCGTCTTCTACCAGAATACCTCCCAGTGCTTCACCTATGGCCGCCCCTGCCCCTACTTCGCACTCTGCCGGTCAAACGGCAGCCCCAACGTCATCGAAAACTTGTACCAGCATGTCCCGCCCAACACCGAGTTGGCCGAAACCACGGAAGACATTCCCGTCTTCTAAGAGAAAGGAATTCCGACATCATGAAATTGCCGACCGCGAAAACGCCCCCAAAAAGTACGCTAAACGATGTGTCTATCCTGCTCTACGGCCCGTCGAAGATCGGGAAGAGCACCTTCGCATCGCAGGCGCCCGAAGCCATCTTCCTGGCAACGGAGCCCGGTCTGAACGCCCTCGAAGTCTATCAGCAGCCCATCACATCCTGGCCCGAGTTTCTCGAAGTCTGCGCTGAACTCGCGAAGGGAGAGCACCCGTTCAAGACGGTGGTCATTGACACGATTGACGTGCTCTACCGTCTCTGCGCCGATCATATCTGCCAGAAACGTGGCATCGAGCACGAGTCCGACGGCTCTCACGGCAAGATTTACGGACTGATTAAAAACGAAATCTACCGGGTACTGACGAAGCTGGCGCATTTACCCTACGGTCTGATCCTCATCAGTCATTCCCAGGACCGTGACCTGGAAACCCGGACTGGCACCATCACACGGACAGTACCGACGCTATCTGAGTCCTTCCGGCAGATCGTCATCGGACTGGTGGACCTGATCCTCTATTGTGACATCGAGGCGGTGCAGAATGAGAATGGGCAGCGGGTATGCCGCCGTGTTATCCGCACCAAACCCAGCCCGAATTACGATGCCGGCGACCGCTTCGGCCGTCTGCCGGAGATCATACCCCTGGATTTCCCCGCATTCGCGGAAGCCTTTGAACACAATAATCAGCATGTTGCGTCGGCGGGAGCCGGCCAACCAAACCCAGTCCCGGCCGCCAAAACGGCGAAGACCGGCAAGTAAGGAGACCTGTTCATGGAGACGACCGGCTACCCCCAGAACGAAAACGAAGAAATCGATCTCAGCCAGTTCGATGACGACTACGATAGCGCTGAGGTCGAAGACCGGGAGTTTGATACCGTGCCCGACGGCAAGTACCAGGTGATGGTGGAACGGGTCGAACTGTCCCGGGCAAAGTCCTCGGGCAACCCCATGCTCAAATGGACGCTGAAGATTCTCGCGCCCACCCACGCAGGCCGACTGCTGTGGCGCAACAACGTCATGGCGTCCAAGGAAAACATCAAGTGGCTGAAAAACGACCTGCACACCTGCGGTCTCGAACTCGAGAAACTGTCCGAACTTCCGGAACGTCTCAATGACCTGCTCGACTTGACGCTGGAGGTTACGAAGCGCACCCGCGGAGAGAACGAGAATATTTATCTCAACCGGCGTATCGAGATTGACGTCAACGATGGCGAACCTGCACGCGACGCCAAAGGCGATCTCATCCCCTTCTGATGGAACGTATCAATATCGTCATAGACACCCGGGAACAGCAGCCCTATTCTTTCGACCCTGAACGCTTCGAAACGGTTCGTCGCGCCCTCCCTGCCGGGGACTATTCGCTGGTCGGCAGCGAAACGCGGGTGGCGGTGGAGCGTAAGTCCATGCCGGATTTCGTCTCCACCGTCATCCGCGCCCGGAAACGGTTCCACGCCGAGTTGCGAAAACTGGCGGAATATGAACACGCGTGCATTGTCGTCGAAGGCTCGCTCCGTGACTTGTTGGAAGGCCGGTATCTAGGCGGCGCGCATCCGAATGCGCTGCTGGGTGCAGTTGTTTCTATCTGCGTGGATTGGGGCATTCCGGTTTACTTCTGCGGAGACCGGCAGTGCGCGAAGCTATTTGTCGAGGCATACATCGAACGTTGCGTGCGGGCCATCAACGAACGCGACCTTGGGTGAGGCTAACGCCACCCCTAACGGGCGCGCGCCCCCCGCGCGTACCGTTCAGGGATTTATTCGATTTCCCTTGGTCTCCATCATTGCTTGCAGTTTGGGTCGGACGGTTGACAAGAAGGTCCCCGCCAATGCCTTCACTCTGTTTTTCACTTCTGCCGACACGCCTCCATAGGAATCTTGCAAATCTGCGTATTCCTCCAGGATGAGCATGCTAACTGTGAGAAGGAAGTCAAGCCCAGCAAGATACCGGTTGTCGGACCAGTCCGGCATGAAGACGCGCGACGCGGAGGCGTTGCCGAGTGCTCTGATGTTCCCAAGAACGACTTTCGCACGGGAGATGTGTCCGCCAAAGTTGTTGAGTTCCTGCCGCACCGGGATGAGTCCGGGGTTCTCCTTCTCGATAAGGCGGGTGGCCTTCTGTGTGAAGGCCCACTCTTGTCTGCGATGATCCTCCTCCGGAAGACCGGACTTAAAAATGGCGCGATACAACTCAGCCCGCGAATCTGGAGGTGCCGAGTTGCCATAGTGCAACAGCGCCGCCGTCTCATAGAGAATGCGGATGAGTCCGTACGCATCAGCGATGAATCCTGCCGACAGCAGGCGCAGCGCGGCTGACCAAGTCGTGTTGCCGGATTCCGCAAGAAAGACGTAGGTCTTGACAACATTCTGATCTTGCTCCGACAGGGCTTCCATTGCAGCGACGTCTAATCCCATTTTGCCTTGGAGGTAGATGACTTGATCAGCAGCGTCGAGATAGAAGGGAAAGCGTTTGGCGAAAGTCTTCCCGTGTTGGTCCATCAGATTCAAGATATTGCGTGATGTACTCATCATCTGTGCTCGAAAGTCTGATCTAAGATACGTGAAACGCGTTAGCGGTTCACGTCGTTCTCAAGTGATTTGTTATGAGATCCCAGTTGTCCAAGTTACTCCTATATAACTTGGTCAAGGGTTCGCCGTTGTGCTCTACATCGAGGTCAATTTCAGCTTGCTTGCCTTCTCTGTTGTCTTTCCTATTCCCGCACGTTGTATTCAAACGGTTTATGTTTATTAGGTTTTCGATAGTTTTGGATTCAAATATCCAGAATTCACAGTAAAGTTCTGAAACAAATATGAATACATCCACAAGGGCAGCCTTCTTGCGCCAAGCCTCTGTGAGGGGAAGGCCCTCCTCGATAGTGTTTTCCCGTTGCTTCTTTGTAGTTCTTATTTGAAACCACCTATATTTCTTATTACTCTGTATTTTCCCTCGTCCTTTGACCTGTATGTTCAATTTCTTGGCTGACAAATTAGGGCTGCTCACAACAAAATCAATCCCTCTATCAGGAACCGGTTTGTAATATTGTAGACCAAGCTCGGTAAGTTTCTCTGCCACCCAGGTTTCCGTCACATTTCCTGTCTTCCCCTGCTGGCTGGCGGCTGCTTCAGACCTGGTCATCTTATTTTGTTTGGAAGGTCTTGATTGATTCACTTTTGTGCCTATGTCCCGTTTTGTACCACTAAGAGATTTTCTGTTTGATGTGGAAAATGTTCCAGGAGGAAATTCAACGTCTATAACCGCTACTACTTCCTCTTCAGAATATCCTTGACTCAACAATTCTATTATTCGACCCCTACGACTTCTTATCATTGTTTACCTCATAACGCCAAAGCTCGCTGGCGGCTATGGAGGCCATAGATTGCAACGTTCGCTGGATAATAGATTGTTGCGCACAAAAATAACTTCTGTTCAACGAATAAATCGTCCATTATCTACTGCCCCGCATTACACAATCTCATGATTTCCGACAGTCATCCCGTCCTCCCGGTAAGTAACCCCTAAAGGTCTGCGCGCGGTCGCGCTGTGCCTCGGTCACTAACCGGAGGAATCTGATGTGAATCATGCCACATGTACTGTTCGAGGATCAATTGATAGGGTTTACTATTCCAGTCCAACATTTTCCGCAGGGCGGATGCGCGTTGATGGCGGGGACTGGGTGTCGTTCGCGGGAAATGTGTTCGCCACCGAAGGCGCTACGGTTTCGTTTTCGGGCACGTGGGAGAAGCATCCCAAGTATGGCCGACAGTTCAAGGTGGACCATGTGGCCATCGAGATGCCCCAGGACGCCGAAGGGCTGGCCCAGTATCTGGCGAATCATCCCGAGATCAAGGGCATCGGCCCGGCAAAGGCGCGGATGCTCGCGGAGCGTTTTGGCGGGGATTTTGACCGCGCACTCCAAGAGCAGCCGGAGGCCTTGGCCGAAGCCGCCCATGTCTCCCTGGCAACCATTGAGACGTTGCGCAAACACTGGCAGAAAACGCGCAATCTGAATGGGGCGCTCACCTGGCTCTCCGCCTATGGGCTCACGCACCACCAGGTAAGCACCCTGGTCGAAAAACTGGGCAACAACGTAATTACCGTCTTGCAAAGCGACCCCTACCTTATCATCCGCGAGGTGCGCGGCATGGGTTTCAAAAAGGTGGACCAGGTGGCACGTAAACTAGGCACGCCCAAGGAGCACCTGCCACGAGTTCGCGCCGGTGTTATGCACTGCGTGCAGGAAGCGCTTGACCAGGGGGACTGCTGGGTTGAATACGAGGACCTCATTGATCGGGCCAACACCTTGCTCATCATGGACTGCCTGGACAGCCGCGAGCGTATTGAGAAAGAACTGGACAGTCTGATTGATACGGGCGCACTTGAATGCGTTGATCTCGGCGGCCGTTTCGTCATTGCCCTCCCGACTATCCACCAGATGGAAACGGACCTGGCCCGTTGGTTCGGGGAAGCCCATGCAGTAAACCCTTCCTTTGCACACAACAACGACATTGATGACATCATCGTGCGCACTGGCGCCACACTGAACGCCCGACAGCGCGACGCGGTGCATCAGGCATTGTCTGCACGCATCAGCCTTATCTCCGGCGGTGCAGGTACGGGCAAGACCTATACCGTTTCGACGCTGACCGCCATCTGCGACGACCATGACCTCGCTGTCGTCCTAGCCGCGCCCACCGGCAAGGCCGCGAAACGACTCGAAGAAGCCAGCGGTCGGTCGGCCACCACGATCCACCGGCTACTCGGCTATGATGGACGCTCCTTTGCCAAAGGTCCTGAAGACGTGGTTGATGCGGACCTGCTTATTGTGGATGAAGTGTCCATGGTGGATGTGCCCTTGGCCTGGCATCTTTTTCGGTCGCTGGACCTGGCGCGCACGGCCGTGGTGCTGGTGGGCGACCATAACCAGTTGCCTCCGGTCGGGCCGGGCAATATTCTGCGTGACCTTATCCAGTCCCACGCCATCCCGACCACCATCCTGGACAAATGCGTGCGCCAGGCCGGCCTGCTTAAAGAGAATTCCACGGCCATCCTGACGGGCGAGGTGCGCAAGACCAGCGACAAACACCCGGACGGCCGTTGCGACTGGTATCTTGTGGATCAGTTTACAGACCCGTCCGGCGTGGCGAAATGCCTGCGCGAACTATTCGAGAACGTCCTCGAAGAAAAACTCGGCTTTGACCTCCCGCAGGATGTACAAGTACTGACCCCGACACATAAAGGCCCCATCGGCACCAAGGCCCTGAACGAGGAACTTCAGCGGCTCGTACAGCGAAAACGCTATGGCGTCGACGTGCCTCCCCACGCGGCCAACCGGCGCCCTCCGCTGCTCGTGGGCGACAAAGTTATCCAGACCCGGAATAACTACGAGATCAACGTCATGAACGGCACTGTGGGCATTGTACGCGATATTTCGGCCAATGGTACGCACCTCATTGATTTCGACGGGCAGCCGGTTGAAATCAAACGGGAATCGAACAACCTGCGCGATATCCAGTTGGCCTATGCGCTGACGGTTCACAAATGCCAGGGCAGCGAGTTCCCGTGCGCCATCGTCGTTGTACACAAGTCCCACGCCTTCATGCACCACCGCAACTTGTTCTATACCGGGGTAACGCGCGCGCAGCGCTCGGCCATCATCCTTGGCGACCGCTGGGGCGTGCGCAACTGTGCAGGTAGACGCCAGGTGGATGAGCGAACGACATTCCTTTCCCACCTGCTTACTGGTGTTGAACGGGACGAGGCCGACGTGCGATGACCCAACGTGAGGCGGGCGATGTGCGGGAGTACTACCGCCTCATTACCGAGGTGGACATCGGCGACATGGCGCGGGAACTGCTCGCGGATCGCATCGTCGAAGAGACGCCTGCACGCTTGTTCTGCGACTGCCCGAACCACCAGAGCATATCGCACCGCTCCCTCCACATCCGGCTCGATGTACAGTCCTTCATCTGCTTCGGTTGCGGCAAAGGGGGCGATGTCCTTCAACTCGTAGAGTTCGTGCTGTACGGATGCGTCACGGTGGGCCAGTCAGGCGAGATGCCCGAGTCACACCGCAAGGCCCGCGACTGGCTGGCGGAGCGCGCCGGGTTGCCGCCCCTGGCCCAGTATGGCCTGACTCCCGCGCAGATAGCGGAGATGGAGCAGCGACGCGCCTTCGAGACGCGTGTGCAGGAAGCACTGAGCACCCTGGCGGCGTATTACCATTTCCGGCTGAAACAGGAGCCGGAGGTACTGGCCTGGCTCCAGTCGAAGTATGCTATTACGGCTGACACCATTGACCGGCTGCAGATCGGCTACGCGGCCAATAAGCCGTGGAAAGACAAGAATGGCGAAGACCACGCGAGCGTGATGCGCGCCATGACCGGCCGCGGGTTTTCCAATCAGGAACTCGCGGCGACAGGCGCCTTCGTACCTACACAGCAAGGCAAACTCTTCCCCTTTTTTGACCGACGGCTCATCTTCCCCTATTGGAGCCGGGGCCGTGTGGCCTTCCTCATCGGTCGGAAGACGCCCTGGACGCCGGATAACCAGTACGAGAAGGGCAAATACAAAAAACTGCCTGTCCATAATACCGACAGCCGCCGCTATATTGCGCCGTGCATTGACAACGGCGTGCTGTACAATGAGGACTGCCTCCTCGCCCGGCCGTCGCGTCTGATCATCACAGAGGGCGTCACCGACTGTATCGCGTTGATGCAGGCCGGCTTTCCAACCATCTCGCCCGTAACCGTGCAGATACGCGCCAATGACTGGGACCGCATCATTCCGAAACTGCGCGGCGTGGAGACGGTGCACATCTGCCAGGACAACGAACTGTCTGAAGCCGGTCTCAAAGGCGCCCTGCGCACCGCAGGAAGGCTGTCCAAGGCGGGCATCGAAACCCGCATCGTTACCCTTCCCCTTGGTTCGGCACAAGAGGCCGCCCGTGAACAGTTGCGCGGAACGTTCGGGCTGGAAGCCTCACCCGGGCCGGGGAAACTGAAGGAACTGCTCAAGGGCCGGTCGGCCGAGGATATCGCGGAGGCCGAGCGCCTACTGGGCGAGGCCAAGATAGATGTGAACGACTTCTTTGCCGCAGGCAAGACGGCGGAAGATTTCGAGGAACTGCTCGCAACGGCGAAGGCGCCCATTGAATTCGCCATAGCAACCATCCCCGAGGATGCCGATCCCGGCGAGCGGGACAAACTGCTCGCGCCCGTGCTGGAAGAGGTTGCCCGGCGCACCGCAATAGAACAAACGCGCCTGTTGAAGGCGGTGCAGGACCGTTTTGGCAAGACGGAGTTGCCTTTGACGGTGCTGCGTGAACACGTTAAGGGCATCCAGCGGAACGTCCGGGAACAGGGCAAACATAACGCCCGCGAGGAACGTGTCCGCGCGAAGCGCTCCTCCATGGCGCCTTCCGGGTCGTGCCTCGCCGCGGTCGAAACGTCATTGATTGAAACGGAACTGGCACTTGGTGCACCGGACTATGCGGCAGCGGCAGAAGCGGCATTCGCGTGGTTCAGGGAACACGGCGCTATGTTCTTTCGAACGTCCGAAGGGCGCCCCTTCCTGTGCTTCGACAATGACCTTTACTGGATGGACTCCAACGACCGGGGCCGCCGCCGAAAATATGCCGCACTGATGCTGCCGCACACAGGTATGCTCCAGACCACCAACGGTGGCCGCTCCTTCTTTGACGCCATCGCGAGCCTTGCCGTTATCCATGGGCAGGAGCGCGACCATCTCTCGTGGCTGCACACCGACATCATGAACCAGACCGTATGGTTCAATCTGAACAACAAAGAGCACGAGATCGTCCGGATATCGCCGGAGGGCGTCACGGTCATGAAGAACGGCAGCAACCCCGACCAGGTTATCCTTGGATACTCGAACAAGATGGACGCCCTCCATTTTCTGGTGGATGCCGACCTGGCCGAGGCGGACAAGGCCATTTCCGGGTTGCTTGCCGACAACTTTAGTTGCGCGCCCGGCGACCGCTTCTTCATCCTCTCCTGGCTGTCCTGCTTCCTGCTCATGGATTTCGCGGGCACAAAGCCGATGACGCGCTTCGAAGGGCCGTCCGGCTCGGGCAAGACCACGGCGGCGAAACTTATCACCGCGCTGCTCTATGGCCGACCGCAGCAGAAGATTGCCACGATTGCCGCGAACTATACCGACGGTTCACAGAACCCACTGCTCGCCTTGGACAATATCGAGGTGCAACAGATGACCGATGGGCTCACGGAATTCATGCTCACGAGCATCACCGGCGTGGCGAGAGAAAAGCGCAAGGGCGGCACGGACAGCGAAAATGTGTCCGAGTACGTTAAGTGTCTGTTGAATACCACGGGCATCGAGCCGTTGCGCGGCGACCTCAGCGAAATACTGTCCAGGACCTTTACCGTTGAATTCGACGATGCACAACAGGCCAGCGCCTGCTTTCTCGACGCCGAGGTGGTCGCGGCCATTCAACAGAAGCGGGACCTCATTCTGTCCGCTGTCATGAAACGCACGAGCCACGTCCTGGCCATGATCCGCGACGGTAAACGCCGCCAGGTGCTCACTGCCATGCAGCAGACCCTTGGCGCGCATGACAAGCGGCGATGCAACGATTACCTGAGTCTCATGTACCTCATGACGCTGGCCGGCGCGCCGGATGAGGTGAACGAGCCGCTTTACAGTACACCACACGCTACCTTCATCAATCAGGTACGCCGTATCAACGCAACCAGCCGGGAAACTGCCCGCGGCGCGAACCCCATCACCGCGGCCCTAGACGCGCTCTTCAATGCCTGGGGAAACGCCGTGCGCCTCGACGAGCAGGCCAAATACGACCCCCACGAACGCGCGATGCATGTTTCCAGTTTTATCGAGCGTTATCATCTCAGCAGTTTTCAGGGTGAGAATCGGCTGGTTGATGTCACCGCCGGCCAACTCTGCACGGCCTTCGGGGTTGTGGCGCGGCAGTTCGGCATCAACTGCCAGTACAAGAATGCCGTTCAACTCGGGAAACGTCTGCGGAATGATATGGAGATTATTCAGGAGGCAGGGTACGAGATTACCACCAGCCTGAACCGTACAAAGACTATTCTCTACTGCATCCGCAGGCTCGACGCATAGTCCGCCAGGACCAACACAAAGTTGTCTTTCGCCCGCCTACCCATAGGCGGGCCTTTCATTTTGTGCTCAGTTGCAGGGGATGCAGGGGATAACCCCCTGCACCGGCTGAACCCCTGCACCAACCCCCGCGCTCCTAAATCCCTGTAATACATTATGTTATATGCTTTTGCAGGGGATGCAGGGGATTGCGCCAGAAAAATGCCCCCCTCACGATTAAAAGAAAAAAAACAGCATCGGTCACCATCATGTTTTTTTTTGCTTCCATACGATGACATATTTCCTATAACCCCCTGCATCCCCTGCAAAATTATTTAAGTTGTTGTAGTGCAAGTGGATAAAGTCCAGATTCGTGCAGGGGGTTGGTGCAGGGGATTGATTTCAACCCCCTGCATCCCCTGCACCCCCTGCACATCGCTATACCGACGTTTTTCCTTTTCTACCAGTAAGTAACCCTGGAAGCAGTTTTAATTTATCTTCCCGGGAGAAAAGCATGACGCTACTGCAAACCTGGCTCGATTATGTGGATGAAAGCAAGAAACCTGCACCCGCTCAAGAATTGTGTCCATCCGCATTACCCCCTTCATGCCCTCTGCCGCATATGTACTTCGTGTCCACCAGTCTCAACATTCACGAAGCCGAGGAGACGCAGGCGCCGGCAGACGACATCCATCTGGAGGGCACATGCTATCGGCTCGTTACCCCCAAGTACTACGCTTGGTTGCACCGCAGAATGGAAGCCGCAAAGCGGCAACATCAAAAAGGTACACTCGCCAGCGAGGCGTGGGACAGGCTGCGGGAACGGTTCAACCGGGTACAGGCATGGACCATCAACCACTATGGCGAGGATACTCTGCAGCAGACCATCCAGAGATTCAAGCCCGACGCCTATCAGCCGCCGGTAAACCGGCCAACCACCCCGGAACCGCAATCATCGCCATTACCACCCGTTGCCCCACGGCTACGGTACCCGGCGACGGGCGAGTATACCTTCGAACACCCCGTAACAGCCGAAGCGGTCCGTAAGGTGGACGCCATCCGGGAAGAGGCCGAAACTCTCGGGTGGGCCGAGGCACGGCTCTATCAGAACCGGGGGCGTATCGCCTTCCCCTGTGGGCAGGACTGGGGACTTGTCTGCTTCATCGGTCCGAACGACGCCCTGGGCAAGATCACAGAAACCCACATAGAAATCATCCACGACCGCCACGGTCGCAAAAACACCCTCCGCTTCGCCAATGCCGATGCGTGGCCGCCCCGAATCAAAGCGAAAGGGACATCCCCATGAAACAAACCTACGCCAATGCACGGGAAGTGCTCCCACCGGGACTACTCGCCCGCGTGCAGGAACACTATAGCGGTCTGCTCTGGATTCCCTCGGCGCGCACCTTCTATGAGGACCGGACGAACCTCGTCCTTACCCTCAAGGCCGAGGGCGTTTCGAGTCGGGAAATTGCCGCACTCGCGGGCATTACCCCGCGCCGGGTCAACCAAATACTGCATGCGCACACGAAGAAAAGCGACAGTTCCACTGCAGATCCGGTATGTAATCCATAATGAGGAAATCAGGCTGTTTCTGACTTCCCCCCCGTAGGCCGAAGGGATAAAACAATTGACGCAGGACATGACCGCGAGCCAAAGCGAAAAAGCCGACATTAAACGATGGCGCCGGAATGAAGGTGCGTCCGCCCCAAAGAAAGGCCCCGGGCCGCCTGAAGGCAACCTTAATCCAATGAAGCACGGCATCTTTGCCAACAAGTGCCTGAGCGAGGAGGAGCGCCAGTTCTTTAACGAACTCATCCAGCGGCTCTATCAGGACTTCGAGTTCAACAAGTCAAGCGACTTCCTGCAACTCGAACTTGTGGCCATCTACTCGGTGAAGCTCATGCGCGCCCAGGTCGAGGGAAACGTGGACGCCGCCCAGAAGTTGGATATGATGATCCGCGCCCACATGAAGGATTTGAAGGCCACGAAGATTGCCCGCGAGGGCGACCAGCCCCGGGGACCGCAGACAACACCGGCGGACTGGGCGACAGAACTCCTGGAGAAGACCAGCGCGAAGACAGACCGCCCCCGGAAAAACGCAAATAAAAGGTCGGATAACACCGGGACGCCCGATTCGCAGGCCCCCGTAAACAGGGGCAATCCGGAGGACGATGATGCGTAGAAGGTCTGATAAGACGTGTTCCAGGAACTTCTGCCTGACCATTCCTTCCCGCTGCTGCTTCGAGGTTTGTGTCCTTCGGCGCAGACTGTGGGAACTGTCAGCGTGACTGTAGCGACTGCCTGGGTCCGAAAAGAGAAGCGCTCCACGAAGGAGCGCAGGAATGCTGGCAGGGACTCAGAGGCGTTCGAGTGCTTCTTCAAGCCAGCCGTCAACGAGGTGAGTGTAAATCTCGGTGGTCGCGATGTCGCGGTGCCCCAGGGCGCGCTGGACCACGAGCAGGTCTGCGGTCGCGTCATAGAGGTGAGTGGCGAAGGTGTGGCGCAGGCTGTGCGGCGAGAGTTGCTTACCAATACCCGCGCGCGCCAGCCACACCTCGAAGCGTCGGGCCACCTGGCGCGCTGTGATGCGCGTGCCGCGGTTGGACAGGAACAGGGCGCGCTCCGCGTCAGGCGCCACGCGCCGTCGCTCTTTGAGCCAGGCGCGCAGCAATGCACGGAGGTCCGTCTTGAGAAACTTTACCTGACAAATATTTCCCTTGGCGCGTACCCGCAGATGCTTTGCGTCGAGGTCTATGTCGTCCAGGTCCAGACCGACCAACTCACCGAGCCGGATGCCCGTGCCAAGCAACACTTCAAAGATGACCCGGTCCCACCGGTCGGCCGGGGTGTTGCGTCCCTTCAGTTCCTTCAGCAGTTTGCGTTTCTCCGCCTGGGTCAGAAATCTGGGCGGCTTGCGCGGCAACCGCTTGAGGCGCAGGCCCCGGGCTGGGTCTTCAGCCACGAGGCCCGTGTCTTTCGCCCACGCGAAAAAGGATTTCACCGACGCCTTCAGTCGGTGCAGCGATGCGGCGGACCGTGGACCGCCAGCGGCATTCACAATAGCCGGGTCTGTGAGGGCTTGTTCCAGCAGCCCGGGGGAAACTTCCGCGATGGTGACCGTGGGCCGCAGCGATTCAAGGGCCGCATAGACTTGGGATAGGTCGCGGGAGTAGGCGCTGATGGTGTTCTTCGAGCGTCCGTCTACGGCAAGCTTCGTGCGGAATCCTTCGAGATGACAAGCAATCGGCGTGCGCCGCGGCGGCATCGGGATAATCGTTGCATTATTGCTGAGCGGCATCGTCTTGCTCCTTCATCCGGCTGTTGCCCAAGGGGGTATCCTTGGGCAGCGGCAGTTCGGCCAGGCGCCCGGTGTCCTTCGCCCACACGAGGAACATGCGGAACACGCGGATGGTCTTTTCCAGGGTCGGCTTGGCGCGCTCCCTGCCCGAGGGCAGTTTCAACAGGGTATCCGATTTGAAAAACTTGCCAACCTGCGGCGTGCGGATGCTGCTGACCTTCTTATCTCCGCCAAAGAAGGTTTCGACAATTTCGAGGTCCTTGCGGTAGGTATAAAGTGTCCGCTCTTTCTTGCCCTGTTCATGCAAGTGGACGAGGAAGGCTTCGGCGGCTTCGTGGATGGTTGAGTCTGTCATGGCTGGATTCCTTTTCTGGGTTCTGGCTTTGGTTAATGTCCGCGGGCGATGTTACCCGCGGCATACATATACACGCTTGGTTCCCGGGGCAATGTCAAGTCCGCCTCTGAGGCTTTCGGAAGGCGGGAGCGGTACCGGCGGTCAGGCTGAAAAACAGGAGATATGAACATGCGAAAACTTTTGGAAGGGATGATCGTTATCGCCATCGCGACCTTGGCGGGCTGTGCAACGACGCAACCGCCAGAGCGTATCCAGAACGCCATTGGCACGATGAACGGCTACATGCCCGAGTACGTGGCGGAGGCCAATGGAGCGCTGGAAGCCAGCGACCATCCGGACGCGGAACGGCTCACCGGCATAGGCACGCGGTTGCGTGACAGCCTGGCCACACTCCACCACTGGGCACAGGGCGAAGTGGAAGGACAAGCGCAATGAAAGAAATACTTCATGAACACGAAGCGGCTGTCCGGCAGGCTGGTCAGGCATTGATCGAGGTCGGCGTGGAACTTGCCTCGGGACGTATAGAGGCCGCCCTGGCGCACCTTTTGAAAGCGCCCCAGAAGTACCCTGAATGGGATGAACTCGACCTGGCGACCGCGAACATCGCCGCCGTCATGCGCGACCGCGAGGGCATGCTGGCGGTGCAGCAGATACTGGCCGAACTCGCCGGAACGGTTATCGGGAGCGCCTTGCGTTCCGGACTGCGATAATGACCGCCCTTTCGGCACAGGATAAACGGCTCGCGGCAACCCTGGCCAGTCCGTTGCGGTGGGGGTGTGCGTACCTCAAGAACCGCGATGGTTCCCCGAGGGAATACTGGCCTCACCAGCGGGAGGACCTCCAGTGTCCGGATAAGAACATCATCCACCTCGACGGACGCGCCGTTGGCAAGACCATCAACCTTACCACGCAGGTGCTGCATTTTGCCTTCATCACCCGCGGCGGCCAGGGGCTTATTGCCGCGCCTCATCAGGGGCATCTTGATACAGTCATTGAGGAAATCGAGTTCCAACTTGACCACAACGACGACTTGATGAACAGCGTTGCGATCACGAAATACGGCAAGCCGAAGATTCACCGGAAGCCCTACTTCCGGCTGGAATTCACCAACGGCAGCATTCTGTACTTCCGGCCAGCAGGCGCCTATGGCGATGCGTTCCGGTCGTTGCATGTGGACCGCATCTGGGTGGATGAGGCCGCATGGCTGAGCGAACGGGCGTGGAAAGCCTTGCGGCAGTGTCTTAACGCCACGGGCACATTGCGCATCTATTCAACGCCCAACGGACTGCGTAACACGACCTACTACCGACTCACCTTCTCCGAGCAGTTTACCGTGTTCCGGTGGCCCTCCTGGTTGAACCCGCACTGGAGCGACGACCGCGAAGCGGAACTCCTGGAATTCTACGGCGGACGCGATACTTCTGGTTGGCAACACGAGGTCGCGGGCGAACACGGCAAGCCGTCCTATGGCGCCTTCAACGTCGAGCAGTTCAATCTTTGCCGGCAGGACGTGCTGGAATACCGCAAGATTGTCATCACCGATTCGGAACTGCGCGACTGCTCGGACGAGGCGGCGGCCCACGACCGGCTGGAAATGCTGCTTAACCTGACGCCGCAGACAGGCGTGTTCTGGATCGGCGGCGACCTCGGGTATACCAACGACCCGACGGAACTCGTGGTATTCCATGAGGTCGAGGTGGGTGAACGCAAGGTGTTGCGGCTTGTACTGCGCCTGCACCTGGAGCATGTAGCCTATCCGCATATCGCGCAGACCATCGCGCTCCTGGAGCGGTATTACACGCCTATGGGCATCGGCGTGGACAACGGCGGCAACGGCCTGGCCGTGGTGCAGGAGTTGCTGACGCTCGACAAGTACAAGGAACTTGGGCTGGAAGGACGGCTCAAGGGCTACGACTTCGGCGGCATGACTCGGCTTGCCGTGCGCGATGGTCGTGAGGTCAAAAAGCGCACCAAGGAACTGATGACCAGCATTATCAACGGCGCACTACAGCGGAAACAACTCGTGCTGCCCGCCGAAGATATGGACATTGAGGACCAGTTCACGACGCATACCTACACCCTGCGCGACGGCAAGGTTGTTTATTCAAAGGGTAATGACCACATCATTGATGCCATCCGCTGCGCCCTGCTGATCCGGGAGGAGGAAAGCCTCGACCTGGGTGGTGAGGAGGTCGTCTCTCTCAAGCCTGTACTCACGGACCCGGTGTTCATCTGAACCATAAGTTGACAAAAGTTAACAAATTGGGTATGATATAGGTATGGGAAAGACACTCAACATAGAATCCGTGCGGACCGCAATGCGGGAACAAGGTCGTAATCAGGCGTGGATAGCCAAAGAAATCGGGGTCACTCGTGCCGCAGTGACCAAGTGGCTAAACTTGGAGGATTTTCCGAGGCCAGACAAACTCCTGAAACTCGGCATGTTACTTAAACTCAGTTTCAAGCAACTGGTCAAGGAATCAGACGGTCCGATGGAGCCGGTGGTGGCCTTTCGGCGCAAAGGTGGGCGAAAGACTACACAGGATCATTTGGAGCGGGCAAAGCACATGGGAGTACTGTTGCGCCATTTGGCCGCCTTGCTTCCCTTTGATCAACTAGCACGCCCCGCAACCTTGCGCAACCCCAAATGTGAATATCGCTATCTTCAGCAAGTTGCGAAAAAGATCCGACAGGAAATAAATATCCAGGATACAAAGCCTGTTCAATTCCGGGATCTCATTGACCAGTTCGCACAGCTTCATGCGGTCATCGTCCCCGTTCTCTGGGGCGACAAAAGCCATCATGAAAACGCCCTTCACATCTACCTTCCGGACTCCATGACCACCTGGGTTTATCTGAACCTGGACAGCAACATTCATGACTTCAAATTTTGGATGGCACATGAATTGGGGCATGTTTATGCACCCGCACTCTGTGAAGACGCAGGCGAGGATTTCGCTGATGCTTTCGCGCAGACGCTTCTTTTCCCGGAAGCAAGCGCCCACGCGGCGCACGATGACTTGAGCAATATCCGCGGGAAAGGAGCGCGGATTAACCGCATCAAGGATATCGCGCGGGAGTATGGGATTTCGCCGACCACCGTGAATCTCGCCCTCAAGGAGTATGCGCGAGAACACGATGTTGCGTCTGTCGACGTGGGAAAAGATATTTACGCTGCTTCGACGAACTTCAACAAAGAATTCAGTACCGTTTCGGGGCTCTTGTTCCCTCAGATGCCGCCAAGCGCGAAGCAATACATATCCGTATGCCGTGAGGATTTCCAAAGTCCTTTCTTCGACGCACTTCAACGATATGTCCGTTCAACGAATGTCTCAGCGGGTTTCGTGGAAACTGTACTGCAACTTCCGCTGCGAGACGCGATGGAAATCGTTGAGGAGCTTCGATGAATGGCTCACACCAATATCCTCCTCGATAGCAATGCTTATTTTCGGCTTGCGAGAAGCATTCATCCTCTCCTCAACCAAGAATTCGGGGACACCAAGCGGTACCGCCTATATGTCATTGCCGACTTGGAAAAGGAATTTGCCAGAAGTAGGCGTTTGCAGAACAAATTCAGTTGGGTAGACGCTCAGGAATATCGCGACAATCGGGCGTGTAAGATCCAAATCTCGCGAAAAGAACAGAAAGTAATCAAGCAAACCTACGACTACATTGCTAACCATGCACGCTCAGAAGGTTTGGGGACTTCCTACGTGGACATAATGGCCCTGGTCACGGCGCATGTGCTGGATATTCAGATTGTGACTGACGATCAGGATATGCTCGCTCTTGCGGATGCTTTTGGCATAGCCACATCAACCACGCTGGGACTCATGCACCTGATGCTCGACACAAAGCATATCGAAATGGATGTGGTTCGCCAGATATGTGAGTATTGGCAATACGAGCGCGATATTCCGGCCAACTTTCGGCGAGACTATTCGACGCTTTTCGGGGAAGAACCGCCTCCCCCGTTTTAGTCGCCAAAAAAAGGTTTGAGCGATGAGTTTACCGCAGTGTGGCTGACCGCACGGACCAATCGGCACTTCTTCGCGCCCCCATACAAAGCACGGCCTTTCCAAGGACCGGTTCGAAAAGCATACGCCTCGGAAAGCCCGTTTTCAGTCACACCTCACGGAAGTTCAATATTCATCTTGCAGCGTTTCCCGGATTCGTTATCCTGTAATATATTTTACAGGTTTCGATGCTGTCCTGTAATATTTCTACGCGGTTAATTGATAGATTGCCAAGCCTGGGCACTTCAGCGTGGTTTCCCATCGACATCTTCTTTGCTGATTCGAGCCCTTCCCAGGCGGATTTCTTTCCCGCTATAAGATTTATCTTCTTATCTGACCATGATCGAACTGGCGGTTCCCTTTTGTATCGCTCCCGACATTTCCCCTCTTCTTCCGGTAAGTAACCCACAGGCCCTCTGCACGTTTTGCCGCTGTGCGGCGTGTGTGGGCCTGTGTCGGCCTTTACTGGAGCAGACCGCATGGAAACCCGAGAAAACCCCAATGCGCCCGAAACGGGCCTTTCCGTCATTGGTGTGACAGATGCCCCACTCGCGACCGCGGCGGCGCTGGATTCGAACACCTTCGCAGGGCTCAACCCCAATGAAGCCATCCCGGCGACCTGGGAGGAGCGGGCGCGGAAGGCGTGGGAATATTACCTTGAAGAGCCATTGGTCAAGAACTGCGTGAACTCGTGGCGCACCTTCGCCGTGGGCGACGAAATCAAACTATCTTCGGACGATGAGACACTGAAGGACGCGGCTATCGAGGCCGCATGGCGCCTGCACATATCGACTTTTGTGAAAGACATGGTCCTCCAGTTGCTGGTAAAGGGGGACGCGGTCGGCTTCAAGCGCTATGCGGAATCAGGCAAAGAGATCGAAGAACTCGTCTGCGTTAATCCTGTATCCGTGAAGGTGAAGTATGCCCAGGGCGAACTCATTGAGGTCCGCCAGTATGCCGAGGATAATGTCGCCGGAGACGAGGGTGTAGACCTGCCGGTTGAACAAATTATCCATCTCAAATGGGACGCTCCTGCTTTCTCGCCGCGTGGGAACTCGCTCGTGCTGCCAGCGTTCCAGTCCATTGAACTGCTCCGGGACTACCGCCGCGCCGAACAGGCCATTGCCAAGCGATGGACCACGCCCTTCCGCCTGCTCAAGGTGGGTGGCGCCTTCGGCCAGAAAATGGTCATGCCCGACCAGCGCATGCTCGAACAAGTCCGGGACATGGTCAATAAGATGGACCTCAAAAGCGGCCTGGTTGTCCCCTTCTACGTTACCGTCGAAACCCACGGCACCGAGGGCCAGGTACTCAAGGTCGAGGACAAGGTCAAAGAGGTGAAGGAAGACATCGTCGTGGCCCTCGGCCTGTCCCGTTCGCTGGTGACCGGCGACGGCCCGAATTTCGCGACCGCCTCCGTGAGTATGCAGAAGATGATGGTGATGGTCCGGGAGATAAAGCAGGCGGCACGTGCGTTGCTCGACTGGATCTTCGACGACTGGATGGAACTGCACGGCCACGGGGACAAGAGCCTGCAATATCTGTTTAATGACCTTGACCCCAGCGACGCCGTGGACATGAAGCGACTGCTGCTGGAACTGTACGACCGGAAACTCATCAGCCGGTCCAGTCTTCAGATTAAGATGGACCTCGACCCGGAAATCGAAACCTCGAACCGGGCCACCGAGGGCAAGACCATTGACCTGTTTGACGAAAAGTTAGTCAAGCCTATTGTGGATATGGTGATGGCAGGCATCTTAAGCGTTGAGCGGGCGCAGGAAATGCTGGGATTGCCCAAGGACGCGCACATCGGCGGGCCGTCAGCGGATGCATCCCTGCCCGGAACGGCGCCTGCGGCTTCCGCATCCGGCGTGATATGCGACGAGTGTTCCCACTTCGACGGCGAGACGAACCATTGTCGCGTCCATGATAGTGACCGGGCCTTTGACGCGCCCGCGTGCCGCTTCCTGGACCGGCGTGAGACTACTTGATGCCGACCTTGGCCGAGCGTATCCGTGCTTCCACGGAGCGGAGCCTGACGGCACGCGACCAATATACTGCGCAGACCGTCTCCCAACTCACCCAGGCGCTCAAGCAGGCAGAAACCGAGGTAAAGACGAGTATCGGCCGCTATGGCGTCCCTGCGTCACTGCCGAACAACAAACTGGTGGCTTTGAAGGGTTTGGAGAAACTCCAGGCAGAGATCGGGGAAAGCCTCGGACGTCTGAAGCATGAACAGACCCTGGTATGGCGGCGCGGCACGAAAGAAGGTTTCCGGCAGGGAATTGGCCGGGGTATCGGCGAACTGACCGATGCGGCTCTTCCTTTTTACAAGGACCTCACACCGGGCGGTATCGATAAACTCGCCACAAAATGCTTCACCATTGTGGACACGAACGCTCTCGACTTCCTTGCGCAATACAACCTGACGCTCGCAGGCGACATCCATCGCGAACTGGCCGACGGCGTCAAGCGCACGCTGTTGACCGGCATTGCCACAGGCAAGGGCGCGGGTGACATTGTCCGCGACCTTGGTTCGGTTATCGAGGACAAGGACTCCTTCCGCCAGGCCGGGACACGGGTTTTCAGCAAGGCCCAATACCGGATGGAGATGATCGCCCGAACCGAGGTGCTCCGAGCACACAACATGGGGCGGCTGAAATTCCACGAGCGCGCGGGCGTGCAGCAACTCGAATGGCTGTGCATGGCAGATGAGCGTTCCTGTCCTGTGTGTAATGGCCTTGACGGGAAAGTCTTTCCCATCGACAAGTTTCCCCAACAGCCGGCCCATCCCCACTGCCGTTGCACGAACATCATTGCGAAGCCGTTACTCATCTGTGGCTCGGACCTATCCGCAAAGGCCGCGGCAAATGACGCCCAGGGGGACGCATGCATCCTGCCGCCACAGGTACTCGAGGGCATGGCCGATGCACAAGCCAAGGAGAATGCGGCGCTCAAAAAGGCCTTCGAGAGTGGAGAACTTGGGGAACTGGAACAACTCACATCGAAGCAACTTCAGACGCTTGCCAAGGAGAATGGCGTTTCTGTCGCACGTACCAAGGCGGACTTCATCAAGTTGCTGGACGAAGCTGAACCAGGTGTTGACCACGGCGACCTCTCGGGCGAAGCACTCAAGGCCAAACTGAAACAACACAAAATTGGACTGCTGCGAACCAAATCAGAACTCGCTGAATTACTGGCGCAAAAACAGGCGGCGTTGCAGCAGGCCAAGGCGGTCGCCAAGGAACAGGCCGGACTGCCGCCCCTCCCCGATCTTGAGAATCTTACCGCCGCACAACTCAAGGAAATGGCCAAAGAGCAAGGCATCTCCCTCAACATGACCAAAGAGGACACGATTGCCCTGCTGGACAAGATCGAACCGGGTAAGGACCACTCAGGCCTGATGGGGCAGGAACTCGCAGCCGCCAAGGCAAAGCACGGCATCGGCGTTCTCAAGAATAAACAGCAACTTGTCGAGGCGCTCCAGAAGAAGGCAGGCCAGCAGATGGCCCAACAGGCCCAGAAACAGGCCCAACAGGCAGCGGCAAAGAAAGCGAAGGATTTGGCCCAGGCATCCGTCGAGAAGGTAGTACTGCCGGCAGAACCGACCCAGTTCCAGGGGTTTCTTGCGCAAGTGAAGGAGGCAGAGCAGGCGCTCGCAGGCGGCGGATTGGTATCAACCGACGAGTTAAAGCCCTTGGCTGAATCGCTGGCCCTCAAGAAGAAACTGTTTCACGACCAGATTGCCGGGATGAAAGCGGGTGACCTAAAGAAACTGGCAAAGGACAGCAAGGTCAAGAACTGGCAATGGGGCAGCAAAGACGACTTCGTTGCACTCTTCACCGAAACGGACGAGGCCAAGGTCGCGGAGATTCACGCCAAACTCGAAGCGGGCTATAAAGCACACCATGAAAAGTATGGAAAGAAGAAGAGTAAACCGTCCTCTTCCGCGCCCAAACCCACGCCTGTTCCCGCACCCGCGCAAGAAGCTTCGGATAAGCCGGTCCCATTTAAGAAAAAAGGGGCGGAGTTCGATGCTGTAGACGATGCGTGGTCGAAGCGGAAGAGCGCTGGGGCCTTCAAATTTCAAGAAAAAGCGCGTGTCGAAGGCGCCCACGAGAAGGAATTCTGGATAGACGAGCACGGTGACCGCTGGTTGTTTAAGCCGGTGGCCGAAAGGGATGAATTCGTTGCCCATGGCGAGGAATCCGCCTACCGCATCGGTCGGCTTATCGATCCGGACGCCGTAGAAGTGCGCACCATACGGCTGAATGGCCGCATGGGTTCCATACAGCGCTGGCGTACTGACCTGAAGGCCGATTTCGATTTTCGCCACACCCTTCCGGAAAATCTGACCTCCGATGAAGTCGCCCAGATTCAACGGGAGCATGTACTGGATTGGCTGGTTTCAAATCACGACGGGCACACGAAACAGTTTATCCGGGCGAAAGATGGCCATGTCTATGGCATAGACAAGGGGCAGGCATTCAAATTCCTGGGAAAAGACAATCTGTCGGTTGACTATCATCCGAACCGTGCGTTCGGAGAGCAGGAGCCCTATTACAACACCGTGTTTCGGGCGGCAAAGGATGGTAAGATTCGCTTTGACCCCGCGGTGACGCTTCGGCACATTCAAGAAGTCGAAAAGGTCTCCGATGACAATTACCTCGCCCTGCTGCGTCCCTATGCGGAGGGACGCTTTAAGGGTGACCAGACTGGCCTGAAGCATTTCTACGATCAGGCCCTGGAAAGAAAACACAACCTTCGTCGGGATTTCGAGGGGTACTACGGCGATATTCTTGGCGATAAGAAGTTCTCCTTTCAGCAACTGGGCGCAGCTACGGGAAAAAACAAGCGCATCAGCGCCGCTCAAGAACGCATTCTCCAGGAAGCGGAGGCGCTGGGCTGGCAGGGTAAGACGTTGCCCATTGATTTTGATGATATCGAGGACCAGAACGCGCTGGTGTTCAATGAGACCTACCAGGGAAAGACCCGGACGGTCCTGAAACTGAAATTACGGCCAGAAGCGGATGCCCGGATGTTGGGTGGGCTGCGTAAAGGAGACATGCGTGGTGCGCCCCAGCGGGTCGGCAAGGCCCTTGATGAGGACGTTTTCTATAATGACATCCTCGCTGCGGTGAAAACGGTCAATCACCACCAGCAGGACGGTCAGTACAACATGACGAGTCTGGAAAAATCCATAAAGCACAAATCCGCTTTGCAGGCCCTGATCAAGCACGATGATGCAGAAATACGCGATATGGCCCAAGGGTACCTTGCCTGGATCGAGAAAGCAGAAAAGGCCCATAGCGAAAGACAGGGCATAGACGGAACACTCAACCAGTACCTTCGCAAACAGGAGCCACCCCGCCGTAAATCAGAAGCGGCCTTTACGGTCGAACGGGGCGGTGTGGAAAGTACATTGCGCAGCATCGAAAAGGGCGTTATTACGGTCCAAGACGATGCGGCGTCAAACACTGTGATGTTCCGCGGACACCACATGAAAAAGGGCGAACAGTACACGGCCACATTCCCCGACGGTACACGCGTGCGATATCGGCCGTGGAACGATGCGAACCATTACGCGCAACGAGGAGAAATGGAGGTTACCCTGCCCAGGAAGGCCTCGCCGGACGACGTGGCCGATACGTTGACGCAGTTGGAGGGGCTGGGCATCAATACCGCCGAAGCCTTGCCCGAACATACCGAGTGGATGTACTTGCGAAAAATGGCATACGTGGCTAAAGCGGATGACAGTGATGCCTATAAACAGGTGCTGAAGGGGCTTGAGGACCGGGATGCCACTGTGACGGAGCGTGTACAGACGTTGCGTGGGTACTGGCAGCAACAGCTCGGCGTACGCGACCTGACGACCATGCCCGGTTACAATCCGCACGGTGAGTACCAGATGGGATTTCTGGACCGGAAACTCGAGGGCGGCTATCGGCATCAGTACCGGTTCGATTTGTCGGACAAAGACTTGGAAAAAGAGATGAAAGGGCATGCCTTGTTTCACAACCTCACGGATGGGGCGCGGATGGACACCTTCATTGAGACCGTACTGGAGAACAATGGCGCCATGGTAAGCACCGTCGAAAAAATGCGCATCGGCATCCCGCCAGGCGGCATGTCGCCCTCGGCCGACATGGATACGGGCGGCGCCAGCTACTTCTTTACGCGCATCAAGAAATTGCCCGCCCGCGGTAAACCAACATCCAAGGGGCTGTATTTTAAGAAGCGAATGCTACGGCGCATGGACGCCGTCAGCTATGACCATGACGCCTTTGGGCGGGTTACCGACGACTATGTGCGCAGCAGACGCGGCAATACTCCGGAGGAATGGCGCCAGTTCGCGGGTTCCACCGGCAACGAGACCATTTTCAAATACTCCGTTACGCTGTTGGACAATGTTGAGTATATTGTCACGGACAACGCAACCGAACGGAACCGCGTTTTGAATAGCTTTGTGAAACGAGGCATCACGGTGTTGCCTGATGGCCGTAAGATTGAGGAGATTATCCTGTGAAAGCATTTATCGAAGGCGAAAAGAAGCGCCTTCAAGGCCTGCTACGGCTCTTTAACGAACTCGGCAGCCGCATGGCTGTTTTTGGTGAAGACAAAGTGCGTCTTTTCGACGAACTCGTGGACAGTGTTGTCGTCACGCGGATTGCCCCGCATTTCAATGCACAGGGTAACCATACGCATTCGGACTTCTGGTTGCTCTGGAAATCCGTGGGCTACAATAACGGCTGGCAATACGCGCATACCGTCAAGATCGTCCAGGTGAGCGTACTTGACACCCTCGAAAACTGCTGGCTTATTGTCGAACTGACCGATGACCGCGGCCGCCGGTTTCATGTTGAACTCATCGAGCCGATCTCCGAGTCGGACTATGCCCGCGACTGGCGCGAATGGCAGAAGTACAAGGCGGAAAATGCCGCGATGTTTGCGCGTATTGACGCAGAAATGCTGCAGGAACACCTGCAAATCGCGGAGGAATGGGCATGAAACTGCGGTATATGGTCGATTGCGTCTTACGTCATGATGAGAAAGGCCAGCCCTGGTACGAGCCCGTCGGCGTCTGGGTCCAAGGACCCGGTCCGGGTCTCGACATCGAGATGTTTTACATCGACAGCAACGACCCCGCCGTTCTCGCGCGCAAAGACGAGGCCAACTGGGTGCTCAACCGCCTCGTCGAAGCCGATGCTACAAGCCTGCCTGAGGACTTTCTGGAATACCATCGCCGGACACGCTCACCTTATGACGGCAAATTTCTGCAGGCCACAAGTGGAGATAATCATAGTTTGACAAAGTCGACATGGGAAACCATTATTTGCTCGTTGATAAACGATAATACATGAGATGACGATCATACGGCGGCAAAATACGTGTAAATATGCTTGCTAATAATGCCTCTTATTTCTTCGATATCGGAGGCGTTCTGCATAGGATTTGAGGCTAATCGCACCAATAAATTGCTCAAGTCTCCAGATGAGCTTCACCGTTACCGTCAAAATGAATATTTCTAAGTTGCTCATCAGTGATAATCTTGTCAATATTCTGAGATGCTAATTTTATAAGTAGCTTGGGCTTTCCATGTGTGGCGATGAAAGACTCTAGGCCGAACCAAAGCCAAGGCATTGTAAATGTCAGGCCGCGCAACGGAATCAAGGTATCACCACAGCGTAGATGCCCCCCTGGAACAACAAATGATGCGTATGTCTTTTCAGGCGGTGCGGGTGTCACCTTGGCAAGTAATTCTCCAAGATGGTAGATAGGCACTCCGCTTCTATCCTCCAAAACATCACAAATTCTGCATGGTATTTCTTCGCCTTCCTTCAGATTGGCCCGCAATTTATTGCAAACATCTTCGCCTTCAGGAGTGAAGACTACTTTCTCGATCTGCAATTGCTCCGAAAGTGGAACGCCGGCCCATATCGTCAAGTGAATAGACTCGATCCGACCTTCCCGATCTTTTTCAGTCGATTTTCGCAAGTGAGCAAGATCGATTGGCTTGCCTACGATCTGGGAGGATTCTGCTGCGTATTTCTTAGCTTCTCTCGAATACTCCGTTGCGGAGAAGAATAATCCACGAGTTACTTCCAGTTCGGGAAGTCCTCCTCCGAGCTTTTGTAGATCAGGGCGTCCCACTTTATTGCAGGTATTCGTATAATCCTTCGCTTCCCCAAAGACTCGATGTCCATTCTGTTCATACAACACATCTATCTGGTATAGGGACTTGCTAAATTCCCCGCGCAGACGCTGGTTGTGCTTGACACACCCATCCTCGTTGAGGATCTTTACGACTGCGGCCGCCAACATTTCATAGCTCTGCCCCTCTTTCGTGGGACGAAAACCATATATTTCCTCAAATAGTTCATCCATCAGAGACATTCTGAAGTACTCCTTATTACAAAGAGACTGATAGGTCAATTGTGCCCGACAACTGTGGTGATCGGGTTGCCTCCCAAGGATCGGCATGCATTTTTTTTTCCGAATTATAGTATAACAAAAGAGTAATCGATTCTCTGCAATGATAGTCGATGTCCGGCTCTCTTCCAAAGCAATACAATCCCGACAATTCCCGACGTCTTCCGGTAAATAACCCATAGCGGGTTCTTGGTCCGCCGTGGACCATGCCCCGCAATTTACCGGGAGAACTGCATGGAACTGTTTGCAACCGACCTGGAGCGGCTTGGCTTCCTGCTGGAGGCGGAGGCCGATCTCCGGCTTGCGCTGTCTGGAGAGCCGGTTTCTGGCGCCCTGGAAGAGGACCGCCCGGCTGGGATCGAAGCTGGCCAGGCACAAGGAACCAGTGAACAAGGCACTGGCATCGCTGCGGCCGCCGCCTCTGACGAAGGCGCGGGCGCGCAGGAAGAACTGCCGCCAGATAAGCGCCCCAAATATATCACGAATTACATCGGCTCCAAGCAAAAATTGGTGGATTGGATCTGGCGGAACACCCCGCAGGAGGTGAAGTCCGCGGTGGATGTATTCTCGGGTTCGGCCGTCGTGGCGTACATGTTCAAGACCAAGGGGCTGCGCGTGATTGCGAACGATCGGCTCCATTACTGTCATCATGCGGCCCGGGCCATCATCGAGAACAAGAGCACCCGGCTTTCTGATGCCGACCTGGAAATGCTGCTCGGGGACAACCCGAAGGCGGGCAGTTTTGTCCAAGACAACTTCAAGGGCATCTTTTTCGCCAAGGGTGTGCATCACGTTATTGACGTTATGCGCGCCAACTGTGACCGCCTGGAAGGATTCAAAAAGGACATCGCTCTCTTCGCCCTCGGCAAAACCTGCATGAGCGGTAAGGGCGGGTTTGGCCATTTCTCCTCCTCCACCGGCTACGGCCGCCGTCAGGATAATCCGGAAGAGTTAAAGGAACGCTTTGCAGACAACGTACGCCGGATCAACGCCCTTGTTTTCGACAACGACCAGGAATGCAAGGCCTGCCGTGAGGACGTGAATATCCTGCTCCCCAAGACCAAGGCGGACCTCGCGTATTTCGACCCGCCCTACGCCACCGAGTTTTCGACGACCAATTACGAGCGGTCGTACCACTTTATCGAAGGGCTCATGACGTATTGGAAGGGACTCACACTCAAGGCGGAAACCAAGGTTAAATACTACGAGACCGACCATGAGACCGTAACGAAAAGCAATGCCAACGCTTTCTTCCAGACCTTCCTCGCGAACGCCAAGCACATCCCCCATTGGCTTATTTCGTACCGCGACCACGCCTATCCGAACGAACAGGAGATTAAGAAGATCATCGGCGGTCTGGGGCGGGACAGCCGGATGCAGAGCAAGGATCATCACTACAGCATCACGTCTCGACATGGCGACGCCTCGCACGCCATAGAGCGGTTGTTTGTGTGTCGCCGAGCGGCAGGCGCCAAATCCGATGAGATGCCCCGACCAGCACCCTTATCCACCGCAGCGAACTTTCACACGACCATCCCGGTTGAGATGTTGCTTGAACGTGACGAATCCCTTTCCGCCGAAGCGATGCGGACCGGGCCAGACGGCGACCCGCAGTTCACCTTCGTGCTCTGTCGGACGGGTACCAATAAAAATGGAGACCACTTCACGGCAAAGGAACTCTCCAGCCGCTACACAACGGCCGTAAACAAGAAGATTGACCTTCAACATTCGCAGGACTTCGCGGATATTGTCGGTGGGATCGTCGGTGCAGACTATCTTGAAGACGAGAACGGCGGGCGCATCGAGTGTGTTGGCGAACTTTATGTGCAGGAAAGTGAACATGCCCGGCTCGCCCATAAACTCATGCGCAAGGGCATCATCGCCCAGGTCTCCATGGAATGCGACTATGCTGAAGGCGAGTGCTCGGTCTGCGGGAAGCGGGTCAAGAGCAAGAACGATTATTGCCCCCACCTGCGCAAGATGAAAGGCGGCGAATCGGGCGGCAAGCCCGTCTACGAAATCCTGCACGGCGTGACCTTTACCGGCCTCGGGCTCCTGGACCGCAAGGGTGCGGATGAGAATGCCCGAATTCTGCAGGTCGCGCAGACCCTTGTGCAGAAAGCTGAATTCAACGTGCAGGATGATGATAACTCGCCCTTCACACCCCACTCCCCGCAACACTCTGAACCTATGACGCTAAACACTCAACTTAATCCGGAGGATTACGACATGGACGACACGAAGAAGAAACACGATGACGCGGCTGCCGGTGCGGCCAAAGAGAAACCCGGCGACACTGGGCCGGATAACCGGGGCGGCGACGACCCACAGAAGCGGATTGCCGAACTCGAGAAAGAGAACAAGGCGCTGAAGGCCCAAATTGCCGATCTGCAAAAGCGCATCGAAGAACTCGAAGCGGAACGGCAGGCGGCGGCGAACAAATCCCGCGCGCGCAATCTCCTTGCCAAACTGGAAAAACAGGGCGTGGACTTTGGGGGCGATGACGAGCGGGAGATGGAACTGAAGCGGTTGACCGAACTCTCCGACGAAGCCTTTGCGGCGACCGAAGCGGCCTTTTCGCGCATGGTGCGCAAAGCCAAGGCTGAGGCCGAAGCGAAGGAGGAGAAGGCGGACAAGTCTGACAAGAAAGAAGAATCCAGAGCGGAAACCGACCCGCCCATGCGAAGCGATGCCGGCGTACGTCCGCGCGATGTGGATGACCGCAAGACGACCCTCGAAGACAAATTGCGCAGCGGGTTCATGGCGGCCTATGAGTCGCGCGTAGGCGTCACCACAAACGAGTAACCTGAACACATAGGAGAAACGATTATGCCTTTTATCAATCCATGCCATCGCGGCCTCGCCTACGGCGACGGCCATATCCAGGGCAACGGCGCCCTGGGTCAGGTCGTTTCCATCGCCGGGAACGACCTCTTCGCGGTGAATACCGACCCCACCGCGCCATCCTTCGGGCTGCTCATCAAGGACTATGCCGCGGGCGATATGCCCGGCATTTACTGCATGGGCGGCGTTTACGAAACCGATGTCTTTGAGGGAACCATCAGCGCGGGCGACGCGATTAAAGTCTCCGCGAACGGCAAACTCATCGGCGGCGTTATTGGCACGGATGAGTTGGTCATCGCGCGGGCCATTTCCGTGGCCGGCGGAACACTCAAATTCCGGCTACTCATTTAAGGAAAGGAACCCCAATCATCATGAAAACCCATAATGTGAACATCCACAGCCAGGAATACATGGAGACCATGGCGCGCCTCATGAGCGAGGCGCTGGAGTCTCCGGATGGCATGCGCGCCCTGGCCGCGGCCATCGCGGCCCCCATCGAGCAGGAAATCAAGCGCAAGGAAATCTCCTCGCTGTTGCTCACTCGGCACACGCTGCCCAAGGGTGAACGGCCCGTTTACCAGAAGAAGCCCACCGTCAAGGCCCACTGGATCAGCACGGAAGGCGAGGCTCAGGAACAGGAGGTCGGCAAGGACGAGGTCGAATTCCCAACCCACCGTATCCATTCCGCGCCCATGGTTGATATCTCCGTGTTGAAGCATGGGAACATCGGTACGCTCACCGACATCCAGACGGGTGCGGCGGATGAAATCCGCAAGGAAATTGACAAACGCACGCTCACCGTCATCTCGGCGGCCGTGCCTGCCTCGAACACAGTCGAGATCTCCGGCGACGACCTCACGGCGGATGGACTCAACGAAGCCATCTCCATCATTGAGGACATGGAACTCACGGTGAAGTACATTATCATGCGCGGTCGCCGCTTCAACGACATGCGGGGCTGGGAACTGGACCCGCAGACCAAGCAGGAACTGCGTGCCAAAGGCGTCATTAAAAACTACGGCTCCGGCGGCATTCTGCTGACCTCGGCCATGCCCCTTGACGAAATCCTCCTGATTCCGGACGAAGAAATTGGCAAACTGCCTGTGCGCGAGACGCTCAAGACCGAAGCCATCGAGCAGAAAACCCGTTTTAAGACCGGTTGGCTCGTCTGGTCGGAACAGGGTCAGGGGGTTACACGCCCGAACATTCTCGCGAAGATCAAGATTCTCGGCAGCTGAGGGAGAACATAAATCATGGAGAAACTTAAAAATATACGTCCCGGCATGCTCGTGATTGCTGATGCCTGCCTCAAACTGACGCCCGGGCAGGTTGTTGAGGTAGAGACACTGACGAAACAGATGGAACATCTACTCGCCTCAGGACACCTGGCTAGGGCGGACAAAAAGGCGGTCGTACCGCAGCAGCCCCAGCAGGCTGAGATAAAAGAAGCGGCCGACTTGTCCAAGATGACGGCGCAGGAGGCTATCGCCAGCATTAACGACATGAACGATCCTGAAGGGGTGCAGGCACAGATGCGTACCGAGAAGCGCCGTTCTGTACTGGATGCGCTGGAACGCAAGAAAAAGGACCTGGCAGGTGGCAACGAGTGACCTGCTGGTAATCCTGCGCACGGATCTCGGCGATGTGGATGCCGCGCTCTTTGACGAGACCAGTCTGACGCGGTGCCTGCACCGGGCTGCGCTGGTGCTCGCACGCGATCTGGATTCGGCCTTTGCCATTCAGGAGGGCGAGATTGTCCCCGCTCCAGAAGATGTGGAACAGGAACTTCTGCTCCTGCTGGCTCGGATTCACGCGTGCGAAATTATGCGGTCCCGTACTGCCAATGCCTTCGCGTTCAGCAGCGGCGACAAACGCGTGGACAAGAGCAGACAGCCCGAGCATTGGGCCAGATTGGAAGCGGATTTACGCGCCCAGTATCGGTTGCGATTGAAAGATGTAAAGCCCGACGCGGCCCTGGTCGAAGATAACTATTTCATCAGTCCGGGACATATTACGCCGGTGGTCTATGAACAGGGAGTCAATGTATGCCCTTACTGTCATGTTCAGAGTGCGCTTCGGCCGTGTCCGACGTGCGGGCGATGATATGTTCGTCCGGCCAGATGGCGACTGTTCTACGACGTGATGTCGGCGAAAACCTCTTTGGCCACGACGCGGAACCGTTCAACGAAGCCGGAACCCTTCCCCTGGAATTGAACCGGACACCCCCTGAAGACTTGCCCGGCGATATCGACGCGGTAGCGTCGGTATTACCCGAGGCGGATGTTCAGGATGAGGACCGGCTTACCCTCGAGGGAGAAACCTACCGGATACAGACCATAGTCGAGGAACGATTGTTCGGTGTGGTCACGCACAAATCATTGCGGCTGGTGCAGATCGATGTCGGTTAGACGCACAGGCGATTGGGATAAGGCTCGTGCCATGCTCGGCAACTCTCTCGGCCCGCGCATGGCTGCGGCGTTACAGGCTGCGACCATCAAGAACGTACTGTTGCTGGTACGGGAAATTCAGCGTGGCATCAAGAATCAAGCGCCCGGCGGCGTACCCTTTGCCAAACTGGCGGAAAGCACCGTCGACCGGAAAGGCTCCAGCAAAGCCCTTATCGATACAGGATTCCTGGTCAACGCCATCACGCAGAAGATCATGGCGGACAAGGCTTTTGTCGGGTTGCTGCGCGGTACGGTCAACGCCCAGGGCGAGGACATGGTGAACATCGGCGCGGTCATGGAATACGGCGCCACCATCCAGCATCCCAGCGGCGCGACCATCATCATACCCGCGCGCCCGTTTCTGCATCCAGTGATGGAGCAGTATCGAAAGGAGATTATCGAGAACTACAGAGAAGCCATAGGTTCGGTTTTCAAGTAAATAGAGGACTCTTGTCATATTCACCGAGTTCCCAGGCATCATATGAACCACGAGAAGGATGTGAACCGACCCACCCCTTCTGCCCCAAGCACTTCAGCGAACACGTTTCTGCACTTGTCTTTAAAATAGATCTCAGTCGATCCTTGACAATAGAGGCACCACCTGATGCTAAAACGACTTGATTGCAGTTCTCAAAAAGATACTTCAAACACTTATCGTTCAACTTTGTTATCTCAGGAGAATCTGCTGTCACCTTTGTGGAGTATGTTTCATATTTGGCAAAACAATTTCCAAGCAAGATACGGCCATAGCCAAGATCGGCTTTGTATCGCAAGTAGTTGATTAGGCGAGAGACAGTGCGGTCAGATTTAGCTTCCGATTGAAGCGCTTTACTTGGATTCATGGCTAGAACGCCTAGAGTGGCAGGTACTGTTGGGGTTACAGTGGCCAACAAGAGAAACCGGAAATCTAGATCGTGGTTTCCATTTTCCTGCCTGCGAAATACCCCAAGAGTTGGAATTGGTGACTTCTTTCCAAATAGGCTTGGTTTAAGAACGGTTTCAAACACAGTCCATCCATTCCTGGACCAAGTTCTTTCGAAAGCCTCAACCTGCATATCTTTCCTCGTTGTTGTCATTTCAGATAATACCGACCCGAATAACATACCGAACAGCCTACGAAATGTTATGTGCAGTATTCAACTCCGCTCTTGCTCATTGAGCCGACACTTTCCCGCACCTTCCGGTAAGTAACCCTCAGAGTGCTTACTGGAGGACATTGACTTGAATGTAATTCTGAATGTCGTTGAAGCGTTTATCCGGCTCGTAAAGCGCGAGGTCCATGCGGATGCCGTGCTGGTGGCGGCGGACGACCTGTTCGAGGTGAAGCGGACGCCGAGCGTACTGCTGCAAGGGCCTGTGCTTACCGAGAACACGGCCCGTCGGACAACGGCCCGGCTTCTGGAGCGTGATGTACCCGCCCTTTCCTACGAGGAATGCAAGGCCCCGCGTCTCTACCACCTGGACTTTGACATTGTGGTCACTACAGCCACGGAACCGGAATTGCTCGAGTTCCAGGAGCGCATCGCGCGCTTCTATCAGGTCCATCCGGTGCTCGACATGTCGCCGGACGGGGCGCTCAATCTCACCGAACTTACCCCGCTGGGCGGACTCAAGCGCGTCAACCTTTCCAACCTGCGCCAGGCAAGCGGACGTGCCCGGATAGAGGATTGCCCTGTCTACGACGGCATTGTGCGCGAGGGCAAGCTCATTCGTGACCGCACCTTCCAATACGCCGGCGACATCGAAGAAACTCGAACCCATGAACCCCCATTGATAGGAGAAAACCATGATTGAAGTGAAAAACCTTCTGTTTCAACCGCTGGCCTTTCAGTTAACCGGCGGCGGCAGCCTGCACCTTGGACCGCGCGAGCGCCATACCATTAAGCCAGAGCAAGTCTCGCCTGAACTTGAGCAGGCCAAACGGCGGCATTTTGTGGACTTCCGCAAGGTCGAAAGCACCGAGGCTGCCACCACGGAAGCCCCGGAACAACCCAAGTCCGGCCCCAAGCGGACCCGTAGGAGCAAGTAGCCATGTCGCCACAACTATCCCCTGGCGTGATGGTCCGCGAGACGGACTTCAGTTTTTATGTCAAACAGATTTCAACCTCATCGGCGGCCATGGTGGGCATCGCGGAACGGGGTCCCATTAACAAACCGGTGCTCGTGACAAGTTGGGAGCAGTTCATCAACACCTTTGGCGGCTATATCGCTGCGGGATACCTCGCCTACGCCGCACGCGCCTTTTTCGATAACGGCGGCGCGGTGCTCTGGGTGAACCGTATTGCGCATCTGGACAACCCAACGGATAAGAGTACTCTGACGGCAGAAAACTCCTCGATCACCCTTAGCGGGCGGGATGCAGTTTCGGCTTCGCTGCAAACGGGAACGCCCGGAACGAACGGGATCATTTGGACAGCCCAAGCGCCTGGTATCGCGGGCAATGCCGTCTCCATCGCGCTGGTTGCCGAGGGCAACGACACGCCGCTGTCGGTCGAAGTCATCAACACGGCAGTAACGGTTCATCTGGCAACGGACGGTACGGGCGTGGTCACAAGTACAACGAATGAAGTCGCTGCGGCGGTCATGGGCCACCATTCTGCGTCAGTCCTGGTGTCGGCAGTTACCGAAGACACCGGCGGCGTTACCGCCGTGGTGGCAGCCAACCTTGCTGGTGGCACGGATGCCGGGGACGCCCTCGAAGTCTTGGCCATCAATGAAGGCGTCTGGGGCGACCGTCTCTCCATCGAAATTGCGGACGGCAGCCAGGACCCGGCAAACACCTTCGACCTCACGGTCCGGTACAAAGGGAACGTCGTCGAGGTTTTCAAAGACCTGTCCATGGACGAGTCTTCTGCACATCATATTGAACTGGTCGTAAACGACAAGTCGAACTGGATTACCACAAACGACCTGTCCGCGACCACGGGTCTTGCGACGGACCGGCCTGCCACGGGTATGTATATCCTTGCCGGAGGGAACGATGGCCTTGTTGACCTTTCGGACATTGACTATATGGGCGATCCGTCGCAACATACGGGCTTCTATTCCTTTGACGAAATCGACGCGCTCAACATCCTGATGGCGCCAGGCATTACGACCGCGCCGGTCATCAGCGGCGCAATTGCCTATGCCGAATCCAGAATGGACCTGATCTTCGTGGCGGATGCTCCCATCCACCTGGAACCGCAGGAGGCTGTAGATTTTCGCAAGGGTCAAGGCATCTACTCGCATGCGGCCTTCAACTCCTCTTATGCCGCCCTCTACTACCCCTGGATAGAAATCACCGACCCCATGACGGGGAAGAAAAAACTGGTTCCGCCTTCCGGCGCGGTGGCTGGCTGCTATGCGCGCAGCGACCAGAAGACACAAGTGTGGTATGCCCCGGCCGGCATTGACCGAGGGCGCATCCTGAACGCACTCTCGGTAGCCTATAAGACCAGCCGCGGTGAGCGGGATGTGCTCTATCCTGAAGGCGTCAATGTCATTGCGGTGTTCCCGGATACCGGCATCAACATCTGGGGACAGCGAACACTGCAAAGCCAGCCCTCTGCCGTGGATCGCGTCAACGTCCGACGCCTCATGATGTTCATGGAAGAGGCCATCGCCGAATCCTCGCGATTCGTGGTCTTTCAACCCAACAACCCGCAGACCTGGCGTTCGCTGCTGCGGCTCATCAGGCCGTTCCTGCAGGACATCAAGGACAAAGGGGGGCTCTACGATTTCGCGGTGCAGTGCGACGAGGAAACGAACACGCCCGTCGTCATTGACCGCAACGAACTGATTTGCCGCATTTTCGTGAAGCCCACGAAGACGGCGGAATTCATTGAACTGAACTTCATCATGACCGATACCGGGGCATCCTTCTCGGAAATCCTCGGCAACGCATAGGAGATACCCACAATGCGTAGTGGCAATATGCCTCAGAGTCTCTATCAGAACTGGCAATTCGCCATCGAGGTGAACGGCTTCGACGTGGCCTTGTTCCAAAAGGGCCAGGAGCCAACGACGGAATTCGAAGAGGTCGCCTTCGCGCCCGGTGGGTCCATGTTCGACCAAAAGGTGGCGGGCCGGGTGAAGTTCGACGACATCGTGCTGGAGAAAGGCATTCTTCAGGATGGTACCGACGAAGCCACGCTGGACTGGCTGAAACAGGAGGTGGACGTGAATGCCACCACTGGCGGCTTGCCCAATGACTACATGCGCGATATCGACATCGTCCGCTATGACCGTTCTGGCAACGAGACGCGGCGCTGGACGCTGCATGGCGCCTGGGTCAAGAAAGTTGAGTACACCGAACTGGAAGGGGGCAACACGGAAAACACCATTGAGTCCCTGACCATCTGTTATCAGTTCTGGACCGACGATTAATCGTCGGTTTACTGGTTAGCTGGTTTCTGGTGCTTGGTTACGAGAGCAACCAGAAACGAGCCACAAGGAACAAAACACTGCGAAGCGACTGAAAGGAAAGAAGCCTATGTACACCTTTGAACTCCCCAGCGGTACCGCGGCCACATTGCGACCCATCACGGGCAATGAGGAATCGCTGCTTACCGACCGCCGTCTGATGAAAAATGGAACAGCGGTGAACCAGGTGCTTTTGAACTGCCTGGAAAGTCTCGGCGGCAACGAGAAACCTTCCATGGAAGACATACTTGTCCTGCTCAGCGGGGACCGACTTTTTCTGCTGGTAAAACTGCGACAGATTTCCTTCGGCGACGAAGTGGCACTGTCCTTGCATTGTCCCGACCCGTATTGCGGCGAAGACAACCCGGTTGAGATCAATCTTGAAGATCTGGAAATCACGCCTTATCCCAGTGAACGCGAGTTTCGATTCAAACTACCGCGTTCAGAGAAGGAAGTTGTGTTTGTGCCGCTTGACGGTCACATGGAAAAGCGTCTTGTCGCGCTGAAAAACCCGACCATCCATTCTGCCATGCTTATGCGGATCAAGGAAATGGGAGGCAAGCCCCCCACGCGCAAAGCCTTCCTCGATTTACCGGCCTATGACCTCAATGCATTGCGCGGCGAGATGCGAAAAAAGGACGGCGGCATCGACACGGTTATTAAGACGAGTTGCCTTGCCTGCGGTACGGCTATTCAGACCCGGCTGGAAGCGGAACCGGCTTTTTTATTCCCTCAGGCCGCCACCCTCTGAGCGACGTTTTCTTTCTGGCCTACGGCGGACTGCACTGGAGCTATGGCGACGTGATGACCATGCCCACGCACGTCCGCCGCAGTTTTGTGGAGATGCTGGAAACACAACTCGAACACGAGCGAAAGGAAATGGAGCGTAAGAAGTGAACGACCTGGGATTAGGCGTTGTCGTTTCGATGAAGGACGCGTTTTCCCGCAATGCGATGCGGGTCCAGTCCTCAATGCAATCGCTGGATGCTTCTGTGGCGGAAGCCAGCGAACGGATGACGCGCAACCTCGACCGTATCCAGAAGGGTACCGCCATGATCGGTGCGGGTCTGGCCCTGCTGGCGGTGCCTGCTGCGCTCGTGGCATCAACGGTTGAGTCCCAGAAAGCTCTGGGCGAACTCGCCTCGCTGGGCGTCAAAAATCTTAATGCCATCGAAAACGCCGCGGAATCGTTTACGAATCAGTGGGCGGGCACGCACAAGGCGGAATTTATCGCGGCAACCTATGATGTGAAATCCGCCATCTCCACGCTAAGCGACGAGGCCGTCGGTGTGTTTACCCACATGGCGGCGCTCACCGGCAAGGCAACAAAGGCCAGCACTGATGAGATGGTCGGCACTTTCACCACGGCCTACGGCATTTTCAAACCGCTCATGGCGGACATGGACGACATGGCATGGGCAACCGCCTTCTCCGGCGCGTTGTCCCAGACGGTGGCCTCGTTCAAGACAACAGGACGGCAGATGGCGGAGGCCATCAAGAATATTGGCGCTGTAGCCGCGGCATCGCATGTGCCCCTTGAGGAGCAACTGGCAATCCTTGGACAACTCCAGACGACCATGCCGGGCTCAGAGGCAGGCACACTGTATAAAGCCTTTATGATGAAGGCCGCCGAAGCCGGCGACGAACTTGGACTATCGTTCACCAACTCGTCAGGCCGGCTCAAGGGCGTGGTTGATGTGTTGCGCGAGATACAAGGTCAGTTCCCGGACCTCTCCCAGGCGGCCGCCCAGGTGAAACTGAAAAAGGCCTTCGGCTCGGATGAGGCGGTCAAGTTCGTATTGCAGATGTCGCAGGGAATGGGCGCGCTTGAGGGCAGCATTCAGTCCATCCGTAAATCCATGCTCTCCGGGACGGCCGTGACCGAGGAGATGGCCAACGCGATGAACATGGATATCGGAGCACAGTTCATTCTCTTGCGGCAACAACTTGGGAATCTCTTTGAAACACTTGGAAAGACTTTACTGCCCGTTGTGACCCCGGTTATCAGAGGGATTTCCAGGGTCATTATGTTATTCCAACGTCTGGCGAAGTCCATACCTGGGCTGACCCGCGTGGTACTGACATTGTCTCTTGCGCTGGGCAGCATGCTCGTGGTAGCGGGAAGCGTTATGGCGGGTATTGGGATGATTGGCCTCGCGCTGCCGGCTATCAAGGCGGGCATCCTCGCTATTGGCGCTTCGGCTACGGGCCTGGGCGCTACCATCGCCGCATGGTTTTTCCCTGTTACGGCGGCTATCGCGGGTATCGTTTTGGCGGTGTACCTCCTGAAGAAGGCTTGGGAGACCAACTTTGGCGGTATCCGCGACACGGTTCTTGGCGCCTGGGAAAAGGTACGTCTCGCGGTCCAGGGTATTCGGGCGCTGGTAACTTCTCTAAATGGCGGTGTCGGGCAGATGTCTGCGGAACTGGCCCAGAATCTCGAGGCAGCGGGACTCATGGGTTTTGTCACCACGGTCTTCAAGGGTTACTACCGCGTCCGTACGTTTTTGGCCGGGCTGTGGGGATCGTTTTCAGAAGTCTTTGGTAGCATACGCGCCATACTGGAACCCGCCGTGCAATCGCTCATGACGGCCTTCGGCGCACTGGGACGCGCGGTGTTCTCCATACTGGAGATCTTTGGCGTGGCGACTGGGGCCACGGACGGCGCGGCTTGGCGTAGTTTCGGGCAGGTTATCGGGACTGTGGCTGGCGTGTTGTTGCAGGGTGTGGCCTACGCATTGCGCGTTGTGATTTGGAATCTGTCGCTACTTGTTCGGGGCTTGGCCGTGGTAGTTCGCGCCGTAACCTGGGCGGCAAAGATCATCGTGGCTGGCCTGGTATGGGCCGGGCAGTTCGCATACCGATTCCTGCTGCCCGTGCGCATGATCGCGCAGGCCTTCGTGGCAGCAGGCAGGATCATTCACACGGTCTGGCGGATACTCACCGGCGACATGTCCGTTGTGAACGGATTGAAGGCTATCGCAGGCGCGGTGGGCCAATTCCTGCTAACCCCATTCCAGTGGGCAAAAGACGTTCTTGCCGGACTATGGTCAGGCTTGAAGTCCATTCCCTCAGCTATTGGCAGCCTCTTTGCCGGACTGGGCAATGTCATTCTCCTTCCATTCCGGCTCATCGGACGCGTATTCGAATGGATTCGCGGATTCTTCATCGGTGATGGCGGCGGTATTCTGGGGAATGTGTTCTCCTTCGGGGCGTCCATTCTGCGAATCCTTGGGGGTGGCATCCTGTCTCTGGCACTGCTTCCGTTGCGTTTGCTTCAAGATGTGTTCGGGAAGGTGCTCGGTTTCTTCTCCGGAGGTGAAGGTGGATTGTTGAGCCGGGCATTCGCGTTCGGCGTGGGCATTCTGAAGGCGCTCGCCAGCGGAATTCTGAGTCTCATCGCCGTACCGCTTGAGGCGGTCTCGTCGCTGGGCGGGATCATACTTTCGGCATTGGGCCGGATCCCAGAAGGAATCGCGGGGCTATTCTCTGGAATCGGCGCCCTCCTTGCCGCGCCATTTCGGGCAGGAGCGGCTGTTGCCGGGACCTTGTGGGAAACGGTGCGGACAGGCGCGTCGTCAGCCTTTGAGACGGTCACTACTGCAGCCCAATCCATCGTCCCAGGGCTGCAATCCGTCTGGACAGGCATCAAAGGCGGCCTGAACGAATTCGCACAGGGCGTGCAATCCGCCGCCATTGGTATCCATGACGCCATGGCCGGCGCCTTCGCACGTATCGGTGAAGGCGCCACGGCGCTGTGGAATGGTCTGCGCGATGGCATGGCCTCTGTGGTGGGCGCCATCCAGTCGGGTTTAACGCGTGTGGCCTCGGTGGCCGGAAATGTGCTTGGAAAGGCACGAGACATTGCGACGGGTGTTGGCGGCACCGTCATGGACGTGGGTCGTGGCGCGCTCAAAAGCGCAGGCGACATGGCCGGTGGCATCTGGGGCGGCCTGAAGAACGCCGCTGCCTGGGTGGTTGGAAAAGAAACGCCACAGCCCGCTGGGGCACCGCCACCGACTGCCATTCCTGTAACAGTTGCGGCGGCCCCCGCTATCACGCAGCAGGTCTCACTCATTCCAAAGGTTCGTGAGGAACTCATCCCCCCCACCTTTGAGGCGGTGCTTAATCTAAAGCCTTTGCTTACTGAACAACTGCCCAATCTTTTTGCGGAAGTCCTGCCGCGTCTTGACACCTCGCTGATTCCACGGGCATTTCAGGCAGCGTTGCTTTTGACGCCGGTAATATCCGGGGGTGTACCTGATGCGTTTACGGCGGCGAGTATTGCCCAGCACACGCCAATCGCGATGGTACAAGCGCCACAAGAGCCTGTGGTTCATGAAGCCCCTGCGGCCCCGTTCGATACGAATAACATAACAGCCAGCATTGCCGCGCCTGTTGTCACTACGCGCGTAGTATTACCCGAAGTATCGGCGATGAACATTCCCGTCTCGCCACAGTTACGGGATGTTTCGCCGACACTATCGCCCATGCCGCTGAATATCGTTCCGCGCTCCGTTCCAGAACTGGAACTCGGGGCAACTCTTCGCCCCCTGAGCCTGCCCGCGCTTGATACGACCATTGCTGGAAAGGTCGTTGTGTCTTCACCTGAGTTTCCAGACGTGGGTCTGTCCGCGCAGTTGCTTCCTGTCACGCCAGGAACAATGAATGTCCCAGGACTGGTT
>Ga0123335_1000374_pt1 | contig 74733 bp, 70 predicted proteins | sample BiotimSIPDNA_2_FD_89707 | JGI IMG/M metagenome (GOLD analysis project Ga0123335, IMG submission 89707) | Anaerobic biogas reactor microbial communites from Washington, USA - Biogas_R2 time_0 SIP DNA | ecosystem: Engineered > Bioreactor > Anaerobic > Unclassified | place: Washington, USA... | reverse complement strand
ACGACCACGACCACCCAAAAGCCGACCACGGCCACGACAACCACAACGACCACGACCACCCAAAAACCGACCACGACCACGACCACTACGACCGAGAAGCCGACGACGACAACGACGTCAACGACGTCTGTTCCCCAGACAGTGGTAGTCGCGGGGTATTTCTGTTACGACTTTGAAACAGAAGTGATACGTCTTGTTAATATAGAGCGGGCAAAAGAGGGACTGCGTCCTGTCGTGGCAAACAAGTCACTTCGCAGCTCAGCGGCATTGAGAGCTGTGGAGATTGTTGAGTCCTTCTCACATACGCGTCCGAACGGAAAGAAATGGGCGACCGCTATTAATGTTAATTATGTATGTGCCGGTGAGAATATTGCGGCAGGGCAGCGGACGCCTGAGCGAGTGGTTCAGGCTTGGATGGAATCCGAAGGTCATCGCAAGAATATTATGAATCCGAAATACAGCGAAATTGGGGTGGGTTGTTACTACGACGCAGACCAACCCTATCGCTATTATTGGGGGCAATTATTTGCCGGATACGGGAACTAGAAAAGGCGGGTTGGGAGCCCGCCTTTTCTACGTACTCATAAAACAGGCCGCCATAGAGGGCGGCCCGCTTTCAATGTTGTCTCGTATTACTGATTACGCTTCTTTTTCTTCCAAACGTTTCTCCATCGTTTTTTCGACGGCGTTCACAATATTCTGGTAACCCGTGCAGCGGCACATATTGCCGGAGAGCTCTTTTCTGATCTCATCGCGTGAATAGCGTTTTCCTTCTCTTAAGAGATGCTCTGCCGACATGATAAAGCCCGGGGTGCAAAAACCGCACTGAACGGCTGCTTCGTCGATAAAAGCCTGTTGGATATCCGAGATGTTACCCTCTTCATCCATTAAGCCTTCAAGTGTGGTCACTTCCTTGCCATCAATCCAGATGGCGAGGAAAATACAAGAATCGTAGGGGACACCGTTGATCAAGACGGTGCAGGCTCCGCATTCACCGACCTCGCAGCCCTTTTTGACGGATGTCATGCCGAATTCATTGCGCAGCATATCCGCTAAGGACTCGCGCACATCGATCGACGCGGCGACTTCTTTACCGTTTAATGTGAATGTGATCGCTTTATATTGGATCTGACTCATGATACTTTACCTCCCGCGCGCTGAATCGCTTCTGTGAGGCCGCGACGCGCCAGCTCTCCCTGAATCTGCAGACGGAACTCTTTTGTCGCGCGCCAGCTTGTTCTGGGGTTGACATCTTCGAGTGCGCCCGCGGCGAATGCCTCCACCGTGTCAGCGGACACCGGCTTATCTTTGACAGCCTGTTCGGCCGAAGGTGTTCTCATCGGGACCGGGCCCGCGACACCGTAGCCGATTCTGGCATCCAGAATGGTTTTCTTGTCTTCACTCAGCTTGACATTGACCGAACATGCGCTGGTTGCGATATCCATCGCGTTGCGCATGGCGTACTTGATGTAATGGCCGAAATAACCTTGGTAGTTTTCCCGACGAATCAAGATAGCCGTCGCGATTTCATCGGGACGAAGGTCCACTTTCTTCGCGCCGAGATAAAACTCGGTCAAGGGGACAAGTCGGACGCCGTCTTTACCGGTGAGCTCCATCAGGGCGTCGTGCGCCAGAAGGGTGGAGGCCGTGTCCGCGGATGTCACACCATTACAGGTGTTGCCGCCGATGGTTCCGATGTTTCGTACCTGAGGTCCTCCGACGGCGTCAGCCGCCTCCCCTAAAACAGGGATGAGCTCTTTAATGAGCGGATCATTGGCAAGATGAGTAAAGCTTGTCAAAGCTCCGATTCGGAGCGTGCCGTCCTCGTCAAGCGTCACACCGCGCAGTTCGTCTAATCGAAAGATGCTGATCAGGTCACAGCCAGCCATTTCACCGGCCCGGATGCTGATCAGGATGTCGGAGCCGCCGCTGATGATTTTTGCCTGGGGCTGCTCGACGCGCAATTGGACCGCGTGTTCGACTGATGTCGCTTCGTAAATGTGATTAATATCGTACATAGTATCTCCTCACTTACTCATTGCCACGCGACTGCAAATCAGGGCTTTTTGTCTCAACAGCGGTCGTTTCCGGCTCATCTGTGACGTGGATGACAGTATCTTTCAACTCCTCGTACGCTTTGCGACGAAGTTTTCGAGCTTCTTCTGATTCGAGAAGACCGGCTTTTGTGAAATCCTTAAACAATTGATGCGGCGACATCGGGATCGTGTTGACACTGACACCCGTTGCCTGCAGCACCGCATTGCGGATGGCCGGGGCAGGGGAACAGGCCGGCGGTTCGCCGAGCGCTTTAGTGCCAAAGGGGTTGGTCGGCTCCCAATTCTCAACAAAACCCGCTTTCAGATCAGGATGATCCATCGTGGTCGGAAGCTTGTAGTCGAGCAGGTTGTCGTTCAAGACGCGGCCCGTTTTTTCATCGATGAGCAAGGTCTCATAGAGGCCGTAGCCAATGCCCATGCTCATGCCGCCGTGTACCTGTGCTTCCGCAAGCGCGGGATTGATCAGCTGGCCGCAGTCATGCACGTTGACGATATCCAAAAGCTTTACCTGGCACAGGGGGATGTCGACTTCGACTTCCGCGATGGAAACGCCAAATGAGTAAGCATTACTTCGGACCGAGTAGGTACTTTCAGCCGCCACGTTCTCACTGCGCTCCATATCGTACAGCGTTTCAGTCAGCATGTATTCAAGCGACATTAGGACGCGCCCGTCTGTCTTACGCACGATGTTTCCGTCAACCACATCGAGTACTTCAATGGGCATACGCGTCATGTCGTGCGCGTGTTTCAACAACTTTTCGCGAAGGATCTTACCTGTCTGCGCGATGGAGAAACTTGAGACATAAGTCTGGCGTGATCCGTATGCGCCGGAGCCGTAAGGGGTGACGTCCGTGTCCTGATTCGTGAACACATGCACGTCTTTTGCCTTAACGCCGACGGCGTCCGCGACCATTTGCGAGAAGACCGTATCAAAGCCCTGGCCAATTTCCGTCTCGCCGATCATGGCCTGGATGGAGCCATCCGGATTCATCATGAGGCGGCAGGTGGAGGTCTCAATACTGATCGGCCAGACTGCGGTGTTGTACCAGAACAACGCCAAGCCGATTCCCTTACGCACGGGGCCCGTTTGATTCTTATACAACTCGTGTTTGCGGTCGTAGTCCATCAGCTCGCGTGCCTTGTCCATGGTCTGGCGCAGGCTGTCGTCGTAGAGTTCGTTCTTTGAAAAATCGTCATAGTAGCCGACAGGCATGCAATGTTTTTGCCGGAACTCATGCGGATCAAGATCCAATGCCTTGACAATGTCATCGACATGGCTTTCCAGCTGGAACATCGCCTGCGGAATGCCGTAAGCGCGCATCGCGCCGGCCACCGGCTTGTTCGTATAGGCGGTCCAGCAATCGGTCACAATATTGTCGCAGGGGTAAAGCTGAGGGACAGCTCCCATCGCCTTTTGTGAAACACCATGTCCGTGTGAGGCGTAGGCGCCGTTATCGGAATAGAGTTCCATTTTTCTTGCGACCAGCTCACCGTCCGGGCGAAGCCAGGAAATCAAGTGAGCGTGCATGGCGTGGCGTACGCGGTTGCTGACGAAGGTCTCCTCGCGACTTGTATCAAATTTGACAGGATGGCCACCGATTTGAGTGGTCATCCAGGCGCATAAAGGCTCGTAAAGCGCGTCTTGCTTATTGCCAAAACCGCCCCCGATGTAGGGTTTAATGATGCGTACCTTTCCCCAGGGCAGGCCCAGGGACTGGGCGACAATACGCCGGATCAGGTGGGGGATTTGTGTCGATGAGACGACGGTGATGCGACCGCCCTGCTCTTCATAGGCGTAACAGACATGGTTCTCAAGGTGTGCGTGCTGGACAGTCGGTGTGTGATACCAGCCTTCCACCTTGATGAGTCCTTCTTCTTTAATGGCTTCTTCGTAATGGCCAATCGTGATGTTAGAATGCCCCAAAACATTGTCCGGACGCTCCTCGTGGATAACGGGGGCACCTTCCTGCATGGCTTCGATCGGATCGAGCACAAAGGGGTATTCCTCGTACTCGACTTTCAGCGCTCTGATCGCGCGGTCCGCGGCCACGTAGTTTTCCGCGATGACAACCGCAATGTCGTCACCGTAGTAGCGAACATGCTCATTTAGTATTTTACGGTCGGCAATGTCCTGTTTGGCAGGATCCGTCGCCCAGGGGTGACCCGCGGTCGAGAATAGAATATCGGGGACATCGAAACAGGTGAGGATTTTGACAACACCTTTGATTTTCAAAGCCTCAGTCGTGTCGATGTGAAGCACTCGTCCATGTGCGATGGTTGAGTGTAGGATCCTCGATACATAAGCATTCTTGGGACTTAAGTCATCCGTGTATTTGGCGCGACCGGTCACTTTGTCAAAAGCGTCGACGCGCTTCGCACTTCTCCCAACTTCCATATGTAACTCCCTCTTAGTTTGATTCTACGAAAATAGAATTTCCGTTAAGTCTTCCCGGAAGTATAGCATAAATGGGGGAGCATCCACAAAAACACAGATGACATTTGTCAAATATTCATGCATTATACCCTTATTAATCGCTCATCATCAAATGACGTCATCCGTGATCAGTACCTATATAATGGTTATAATTTTGAAGACCCAAGTTGATGTTGCGGGAGAAAACTATGGAAAATCGATTCACAAAGATTATTGAACAGGTGAAAAACGGCGCAACAAGTAAACGCTGCGCGGTTGTTTGTCCGGACGAAAATACACGCTTAGCCGCAAAACACGCCGAGGCGATGGGGCTTATACAGGCCTCCTATTTTGAGGATGCCAAACAGGCCGTCATAGCGGTTCATCACGGCGAGCAGGATATGATCCTTAAAGGGAATGTCGATACGACGGTTCTTTTAAAAGAAATTGTTCATAAGGAATACGGCTTACTCACAGGGTCTTTGATTTCACATGTCGCCGTCCTTGATGTGCCGCGCTACCATAAACTGCTCATGATCACAGATGGCGGGATGGTGATGTATCCTGGCCTGGATCAGTTGCAGGGTATCTTGAACAATGCGTTAGAAGCGATCAAGGCCTTCGATGTCAAGACGCCTAAAGTCGCCTGCTTGGCTGCCGTGGAAAAGGTCCATGAGCGGATGCCTGAAACATTGCGGGCCGCTGAACTGAAAGCATTGTCCCCAAAAGGGGTTTTCGGTGACGCGCAGGTGGAAGGGCCGATCTCCTTTGACCTTGCCTTTGAAAAAGAAGCGGCGCAATTGAAAGGCTATGACAGTCCCGTGGCGGGCGACGCGGATATCTTCCTCGTACCCGATTTTGTCTCAGGTAACTTACTGGCAAAATCGCTCGTTTATGGTGGGGGGGCTCGTTTTGCCGGATTTTTAATGGGTGCCCGAACCCCTGTGGTATTAACTTCACGCTCAGCGTCAACCGATGAAAAGATTTATTCAATTGCCTGTTCCGCCTTGGTTGCCGCGGATCAGGGATAGGAGGGGAATCATGAACATTCTCGTGATCAATCCGGGCTCAACATCCACGAAGGTCGCGCTATTTTCGGGTGAAACTGAGCTCGCTCAAAAAAAAATTAATCATACTCATGACGAGCTTTCGCAATTTGAAACGATCCGCGATGAACTGCCCATGCGCATTATGCGGGTGAAAGAATTTATCAATGAATTACCGATTAAAGGGGACGCGCTTCACGTCGTCGTAGGTCGGGGCGGCATGCTCCCGCCGGTGCGCCACGGCGCCTATGTGGTGGATAAAGCACTCGTGAATACCCTGCTCGATCATCCGGTGGAACAACATGCCTCGAACCTGGGCGCGGGCATTGCGTATGAGATAGCGACTGAATATGGTATTCCGGCGTACATTTACGACTCCGTTTCGGTGGATGAACTTGAACCGCTTGCCCGTTTGTCAGGCGTTAAGGGTTATGATCGTCGAAGTTTTTCGCATGTGTTGAACACGCGTGCGGTCGCGCGCAAAGTGGCCGACCGGGAAAGTTTTGATCTTCTTTCATCCAATGTCATTGTCGCCCATCTGGGTGGGGGCATCTCTCTTAACCTGCAGTCAAAAGGACAGATGATCGATGTCGTCTCCGCCGATGAGGGACCTTTTTCTACAGAACGGGCAGGGGGCTTGCCTATTTTCACCGCCGTACAGATCGCACGGAACGAGGGGATCGACGCGCTTTACGACTATGAAACGGGCAAGGGCGGACTTTTGTCTTACACAGGCTCAAACGATGCCATCGCGATCGAACAGCAAGCCGCGTCAGGGGACGCCTACATGGCCTTGCTGTATGAAGCATTAAGCTACCAGGTTGCCAAAGCCATCGGCGGCCTTGCCACGGTCGTCGACGGCGATCTTCAGGCAATTATCCTGACAGGGGGGATGGCGCATTCCAAGCGTGTCACAGACGAAATCGAAAAACGGGTGCGTTTTATGGCACCCGTCCATGTATTCCCCGGTGAACTTGAAATGGAGGCCCTTGCCCTAGGGGCCCTTCGCGTCATGCAAAAAGAGGAGGAAGCCTTCTGTTTCCTCCCATAAACATTTACTCGTTGTCGCCGACCGGGTGCTCCATCATATTCTCCCAATAGTCTTCCATATTCGTAGCCTGCTTTTCGCGGGCGCGTATTTCGCGTTCCTGCAGCTTCTTTTCATGTTCAATAATTGCTTCGTTCGGCGTCAGCTCAAGCATGGCGGGATTGTCAATAAAGGAATCAAACAATTCCAAACTCTTGATGAAATAAAAACCATCACAGATGCGTTCATCCAACGTGATGTTCAGGTCGATGGTTTTCTTCCAGACAATTTCCTGAGTGTGGACGTCACGATAGGGTTTCAGATAAATTTTCCCGATCGTGCAAAACATGGAGGTTGTCCCGAATTCATACAGATGATGGAACATCGCGTCTCCGCCGATGCTCCCCATATGCGAGATAAAGATAGAAGAATAAAGCGGGATCAGTTCCATGAGCGCTTTGGGCATCATGCCGTGAAAATCAAGTACACGCGCCAGCCACACGATGAAACGTTTTAAAAAACGCGGCAGTTTTGTGATCATCCCGATGAAACGGTCGTCTTCTTTGCCCGTCGTCCCTTTGATTTCATCAATGCTTTCCGCCATTTTATCTTTGACTTTCGTGAGCGTGTCGTCGCCGTCAAAGCGCACGCGGGCCACGGATTCAATGCCGTCGTCGGTCATGGACGTTTTGACAACGTACAAAATGTCAAAGGTATTGTGCTGGTACAGACGGCGCCCCGCGACAAAGCGATTGAGGTGGGGCCTTCGCATGAAGGTGTGCAGGCAGGCGGCCGAGATGACGTTGAACACCGTGATGCGTGTGCCCAGTTTTCGCTGCTCTCGGATGTAATCTTGAATATTTTCGACACAGTAAGACTTACTGTAATAGACGGCGGATTCATTTCGCCCGCGCATAATATAAGGCATGATGTCGCCAATGGGATCTCGCGTGTCTTTGACGAGTGTACCGTCACTTCTGCGGTAGAACATAAGGTCAACCCCTTCTTAATCAATGTCTTGATTTGGTATTTTGCGTCTCTTTTGTTAAGATAATGCGACGTTTTGTCAAATTATCCGATACATCATAGCATAAGCGCTTTACTATTCGATGAAGAAAATCATTGCTTCGGAATGTTCTTACCAAAACAATATTTGTATGGTATTTTAATGTGGATTGCGGATAGACTGGACGTCGAGCCGCCCGATTACCTGCAACCGGAGAATGTTTAGCAATATATGAAACGACTAATCAAACGGAAAGCCCTGGTGCTTCTCCTTATATCGGCCGTATTTTTGGCATCCGCGCTTTGCGCCTTTTCCTGTCAGCGCGGCCCTGTACCGCCGACGGACGGTTTAAGTACCTTGCCGACAGACTTGGAGTTGACGACGCCCACGACGACGACCGAAACGACGACGACCGAAACGACGACGACCGAAACGACCTCAACGGAAACGACCACGACTGAACCTGAGATCGTGCACTATTACTCGCACGTCATTGTTTTCTTAGACATTCAACGCGTCGTTTTCTTTCACACGGACGTGCGCGGCGAAGCGATCGCGGAAGTGTCGATGCGTATTAACTCGGGGGCCGGCGCTACGCCGACGCCTGTGACGCCCCCGGATAAACCCTTTATCATTTCGGGCTATTCAGCCAAATTGCTGCTGTTCACAAAGTCACGCCCCATAGTCTGGGTGCGTTACGCCACGCATGTGGCGGGAGATATCTTCTTCCACTCGCAACCCTACGATCACTTCGTTGATCCGGACGGTAAAGACGTGCCGCTCGACAAGAGCTTGTTTAACCTTGCCGGTTACCGCTCACTGGGGCACAGCACGATTTCGCACGGCTGTATACGGCTTGCGATGCGCGACGCGGTCTGGCTTGCCAATAATGTGCACCGCGACATGCCCGTATACATCTTCCAAAGTAGTAAGGGCTACAACATCCCCGACTCTGAACCTCTGCCGCCGGTGGACATTAATACAAGATGGGATCCCACCGATACGGATCCTGCGAATCCCTACCGTCAGCGCGAGCAGAACAACATGGCCTGGAAATATAAGCCCGTCGGCACACAGCCGATGACGCCGGCTGGCACCCTGCCGCCCGCTTCAGCTGCGATCGGTAACAAAGACCAGCTCCCAGCGGGCACAAGTTACCGTTACCTCTATACGCCGGACGTGTCGAATCCTGTCCTCAGGACCGTATTTGTTGTCGTCACCTACCCTGACGGCTCCTATGAGGAGGTCAGAACGAAGGTCAATGTTGTGACAGAAGCAGAGATGACCGCCACGACAACACCTCCGGAGACAACCCCGACTGAGACGACACCGCCTGAGGCCACAACAGCACCTCCGGTGACAACGGCACCGCCCGGAACGACGGAACCTGTACCGACCACGACACAAACGCTCGAAACTGAGACGCCCGAAGACGACGATTAGCCAATCTTGTGTATAATGAGCTAAGATTTTTTGTCAATGGCAGGTGTTAAGAGATGAAACGATTTTTTAACTACATCCCGGTCTTGCTTGGCGTCATCATCGTTTCGAGCGCGATCTACGTGACCGGAGGTTTCGCGATTTCGACACCCAGTGTGGCCGAATGGGATGAACCACCTTCGACTGCTGAAACGACACTTGCACCAGAGTCAACCGTAGGGCCGACGACTTTCCCGGAAACGTCGACGGCGACAGCTGCGACGCCAAAAGCGGTACATACGGTCAAAGAAATGACCAAACCACCGATCACCACGACCACAACCACGACATCGAAATGGCCGGATAATTTGGCCGCCTCCGGCGCGAAATTTTCGTCCATTCGAGTATTTTTAGATCTCCAGCGCATCATTTTCTACCGCGTGGATCCTGATACGGACCAAGAATATGAGGCATACGCGGTCCGCTGTTCGACGGGCACCAGCCAGTACAGAACGCCGGTTACAGGCCCGAATAGGCCTTTTATTTTGGGGGGCGCCAAAACCAAACTCACTATCTTTCGTTCCGAGAAGAGCACTGTCGACTGCTGGGTGCGTTATGCCACCCATCTGAGCGGTTCCATCTGGTTCCATTCAGTGCCCTACGACTACATTGGCGAAAAATTCGATCCGTCCCGCTGCTACATGTGGAGCGGCTACGATGTCTTGGGAAAACAGACAAGTTCTCACGGATGCATCCGAATGGCATTGCGTGACGCGAATTTTCTTTACAGCAACTCCTACCGCGGGATGCCCTGTTACGTGATTTCAAGTTACAGCGCGGTGTATCCGGGGCAGACCGCCTTGGCCCCCGCACCCCTCCCGGGCGCACTTCAGGGTCCGCGCAACTGGGATCCGACGGACCCAAGCTATCCCGGCTATTCAACGCCCAAGCCGGTGGTCATCGTGACAAAACCGACGACCACCGCACCGACTGAAGAAGTGACGGAGGAGACGACGGTCACAGTCCCGACAGAACCTGTTGAAACAACGCCGGAAACAGAACCTATCCCCACAGACACGACAGAACCGGCGACCGCAGATGTCACAGAACAAACGACAGAAACAATCGTTGAAACCGACAGCGGAGACTAGCACTCGACGACCCTTTTTTCGCAAAAGAGACCTATGGGTCGTTCTCGCTATGGTTTTGCTTGCCGTCTTCTTGCTTATCCTTGGATATAATCAAAATGTGGGGACCGTGCTTGTGGCCCGAATCTATTACCACGATCGACTGATCGCCCAAACAGAACTCTTGCCGGGGGTTGAAAAAGACTTTCAATTTCCGGAAAACCCCGAGGTATTAATTCACCAGTACAACGACCAGACGATTGCCTTTGTCGTATCTGACTGCAACGACCAGATCTGTGTCAGGACAGGGAAAATCGGCCGGGCTGGGGAATTTTCGGCCTGTGTTCCCAACGGGTTCCTGATTGTCATCAGTCGTTTGGACGGGGAGGGGACTGATGTCGACCTCATCGTGTGAAAGTACAAAAAGAACTGGCACGCGCCACATCGCGCGCATGGGACTTTTCCTTGCGATGGCGCTCGCGCTTTCCATTTTGGAAGGTTTCTTGCCCCCCTTACCTTCGCCGGTACCTATCCGTTACGGGCTGTCCAACATTGCGGTCATGGCCACCCTTCTCTTTTTGGGAAGGCGAGAGGCCTTAGTGGTCGCGGTCATGAAAAGTCTTTTTGTCCTGATGACGCGCGGATTAGTCGCAGGGCTCGTGTCTTTGTCCGGAACCGTGTTGTCAGTCCTGGTCATGATGCTCATGGACTGGATGACGGATAGGCGTGTGTCTTTATTCTTATTGTCGGTGATAGGAGCCATCTTCCATAATCTGGGGCAGTTTTTCATCTTGGTGACGCTTCTTTCTTACCCGCTTCCGCTTCTATACCTCATCCCGATGCTCATCATTTTCGCGGTTTTGACAGGACTATTGTCGTCAAGCCTTCTATACGCCATGATGAAACCGTTAGAATCGTTTTTTAGAGGTCAAGGACAGTGAAGATGAGAGGTAAGCGCGGCTATTTGAAACGCCTGACACTGTGTGTTGCGCTTGTTTTGTCGTTATTTTCTTCATTTTCTTGCAAAAATGGGCTTATCCGAACGGAATTTAATCTGACAGGCCCCTTTGACACCGTATCCTCCGTGATCCTTGTCACAGAGCATCAAGGGGAGGCCAAGCATTACCGGAAGCTTATCGAAGAGGAACTCTGGCGCTATCACAAGCTTTACGATATTTATCACGATTATCCGGGACTTGTCAATATGAAAACGGTGAATGACCGGGCTGGGGAGACCGTCGACGTCGCGCCTGAAATTCTGGATCTTCTCGCTTTCGGTGTGGATGTCTACGAGTGGAGTGGAGGCCGCGTTAACATCGCAATGGGATCTGTTTTAAAACGCTGGCATGAGGCGCGCGAGATCAGTTCTCACGATCCGGATCAAGCCTTTTTGCCACACGGGCAAGATTTGGAAAAGGCCGCTTCCCATATTGATATCAACAAGCTTAAGATCGATCACGATCGGGGAACTGTGACGCTCGCTGATCCGTTCATGTCACTCGATGTCGGAGCCATTGCCAAGGGCTACGCGGTGGAGAAAATAGCAGAAAAATTAGAGCAGGAAGGATTATTTTCAGGCGTATTGGATATTGGAGGCAACGTCCGCGCCATCGGAAAAAATGAGATGACGGGCAAAGCCTGGCGTATCGGGATACGAAACCCTGACCCCGAATCATCCATGCTGCTCAATAAGGTCGAAATTGAAGGGCGCTCTGTGGTGACCTCCGGAGGCTATGAGCGCTTGTTTCTATTTCAAGGAGAACCCTACTCACATATCGTGGATCCTGACACCTTATATCCCGCACACTTTCACGATGCTGTTACGATCATTGCCACGAATTCTGCGATCGGCGACTTCCTGTCAACCGCATTGATGCTGATGGATATGGAAGAAGGGCGAACACTCTTAGCCTCGTTTTCCGGCTGTGAGGCCTTATGGCTGACGGATAAGACGATCCATACAAGCGAGGGTTTTTTAAGCTATCAGGGGGAGGCCAAGCCCTGAAGGCTGTGCTATAATCCTTTAGATGATTGCTAATATTTCAATGACATTTCAATCCATGAAGACGACGGCCTTTGTGTCGGCTTTACCAATCTTGAATTTTGCAAGATTAGACATAGTCGACCTTTTGATCATGCTGTTTGTGATGACACTCTCCTTGTCATTTCATGAGTTCGCGCACGCCTGGATGGCGCACCGTTTGGGGGATGACACCGCGGCCTTGGCCGGGCGTCTGACGCTAAATCCTTTACGTCACCTTGACCCCATCGGTTCTCTGACCTTTTTGTTTGTCGGGATTGGCTGGGCCAAACCCGTGCCGGTCAATCCATCGCGTTTCACCAAGGCGAAAAACATTAAACGCGGCATGTTCTTAACCAGTATCGCCGGTCCCATGGCCAATCTTTTGCTCGGCAGCGTGGCATGGATTCTCTTTTGTGTGGTCTACACGGTATACCTTGCGACCAGCGCGAACGGCCAGATGACGATTACACTTGTGACCTTGTTTTCGACCTTGTATTCATTGAATATGCTGTTGGCCGTGTTCAATCTCTTGCCGGTTCCGCCACTTGACGGCTACCGCGTCTTCGGCGTTGCCCTGCCGGACCGATGGTATTACTCGCTCATGCAATACGAGCGCTACATCGGCATGCTCTTTCTTTTTGCCGTCATCTTCTTCGGAGGATTCCTGTCGCGGCTTTTAGGGATCATACTGACGCCGTTTAACTACTTGATTCAATATCCGATTACATGGCTGTTCCAGCAACTGCAAGGGGCGCTCGGTTTACCGATTATGCCGATGTTCATTGGTTAATAAAGGGGATTCATATGGATCAGCAAAAAACAAACAAAAAACCGGTGGTCGTGTCGGGCGCGCGCCCGACAGGCGACATTCATCTGGGCAACTACGCGGGCGCCGTCGCCAATTGGATTGCGTTACAAGATGACTATAACTGCCATTACTTCATCGCGGACTACCACGCCTTGACGACCCATTACCAAGACACGTCCGAGCTGCGCGATCTGACGCTGCGCGTTGCAGCCGACTACATTGCCTGCGGCATTGACCCTGATAAGGTGATTTTATTCTTGCAGTCATCGGTGCCCGAGCACGCTGAACTGTCGCTTCTGCTGTCCATGCTGACGCCGGTCTCGTGGTTGGAGCGCAACCCCTCGTACAAAGACCTTGTGAATGAGTTATCTAAACTGGAAATACGCACTCTCGGATTTCTTGGCTATCCCTGCCTGATGGCGGCCGATGTTCTGATGTATCGTGCGAATTTTGTTCCCGTGGGCGAAGATCAGCTGCCCCATCTGGAGCTTGCCCGGGAAATTGCCAGGCGCTTTAATCACCTTTACGGAATAACCTTCCCTGAACCCGCCGCACTTTTGACAAAATCAAAGGTCTTGCCCGGGACCGACGGGCGCAAGATGTCAAAAAGCTACAACAATACGATCAGCTTTGCCGACGCGCCCGAGGAGGTTCAAAAGAAAGTCATGTGCATGGTGACAGACCCCGCAAGGATTCATAAGACCGATCCCGGGCATCCTGAGATCTGCTCTGTCTTTTCCATGCACAAGGAATTTAACGTGGAAGATTCAGAAGAAATTGCAAGGCTTTGCCGCGCAGGGGAGATCGGTTGCGTTGCCTGTAAACGCCGTTGCGGTGCGGCTATCGCTAAATTCCATACGCCGATTCACGAAAAACGCACCGCCCTATTAGCACAGCCGTCCCAGTTGATCGAACGCTTGCAAGAAGGATCGAAGGTGGCGCAAAAGAAGGCAAAAAACATGATTGCTGTTGCGCGGGAGGCGATTAAGATCGGGTTTTGACCGATGAATGATCGAGCTGACACCCTTGTTGTTGATATCCTCGAGTACGAAGGACCGCTCGATCTGTTGAATCAGTTGATCGAGCGAAATCGCGTGCCCATCGATCGCGTGTCCATCGCCTCGATTGCTGATCAATATTTGGAAATCATTCATAACAGCACCTCTTTTGACATGGAACTTGCAAGTTCCTTTCTTCTGATGGCGGCGACCTTAATTCATTTAAAATCAACACTGCTTCTGCCCCAACGGATCGCATTGGATGAGGGCGAAACAGTGGATCCGGGTGACCTGCTTGTCATCCGTCTTTTGCAGTACCGGCGCTGCCGTCTGCTCGCGACATCGCTTGCGGAACGCCATCGGGAATACAGCGGCTCCTACCGCAAAATGCCCTCATCGCCTGAACAGCTGGGCATCTTCCGCGACCGCGGTATGACGCTTTTGGAAAAACATCGCTTCGAAGAGGCGGTGGAAACCATTGAAAGCCGAAATGAGAAACGTTTCCAAGATAGCCAAGAGGATGTTGAGGCAATTTTGGAAAGAGAACGCGTGTCGCTTGCCGAACGCATGCGCTTCATCGTCAAGCATATCACCGGACGGTCCCGTATTTTCTTTTATGAGTTGTTTCCGCCTGAGTCTCCGGCCATTGAAAGGATCACCGGCTTTTTGGCGATCCTGGAACTGGTGTTTCAAAACAAGGCCAAGGTTACTCAGAAATCCTTGTTTTCTCCCATCATGATCGAGCGAAAAGGAAGGTAGCGATCGATGAGTTACAGCGAACTTATGGCAAAATTAGAGGCCCTTTTGTTTGCCGCAGGAGATGCGGTGCCGTTGCGCGAGCTTGCTTCGGCGCTTTCGATCGGCGAGGATGAAGTGATCCTCCTCACAGAACAGCTGCAAAGGCGATACCAGCGCGATCCCTTGTCAGGACTGATGGTTTTGAATGTGGAAGGGGCAGCCGCGATCGCGACAGCACCCGGCTGTCAAAGTGCCGTAGAATCGTATTACGGCAGGGTCCGTGACCAAAAATTAAGTGATGCCGCCTATGAAACGCTTGCCGTCATCGCTTATAACGCGCCCGCGACACGCGCCGAAATTGAACAGGTGAGAGGGGTCAACAGTGATTCCGTGGTTCAGCGCCTGATTGAGCGTGGCCTGGTGCGTGAAGTCGGTGCGCTCGATCTTCCGGGACGTCCGGCGTTGCTTGATGTGACCGAACAATTTCTGATGGATTTTGGCCTTCGTTCCACACGCGATTTACCGGCGGTGGATCTTATGATGTATGACACCGTGACGGAGTTTGCGGGGAAAAATCCCAAAGAACCTGAGCGCAAGGCGCCGCCCAAACCGCTCGTGATCGCAATCGACGGCCCCTCGGGGGCGGGCAAGAGCACGGTCGCCCGGTTGTTATCAGAACACTTGGGTATTCTTTGCCTGGACACAGGCGCCATGTACCGCGCGCTGGGTTACAAGGCGTTACGGACGGGACTTGAACCCTCTGACGCGGAAGCGATCCGGACGATGCTCGCCGAAACGGACATGACCATTGACCTGTCCGATCGCGTCCAGAAAACCTTTGTGGACGGAGAGGATATGACGCCTTATATCCGGACACCGGAGGCTTCGCGCGCCGCGTCGGATATCAGCACCTTGCCCGTATGCCGCGACTACTGCGTGAGGATTCAACGCGAGTTGGCCACGCGACAGCCCCTGATATTAGAAGGCCGCGACATCGGTACCTATGTTTTCCCTGATGCGCCCGTGAAATTTTTCGTGACGGCTTCCCCCGAAGTGCGCGCCGCCCGCCGCATGAAAGATTTGGAAAAAGCGGGAGTCACCACCACCCTTGAGGAAGTGTTGCGCGAAATGGAAGAACGTGACCGCCAGGACGCGGGGCGTAAACTGGCGCCGACAAAACGCGCGGACGATGCCATCCAGATCGATTCGGGTGAGATGTCAGCTTTCGAAGTGGTCGACATCATGATCGATGTCATCCGCCAAAAGGAAAAGGAGCAGCAAACTTACCGCATTCCTCAGGAGAACGCAGGACCTCATGAATAAAGACTATGAATGGGTGTCAAAATGCCTTCGAGGGATTGCCCGCGCGCTTGTCGCCGTCATTCTTTTGCCTTTTTATTGGCCGAAGGCCACAGGTAACTTAAAAGGACCTAAAGAGGAAGGCTGTATTCTGATCGCCAACCACCATAGCCTCTTGGATCCCATCTTGATGACCTATTTTTTTAAAAGCACTCGCCTGAATTTTGTGGCCAAGGCGGAGTTGTTTCGCATTCCGGTGATCGGCCGTTTTTTGCGGGCCTTCCATTCGATTCCCTTAGATCGCAACGCGTCGGATATCAAGGCCAGCAAAACGATCTTGTCCGAGATTAAAGCCGGAAAAATGGTTGGTATCTTTTTACAGGGAACACGCGTGAAATTACATGAGGCCTCAAAAGAGCAGCCGCACGCTTCTATTTTGTACTATGCCATCCGTCGGAGGATCCCGGTGATCCATGTATCCATCGATCCTCGGTACCATTTATTCGGTCGTCCGCGCTTCTTGTTTGGCGATCCGATCCGTTACCTTGTGAACGACAAGGTAGCGCTTGACAAAACGGAGCAAGACAAGGTGGCCCGTGAGGTGATGCGCCTGATTTATGAGAGGGTCGAGTTGCCTTATGAATACGACGGTTGGGAAGAGAACAGGCTTTTCTATAATCAAAGAATCAAGACGGTCCCAATAAGTGAAAGGGAGTCTTTGTGAAGATTGAGGTCGCAAAAACGGCCGGTTTTTGCCCCGGCGTAAGACGCGCGGTGGACCTGGCTTACGAATCACTTGAAAAGGATCCTGACAAGACCCTTTGGCTCTACGGGGCGGTGGTGCACAATGAGCGCGTGATTTCGGATCTTCGTGCGCGCGGGGCGAAAATCGCGGACACGATCGATGAAATCCCTGACAAGGCGACGGTTCTCATTCGGGCGCACGGCGTGTCTTTGGAAGTAGAGGAAGCTTTGCGCCGCAAAAACTGCGTCATTTTGGACGGAACCTGTCCCTTTGTGTCACTTATTCATCGGCGGGTGTCTGAGGCCGCAAACAAGGGAGATGGGATCATAATCACGGGCGATCCTCGCCATCCCGAGGTGATCGGTATTGTCGGCCACGCTTTTCCACAAGAGCCGATGCTTATACAAACGGCAGAAGAAGCTGAAATGCTTGAACTTGACGACAAAAACTGGATTCTTGTCTCACAAACGACCTTTTCACACGCGCGTTGGACGCAAATTCGTGACATTCTTGAAAATAAAATTGATAAACTCCTTATATTTGATACAATATGTAACACGACTGTCCAAAGGCAGTCGGACGCGAAGGCGCTTGCCGCTTCTTCTGACGTCATCCTTGTGCTTGGCAGTCGGACGAGTTCGAACACGAACAAGCTGGTTGAGGTGTGTCAGAAGGAGTGCGACGCTGTTTACTTAGTACATAGGCCCGACCAGGTCGCGCAAATACTGGCACCCTACGCGACCGGGTCCGCGAGGATCGGTGTGATTACCGGAGCCTCGACACCAGACGAGATGATCAGGGAGGTTATCTACAGTATGACAACAATCGAAGGCATGGCGAAGCCAGAGGAAAACGCTGACGTAAACTTTGAAGATTATGTCGACAGCATTCCGGAGCTTCAACCAAAAAGTATTGTCCGCGGAAAAATCGTCCGCTACGACGATGAATTTGTCTACGTTGACGTAAAAGACAAATCGGAGGGTAAGGTTCCGATCCGCGAGCTGGATAAAAACCCTGACTTTGACCTGGATGAAGCCGTTAAGAATCACGAAGAAGTTGACGTTTATGTAAGAAGTATCAGAAGCTCCGACGCCGGTAAAGAGATCATGCTCTCCACCGGATACGTTGAGACACTGAAACACAAAGAATTGATCCAGCAGGCGTACGAAGAAAGAACACCCGTCACGGTCAAGGTCGTGAACGTGGTGCGCGATGGTGTCATTGCTTCTTATCGCAGCATTGACATTTATATCCACCGCACGCAGCTTGAGCTGTCTGTCGTGGATGATCTTGAGCCATACCGCGATCAGGAATTCGACGTCCTGATCACGCAGTACGATCCTAACCGTCGCCGCATGCGCGTCTCGGGCTCCAGAAGAATGCTTCTGCAGCAAGAGCGTAAAGAAAGCGAACGCGAAATCTGGGATACGATCGAAGTCGGCAATGAATACACCGGCGTCGTACGTAACCTGACCAATTTCGGCGCCTTTGTTGATATCGGCGGCGTGGACGGGTTGATCCATATCAGTGAACTGTCCTGGCAGCGGATCAGGCATCCGTCCGAAGTGCTCGCAGTGGGCGACAAAGTGAATGTGTTTGTCAAAGAGTTTGATCGTTCGAAAAAGCGCATCTCACTGGGCTACCGCCGTTCAGAAGATGATCCGTACCGCGACATCGAAGCACGCTTCCCCGTGGGAGCCATCGTGCGCGGCGTGGTCGTCAGGATGTTCCCCTTTGGCGCGTTCATCAACATCGCGCCGGAAGTGGATGCACTCTGCCATATCTCTCAGATTTCGAACTATCACCTGAATAAGCCCGGTGATGTGCTCGTTGAGGGAATGGAAGTTGACGCCCGGGTCGTCGAAGTTTCGGATGAAGCCCGCCGTATCAGCGTAAGCATCCGCGAGGTGGAGCCGATTAACCCAGAACCCGATTCGGAGATCGTATTGCAGCAGCAAGAGCAGCAACAACGCCGTCAACAGCAGGCACCTCGCCGCCGCGGCGGAAGACGCCGTGACGAGCAAGATGACTTGCCGACAAGCTACACTGACGATCAGGCGAGATCCGCGATCTCAGAGATGGCCGCTTTCACGACCGTCACAAAAGAAGGATCCGAACTTTTGGACAGCATGGCTGCTTTGCGCGATGAGTTGCAAGAAGCCGAAAAAGCGGAAGAAGTCGAAGAAACCGTTGAAACAGCCATTGCGGAACCTGTCCCGGCAGCCGTTGTCGAAGTCGAAGCAGAAGCGGCTGAAGTGGTTGAAGAAACAGTTGAAGAAGAACCGGAGCCGATTCTGGAGGAAGGCGAATAATACCATTTGCCAACTCATGTCACCAAGAGGAGCGCTCAGAACAAACGGGCGCTCCTTTTTTAAACGATATGCAATAGGACCGAAGAAAGGACCGCATGATTTTAATCAAGGGCATCTATAACGAAGCGAAGGTATTTACCCGAGAACTTGAAAAAACGGCCCGAAAGCAGATTGAAACACTCTGTGATCAGGAATTCACAAGAGGCAGCACAATTCGCATTATGCCCGACGTCCACGCGGGGGCCGGTTGTACCATCGGCACCACCATGACCATTACGGATAAAGTTGTGCCGAACCTTGTCGGGGTTGACATCGGCTGCGGCATGGAAACCATAAGTATTCAGTCGGATAAGATCGACCTGCCCGCATTAGATCGCCTGATTCACCAACAGATTCCCTCGGGATTTTCGATCCGCAAAGCGCCCCATCGTTATCTTGAGAAAATTGATTTAAATCAGCTGCGCTGCCGTGAAGGGGGCAAAAACGACGCTAAGCTCCGCATCGACCGGGCCCGCTTGTCGCTGGGAACATTGGGCGGAGGCAATCACTTCATTGAAGTGAACCGAGATGAAAATGAGCGCCTTTACCTTGTCGTCCATTCGGGCTCGAGAAATCTTGGGCTCCAAGTGGCCCTTTATTACCAACGAAAAGCATCGGGGAAGCACCCTCACCTTCCCCCTGATCTCGCCTATCTCGAGGGGCGTGACTTCGAGGATTATCTCCATGATATGCAGCTTATTCAAGCCTTTGCGGCCCTCAACCGAAAGGCGATGATGGATGAAATTGAAAAAGGTTTATCGCTGTCAATCGACCACGCTTTCACTACCATTCATAATTATATTGATCTTGATTCCATGGTTCTTCGTAAAGGTGCCATTTCCGCAAAAAAGAAAGAGCGTGTCCTTATTCCCATGAATATGAAAGACGGATCTTTGCTTTGTGAAGGCCTTGGCAATCCGGACTGGAATGAATCAGCCCCCCATGGGGCAGGCCGCGTCATGTCACGCACAGAAGCGAGAAAAACACTTTCGCTACGAACCTTTCACCAGCTGATGGACGGTATCTACACTTCGACGGTGAGCCGTGACACGCTCGATGAGAGTCCCGAAGCCTACCGACCGATGGAGGAACTAAAAGAGGAAATGAAGGATACCGTCCGGGTACTCCATCATTTGAAACCGATTTACAATTTCAAAGCAAAAGAGTAACAGCCGGAGGCTGGCCGAAAAGCGGCGCGTTCTGTTACGATAACCCAATAGGAAAGAAAGAAGAGGTGAGAACATGCTTCGATGGACCTCCATTCCAAAAGACTGGATCCGAAAAGACCATTTTCACGCCGTGATTGAAATACCCCGCGGCAGCAAACAAAAGTATGAATACGATGACCGTGTCGGGATGCTGCGTCTCGATCGCATTTTATACACATCGACCCATTATCCCGCAAACTACGGGTTTATCCCCAGGACGCTGTCAGAAGACGGGGACGCGCTCGACGTGCTTGTCCTGTCAACGGAGAGTCTGGCCCCATTATGCCTGGTCGAATGCTATCCGATCGGCGCGTTTTCCATGATCGATGACGACAAGGAAGACGAAAAAATAATCGCGATCCCCTTCGGCGACCCGCAAATGCGAAGCTGGACAGAAATTGAAGATCTCCCGGAGCACATGTTGACCGAGATGCAACATTTTTTCAGCGTCTATAAAGAACTGGAAGGGAAGGGGACAGCGCTAACCAAAATTCATGACGCGGAGTCGTCTCAGCGCGTGATCGAAAAAGCCATCGAAAAATACGAGCGCTGGATCAAGCGCGAATAACATGGAGCCCCTCTTTCAATCGGAACGACTCCTTTACCGTCATTTCCATCGCTCAGACGCCCACGAACTGGCCCTGCTTTTAAATGACTACGATATCTACAAGACGTCTTTGAATCTTCCGTATCCCTTTACGGAGGACGACGGCTTGAGGCTTATCACCTCGGGGCAAGAACAAAGGGAGGCGTATCTGGTTGACAGCTTGGCCGTCGTGGATAAGGCTTCGGGGAAGCTTGTGGGCTTTTTGCGGCTCACTTACTCCTATTTTCATCGTCACGCGGAACTGGGTTACGTGATTGACCGCACCTTTAGAGGTCTAGGATATGGAACGGAGGCCGTAGGGGCCTCCGTTTCTTACCTTTTTTCAATGAAGCATTTTCACCGTGTGTATTGCCGCCAACTAGGTCGCAATCCCGCCTCCGAAAAGATTATGGAAAAGGTCGGATTTACCCGCGAGGGCGTGCTCGTCCGGCATTTTTTTAAAATTGATCGTTATGTCGATGTCACCGTCTACGGGCTCAACTGTTCATCGAAAGACGCCGTAATGCCTCGCGATAAAGCGCTGCGCCCGCCAACAATCTCTTGAGGGATCCCCATTCATTGGCCTGGTGCGCGATGTCGGGATCTCCGGGGAACGCGGGACCAAAACCGACAATATTCGGTAAGGCGCGCGCATAGGTGCCTCCCCCGATCGCGAGCGGCTCGGCATCGGTTTTCGTGAGGTCGCGGTAAACGCCCATCAGGGTAGAGATAAGCGACGAGTCCTTGGCATAGCTCAAAGGCGGCATGACGCCGGGCCATGACGCTTCTACACCGTAAGGGGCCACGATTTCATTCAGTCGCTCCTTGGCTTGTTCAAGGTCAAAGGTGACGGGGTAGCGGATATTGAGAACCAGGCTCGCCTCTCGGTCATCAATGGATAAAAGGCCGGCGTTGACGGTTGTTTCACCCGTTTCATCTTCAAATTGAAGACCGATTCGCTCACCGTTCAGTTCGTAAGCGATTAAATCATTATAAAAAGAAACGAAGCGGTCTTCTTGGCCCTTTTCAGCTATCTGTTCCGCCAGCTTTTCCATCGCCACCGAAATCGCGTTCAACCCCAGATGAGGCGTGCTCGCGTGTGCGATTGAACCGAGGTAGGTTTTGGGTGCCTCGTCCTTCAGCGTCACATGACATTCACCCGGAACCATGTTCACAGCCTCGCCTGCCTGTGCCTCGGCGATCATGTCCGATTCGCCGCGTGCTTGCACAAGATGGATCACCGCGTTGCCTTTTTCAGCGTAAATGGCGGGGAAGACCGCGTCCGCCGTGAATCCCGCAGTCGGTATTTCTTCGACCTGCGCGTAATGCGCCATGCAGGCACTTCCTTTTTCCTCATTCAAACCGACGATGAGCCGGATGCGCTTATCGGGCTGAAACGTGGGATCCTCTTTGAGCGACTTCATCGCGTACAGGACACAGACGGCCGGACCCTTGTCGTCCATCACGCCCCGCGCGATCAGTTTGTCACCCTCTTGGACGAGTTCGAAGGGATCGGTGTCCCAGCCGCTTCCAGCCGGGACGATGTCGAGATGACATACGGCCGCGACCATCTCATCGCCTGAGCCCATTTCCGCGTAGCCGGCCACTTGGTCGACGTTGACGGTGTGAAAGCCCATGCGATCGGCCATCTGTAAAAAGAGATCGAGCGCTTCTTTTGTTTTTTCGCCGTAAGGGGCGTCGTCTGTCGGCTCGCCGTCGACACTGTTGATGGCGCAAAGACTTGCGAGGTCACGTAAGAAGTCCTCTTGCTCAACCTCAAATGATTCGGCCAATTGATCAATGACCGCCTCGTCAACGATGTCAGCGCTTTCTTCATCTTCAGTCAGGAGAATCAGGTCATCGTCATCTTCTTTCTGTTGCGCCGGCAGGGTGAAATCGATGCCTTCTTTTTCGACACATTCCGGGTGGAGGTGGCAGTAGTAGCCGACATACAGTGCTTTATCTTCCGCTTCCAATCCGCAGATCGCACAGTTATTCGGGTCGACGTCCAACAGTGCCAATTGCTCGGTCAGTTGTCTTAAGAAGTTACCGATGCCCGCCGAGGAGCCGGAGAATGCCGTGTCCTTCGCGCGGATGGCGATGAAGTTATCGGTCATCTCATAGTCGACCAGTTTTAAAGAAAATCGAGTATTTTCGAGCCAACCGGTCAGTTCGATCAGGTTTTCAGGCGCAATGCCCGCCAAGGGAACGAAAAACGAAGTCAAAATATCATCGGTCTTGGCGGTAATGGGAAATCCATTAATCTCGCCAAAAGTATATTCACCGTCCTTATACACATACCAATCTTCATTGGCGGCAAATTTTAAAAGTGAATTGGATAGCATATTATTCTCCTTTGAAATACGAAAATTCTATTAACCTACTATAACACGCGGCGGAACCCTCGATACATCGCGTTTGCCCAAACGAAGCGCCTGTGTTATTATCTTCCCTGGAAAACGCACGACGCGTCTTTCCTGTTGCCTTAAAGTCGAGGTCACAGGGCGTGTCGGAGGAACAAACAGGAGGAATTATGGCTGTCGTTTCCATGAAACATTTACTTGAGGGTGGCGTTCATTTCGGCCACCAAACCCGCCGTTGGAACCCGAAAATGGCTCCCTACATCTTTACGGAGCGCAACGGGATCTACATCATCGATCTTCAAAAAACAATGCGCAAGATCGAAACGGCCTATCGTTTTGTCAATGAGATTGCCTCACGAGGCGGCACCGTGCTCTTTGTCGGAACAAAAAAGCAGGCGCAGGATGCGATCCGCGAGGAAGCACAGCGCTGCGGCATGTTCTATGTCAACAATCGTTGGCTGGGTGGCACATTGACGAACTTCCAAACCATCAGAAAGCGTATTGACCGCTTGCACGAACTGCGTGAACAAGACGCAAGCGATGCCTGGTACGGTTTGCCGAAAAAGGAAATCGCTTCACTACGGCTCGAGCTGGAAAAACTTGAAAAAAATCTGGGCGGTGTCGCTGAGATGAAACAATTGCCTTCTTGCATTTTCGTGGTGGATACGAAAAAAGAGCATATCGCGGTGGCCGAGGCAAGACGTCTCAAGATCCCCATTGTCGCGATCGTCGACACGAACTGTGATCCGGAAGAAGTCGATTTTGTCATTCCCGGTAACGATGATGCGATCCGTGCGATTAAACTCATCACGAGCGTGATGGCCAATGCCGTCATCGAAGGTAAAGAGGGATATGAAGTCGACACGACGAGCGATGAGGAAGCAGCCACAGAAGAAGATGTTTTGTCAGAACTTGACACGGCGGTAGAAGCGTAAGGCTTTATCAAAGTGATCGGAAAGTAACAGATAAATATGGGAGGACCCACGATGCAAATTACCGCGCAAATGGTGAAAGAATTAAGAGACATGACGGGAGCCGGCATGATGGACTGCAAAAAGGCTCTCCAGGCCTCAGAAGGCGATATGGAAAAGGCCGTCAAATGGCTGCGTGAAAACGACCTGGCCGCGGCCGACAAAAAGGCCGGCCGTATCGCAGCCGAAGGCATTGTCGATTCGTACATCCACGAGGGAGGCCGGATCGGCGTCCTGATCGAAGTGAATATCGAGACCGACTTTGCCGCGAAAAACGACGAGTTTAAAGCGCTGGTTCGTGACATGGCGATGCAGGTCGCAGCGATGAATCCGCTTTATGTAAAACGTGAAGATATTCCTGAAGACGTGATCGAGCACGAGCGTGAAATCGCGCGCGTCCAAGCGATCAAATCAGGCAAGCCCGAAAAGATTGTCGAAAAAATCGTGGACGGCAGAATTGAAAAGTATTATCAAGAAGTCTGTTTACTTGAGCAGGCCTATATCCGCGATGACAGCAAAACATGTGAACAGCTCATCAAAGAGATGATCGGCAAGATCGGTGAGAACATCCAGGTCCGCCGTTTCGTCCGCTATGAGATGGGAGAAGGCCTCGAGAAGAAAAATGAAGATTTCGCACAAGAGGTCGCCGCGCAGTTTAATAAATAAACAAACGTCGAATAGGAAGGGGGCGCCAAGCGCCCTCTTTTTTTATCCGAAAAATTAATCTGCGGTATGGGATAATGATCCTAGGTATTCATAGGGTGACCTTGGGCATAGGGGGGAAGGATGTAAAGATGAAATATAAACGGCTGTTATTGAAATTGTCGGGAGAGTCGCTCGGCGGCGAAAGCGGAAAAGGTATCTGCGGAGATTCACTGGCCGTGTACGCCGTCATTGTCCGCGATTTGCATGCCAAGGGACATGAGATTGGTATCGTGGTCGGAGGTGGCAATTTCTGGCGCGGACGCGTTTCAGGGGATATGGATCGCATGGCAGCCGACCAGATCGGGACGATTGCGACCGTCATGAACGCGATTGCGATGACGGACGCGTTGACGCATCTGGGGGTACCGGTGTCCTTATTATCGGCGGTTCCGATGCCCACTATCGCTGAGGCAATGGATGCCAAGCGCGCCCGACGCTACCTTGATGAAGGACGGGTGGTGGTATTTGGCGGAGGGACGGGCAGTCCGTTTTTTTCGACCGATTCGGCCGCCGCACTAAGAGCCGCGGAGATCAAGGCGGATGTCATCTTAAAGTCCACCTTGGTGGACGGCGTCTATGACCGCGACCCGAATGAAGATGAGGGGGCAATTTTGTTGAAGGAAGTGAGCTTTGATGAGGTGCTTGAGAAAAAACTGCGCGTCATCGACCAGACAGCGGCGGCCCTTTGCCGCGACTTCCACCTCCGCATGATCGTGTTTAACGGCACCGACCCGAATAATATCGCGCGCGTTCTTGAAGAGGAAGATCTCGGCACGATGGTGCGCTGATTTATTACATCAAGCCATCGCGCGATTTGGTAGAATAATTCACAGACAACTAGAAGGAGGGACATTTTATGGCAGACATCGACATTCATGAAAAGACATTAAAGGTTTACGAGGACAAAATGGATAAATCATTGGAGGTTCTAAAATCGGATCTTCGCACCGTGCGCGCAGGTCGCGCGAATCCCCATGTCCTTGACCCGATCACGGTCCCTTATTACGGTGTACCCACGCCTCTGAGTCAGATCGCCAATATCCAGGTTCCGGAGGCCAAGATGCTCATGATCACGCCCTGGGACACAAATATGCTCAAAGAAATCGAACGCGCCATTCAGGCCAGTGATCTCGGCATTAATCCCATGAACGACGGGCGTTGCCTGCGCCTTGTCTTTCCGGCGATGACCGAAGAGCGCCGGCTTGAGCTGACACGCGAGGTGTCAAAAAAAGGTGAAGAGGCCAAGGTGTCTATTCGAAACATCCGACGCGAGGCCAACGATCACTTCAAAGCACTTTTGAAGGACAAGGAAATATCAGAAGATGTCTCCTTCAGCCTGAGCGATGAAGTTCAGACCCTGACCGATCGATTCACTGAAAAGATTGACAAAGAGATCGAACTCAAAACGAAAGAAATTATGGAAATCTGACGGCGAAACCGGTGAAAAAGGATTCAGGGGAGCACGTTGAACTTCGTCATCTCGCCGTCATCATGGACGGCAACGGACGTTGGGCAGAGCGACAGGGCAAACCGCGCGACTTTGGCCATCAGGTAGGCGCGGATAACCTGAGAAGGCTCTGCGTGCTTTGCCGTGAGCGCAATATTCGCTATGTGACAGTCTACGCATTTTCAACTGAAAATTGGCGTCGCCCGCGTTTGGAAGTGGCGGCTCTGATGCGCATATTTCCGATATTTTTTCGAAAATACGCAAAAGAAATGGAACAAGAGGGCATCCGGCTCCGTTTCATCGGCGAACGCGATGAATTATCAGCCGAAGTTGTGCGAACGATGCGTGAAGCCGAGGAATCATCGGCGGATCGTACGGCGCTCGATCTCATCATTGCTTTTAACTACGGCGGTCGTCGCGAGCTTGTAAGCGCGGCACAAAACCTTGCGCGAGAGGTGCTCACAGGTAAGCTATCGCCGGACAAGATCACGGAAGAAACTTTCCGGCACTATCTGTATATGCCCGACGTGCCGGATCCGGATTTATTGATCCGCACGGGCGGTGAATACCGAACTTCCAACTTTCTGATCTGGCAGACCGCTTATACAGAACTTTACATTGACGATTGCCTGTGGCCCGAATTTGGCGCCAAGGAACTTGACCGGGCGATCACGGAATACCATTCACGGCAGCGCCGTTTTGGCGGAATTCAAAGTGAATGACAGGGAGAAATTTGGGAAAATGGAATTGAGTAAAGAGCTAACCACACGTATGTTGACGGCGATTATTTATGGGGCCGTCATGATTATCTTTATTGTGCCGGGCCGTTGGGTGCCGATGATCCCGCTCATCCTCATCGCGGTCGTCGCGTTTTTGAGCGCCTTTGAAAAAACACAGGCGATCCGCCTGAGGCAGTCGGAAGTCCGCCCGCTTTTTGTGGCAATCGCGACCGTTGTTTTAGGGCTTTTCTCCCTTTTGGGCGTCTTAAAAGAGACATTGTTGCGCGGATTGGCACCTACGATTGACCCCAGCGTGAACACCGTGGTAGCTCCGCGAATCTTTGGCTATTACGCTTTATTCGCACTATTCATTTTGCCGATTGTTTCCCTTTTTCGCATGTGGAAAAAGGGAAGTGATCTTTTGCCCGATACGGTCGGGGAATCCTTCATTATTCTTTCTTCTTCCATTCCGATCGCCTCCTCAATCGCACTGTTCTACGGGGTCCGTCTGGGTTGGGAGTGGTTTGTCTTGGCCATATTGACCTCGTGGGTGTCTGATAGCTTTTCCTATTTTGCGGGCCGCCTTTTCGGGCGCCTTCGCTTTTCACCCCAGCTGAGCCCGAAAAAGACCTGGGAGGGGACCGTAGGCGGCGTGGTGGGAACGATTCTTTTGTTTCTCCTTTATTTCCCGCTCGTGATCGGCAAGCCCTCAGGCTATAACGGCGGGGCTTCCATCGCGTTTTCAATTATCGCCGCGGTGATCATGAGCCTTTGCGCTACCTTTGGCGATCTTATTAATTCGGCGATCAAACGCTGGTGCAAAATCAAAGATTTTGGCAGTTTACTGCCGGGACACGGCGGCATATCGGATCGCTTTGACAGCATCTTCACCACCTTGCCTGCGATTTTACTTTTGGCGTTGTTCGCCTCCGTCGTGATGTAGGGCGATGGTGAGGCGTCTTTCAAAAAGCGTCGTCCCCGGATCCCTCGACGCGCCTGTTCCTGTCACACAAAACCTGAGCGTCTTAGGTTCAACAGGATCGATCGGCCGTCAGACACTAGAGGTCGCGAAAGAAGAGGGGTACCGTGTCTTAGCTTTGGCGGCTGGCCAAAACGCGAAAGAACTTGCAACACAGGTTGCCCGCTTTCAACCCCAATATGTGAGCGTCATGGACGAGAAAGTCAAGGCCGAGCTCATGGAACGGCTCCGAGCCTTGGCGATATCCCAAGATTCGACACCGATCATTGAGTGCGGACGAAGTTCGGTCGTCCGGGCGGCCCAATGGCCCGACGCCGATACGGTAGTCGCGGCGATCACCGGTTTTGCCGGGTTAGAACCGGTGCTTGCGGCGGCTTCTTCGGGCAAAAAAATCGCCCTTGCCAACAAAGAGAGCCTAGTCGTTGCGGGGGAAATGGTCAAAGCATTGGCCGCGCGAACAGGCGCGTGGATTTTGCCGGTTGACAGCGAGCACTCGGCCATCTGGCAGTGTATGTTGTCCTCACCCCCAAAAAGTGTGCGACGTGTAATCCTAACCTGTTCCGGAGGGCCGTTTTTTCAAAAAACAAAAGACGAACTGAAGACTGTCACGCTGGAAGAAGCGCTCGCGCACCCGACCTGGTCGATGGGCGGTAAGATCACCATCGATTCGGCGACCCTGATGAATAAGGCCTTTGAGATCATTGAGGGTTGTCATTTATTTGATCTCCCGCACGCGTCGATCGATGTCGTCATTCACCGGCAGAGCATTGTGCATTCGTTAGTGGAATTCAAAGATGGCGCGCTTTTGGCGCAGGCAGGCGCGCCGGATATGACCGTTCCCATTCGCTATGCGCTGAGTTTCCCTCACCGATCCGATCGGGGTGCCCGCCCCGTATTTGATCTTCTTGCAAAAGAGAACGCGACCTGGAGTTTTCAACCTGTCGATGAAGATGTATTTCCCTCACTGACATACGCGCGTGAGGCATACGATGCGGGCGGACTCATGCCGCTTGTTTTGAATGCCTCAAACGAAGCGGCAGTTTCAAGGTTCATGCAACAGGAGATCGCGTTTGCCGATATCTTTTGGCTGATCCGGCGTGCGCTTTGTCATTTTGCTCAAATGGCTGACATAAGCGCGCCCCTTTTCGATGATATGATGATCGCTCATCAACGTGTCATTCAGTATGTAATGGAAGAAAGGATTTGTCCGTGACAATATTAGGCATTTTGGCCGGAGTGCTGATCCTCGGCCTCATCATGGTCATCCACGAACTCGGCCATTTTCTCGCAGGCCTTGCGTTTGGATTTAAAATCGACCAATTCTCCATCTTTATGGGGCCTGTTCTATTTGAGCGGGAGAGAAACGGCATCCGCTACAACATCAAATCAATCCCTCTAGGCGCGTCGGTCAGTTTCGCGGGAGAGTCCTCCGAGATCGAAGGTCAGGAAGGCGAACACGATTACGATGCGGACGACCCCGATTTATTTGAAAATAAACCCAAATGGCAGCGCGCCATTGTCATCGCCATGGGCCCCGTTTTGAACTTTGTCACCGCGCTCATTGTATTCAGCTTGCTGTTTACGGCAACAGGCGCAGTGGTACCGGTGATCGGCCGTGTCGAACCGCAGTCACTCATTGCGGAGACCGCGATTGAAAAAGGCGACCGCATTGTCTCTTTGAATGGTGTGCGGATTACGACCCCCTTAGATATTTCTATCACGGAAATGAGTCACAGGGAAGATGCGCCCTGGGTCATCGGCTATGTCACCCCGGAAGGTGAGAAAAAAACCGCTTCCGTGATGCCGAAAAAAGCGCCCCCGCGTCCCATGCTCGGTATTACCTACCAGGATGAAGACGGCCGCTTCATCATTGTCTCGGTCCACGAAGACGCTGACCGGGGCGCCTTAGGGTTCATGCCGCAAGATGAGGTGCTCACGATCAATGGCATCTCCTTTGCAGAGTCTGAACGTGTCACCGAGGAAATCATGGCCTCAGAAGGCAAGCCGCTCAACTGTGAGATTATACGGGACGGTGAAAAAATGAGCTTAGAAGTGAGCCCCTTCATGCTCGAAGCAGACATGCCGCTTGGCATCGTATTGACCTTGTCGAAAAAGGCCGGCGATGTGTTAAGTCAGGGCGTCCGTTATCCGATTTCCGTTTTTCGCACCACGATCCGAGGGATGAGTATGCTGTTCAGCGGCAAAATCGCGGTCCGTGACAGCTTTGCAGGGCCGATTGCCATCGTGTCGATGGCCACTGATACAGTGAAGCATGGTCGATCGTTTGGTGACATCGCGGCGAATCTTGCCACGCTTTTGGGCCTTCTGTCAGTCGCGATCGGTTTTACCAATCTGCTTCCCATTCCGCCCTTAGACGGACACCACCTCTTGCTCCTTGGCGTAGAGGCGGTGAGGAGAAAGCCTCTTTCTAAAAAATTCAAATCGGTCACGGGCCTTGTCGGACTTATTTTCTTCATTGTGGTCGGTGTGTCTGTGATTGTGCTCGATATCGTACGACTATTGGGGTGGTAAAAATGAAAGGACAGGCAAAAAGGATTACGCGGAGCGTACAAGTTGGTCACATACCCATGGGCGGAGGCGCGCCCATTTCAGTGCAGTCGATGTGTACGACGGATACGAGGGACTGGAAAGCAACGCTTTTGCAGATTAAACAGCTCGAAGAAGCGGGCTGTGACATCGTACGGGTCGCGGTTCCGGATGCGGAAGCCGCACAGGCGCTTTCCATGATTTGCTGGCAGTCACCGATTCCGGTCGTTGCGGACATTCATTTTGACTATCGGCTCGCCATCGCTGCCATACGGGCGGGCGTTCATAAAATAAGAATTAATCCCAACAATATGCGCGATGACGACGGTCTGAAAAGGACAGCGGAAGCGGCCAGACAGCGCTGCATCCCCATTCGCGTCGGCGTGAACTCCGGTTCACTTTCCCGCGAACTCATTGACCGGCACGGAGGGGTCACGTCAGAAGCAATGGTCGAAAGTGCCCTTTCGGCGTGCGCGGACCTTGAGCGGGAAGGCTTTTACGACATCGTTTTGTCGGCGAAGGCCTCCTGTCCCATGCTTATGATCGAGACTTACCGAAAGCTTTCAAAAGCCTGCGATTACCCCTTGCACCTCGGGGTCACGGAAGCGGGCACAAGAGAAGAGGGCATCATCCGTTCAGCGGTGGGACTAGGCGCGCTTTTATCCGAGGGGATCGGCGACACGATCCGCGTGTCATTGACCGCGGATCCGGTCCTTGAAGTGCAGGCCGCTTATTCGATATTGAAGGCACTGTCACTGCGTCAGCGGGGCGCGACACTGGTCAGTTGCCCGACTTGCGGCCGCACCGAAGTGCCGCTCATCGCCATCGCGGAAGAAGTGGAAAAACGCCTTAAAGATATCAAGGCCCCCATTCGCGTCGCGGTCATGGGCTGTGTTGTGAACGGCCCGGGAGAAGCCCGTGAGGCCGATGTGGGGATCGCGGGCGGCAAGGATTCATTTGTGCTTTTTCGAAAAGGCGAAGTCCTGCAGAAGGTCCGTGCCGATCACGCGGTCGCGGCCCTGATGGACGAGGTCGATCGCTGGGTCAAAGAAATGGAACAGGCGGATGCCTGACGAACGGATGATGACGTGGATAGGTACGCAACTGTTGTCTTAGCGGACATCCCGCGCACAATCGACAAGGGATGGACTTACCGTATCCCCGAGCACTTGGCTTTGGCCAATGTCGGTTCATCCGTCTTGGTGCCCTTTGGGGCAGGTAAGAGGACCGCGCGGGGGTTCATCACGGACATTAAAAATACGCCTCCTTCGGATATTCCGCTAGATTCCATCAAAAATATTGACCGCCTGTTAAAACAAGAACCTGTGATCACAAAAGAGCAAATTAGGATCGCCCGCGAAATGCGTCGGCGCTACTATTGCACCATGGGCGACGCCCTTGACGCGATGGTTCCGCCCACCGTGCTTCGGGTGAAAGACCGTTCGGTCTTGGCCGCTCGCCTGGTCGATCGGCAAGAGGCCATTGAACAGCTTGACTCGGGCGATTTCAAGAGCATGAAACAAGTGCGCGTCGTCGAACTGCTTTTAGAGCATGAATCGGCCTCCTGTGTTGAAATCCGGCAGGCGGCGGGCATTACACAGTCGGTTATCCGCACGCTCGCAAAACGCGGTGTATTGGAACTTTTCCAAATGCAGGTAAGTCGCGATCTTCCAGAAGACACAAAATCAGTCTCCCTTGACAGCGCGCCCAATCTTACGGGTGATCAAAAAAGCGCCGTCCAAGCGATTGAAGAGGCCTCAAATAGATCCGGACAGGGTACACTCAAAGAAATGTTGCTTTTTGGCATCACGGGAAGCGGCAAAACGGAAGTCTACCTGCACGCGGCGGAGTACGTGCTCGCCGAGGGAAGACAAGTACTGATTTTAGTGCCCGAAATCGCGTTGACGCCTCAGATGACACGCCGCCTCACATCACGATTTGGGGACCGCGTCGCCATCTTGCACAGCCGCTTGACGCCTGCAGAACGCTACGAAACATGGGGGCGTGTATTGGCGCAAGAGATTCCTATCGTGGTCGGTGCACGCTCGGCGATCTTCGCGCCCTTAAAAAATATCGGCTTGATTGTTGTCGATGAAGAACAAGAATCAAGTTATAAGGCGGAGAGCAAACCGCGCTACTATGCCCCGGATATTGCGAGAATCCGCGCGCTTTTGAATAACGCGGTGCTTGTCATGGGTTCAGCGACGCCTCAGGTCTCGACATTCTGGCGCGCCAAAGAGGGGACATCCCGGCTTTTGACGCTCCCCGGACGCATCAGCCAACAAGGACTGGCTGAGGTTGAGATTGTCGACATGCGCCGCGAGTACGCCAAAGGCAATCTGGGTTTATTCAGCGACCGTTTTTGCGATCTTTTGGAGGAAACACTCGAACGCAAAGAGCAGGCGATGATTCTTTTGAATCGCCGCGGTTTCTCCAGGACGGTCGTGTGTCGTGTATGCGGCTGGCAAATGCGATGCGCGTCCTGTGACATCGCGCTGACCACCCATGTCAACCCTTATGCCCCGGATAAAGTGCCTGAGCGCTGTGTGTGTCACCTTTGTGATCGCGTAAGCCGTGTCCCAAAACTTTGCCCTGAATGCGGCTCCGAAGAGATCGCGGCCCTGGGCGCGGGGACACAGCAGGTGGAAGAAGAACTGAACCGCCGCTTTCCAAACGCCACCGTCCTCAGGATGGATCAGGATACAACAAGGGGCCGCTTCTCGCATCGCGAACTGCTTGATGCTTTTGAAAATAAAAAAGCCGATATCCTGGTCGGCACCCAGATGATTGCCAAAGGCCATGATTTTCATAATGTGACGCTTTCTGCGATTTTGTCAGCCGATCAGCTTTTGGGCACCGGTGAATTCCGCGGTATCGAGCAGGCCTTTGCCCTCATGACGCAGGCGGCGGGGCGCGCGGGGCGGGGACTGTTGAAAGGGCGGGTCATTATCCAGACTGTCCAGCCGGATCATTACGTCATCCGAGCCGCCGCCCAACAGGACTATGAATCTTTTTACGTTGAGGAGATTATCTTTCGAAAAAGAATGGATTATCTGCCTTTCGGTCATATCGGGATGGTTGAATTTCGTGGCTTTAATGCGCGAGAGACAGAGGATATGGCCATGCGGTACTATCGTATGGCACGTGCGCTTATGGGACAGAATCGCGCGCGTTTCAAAAAAACAGAATTGTCGGAACCGGCGCCTTCTCCGATCTCCAAAATTCGCAATCGTTATCGCTTTCGTATCATGGCGCGCGACCCTTCGGCGGAGCTTTTGACGCGGCTTTTATTCCATACGGCGGACCATATGGAAAAACATCAACAAGTGTCCTTTTTTATCGACATTGATCCCTGGGCCACGCTGTAGTAACGGCGGTGTGTGCTAGACTTTAGAAAAATATGGGAGGTTATTATGGCCCTTCGAGATATACTCATCGAGGGCGATCCGGCGCTTACGAAACGCTCTCGCCCGGTGAAAAAATTTGACGATCGCTTAGCGTCCCTGATCGACGACATGATTGAGACGATGTACGACGGTGACGGCGTGGGGCTTGCCGCGCCGCAGGTCGGCGTCCTGCGCCGCATTTTTGTCATGGATCTTGATGACGGAGAAGGTCCTTTTGCTTTTGTCAATCCTGAAATTGTTGAATCGGAAGGGGATCAGGAGGGGCCGGAGGGCTGTCTGTCACTGCCCGGCCTGTTCGGCATTGTCAATCGCCCGATGACGGTGACCGTCCGCGCCGTTGACCGCCACGGCAATCCTTTTGAGAAAACGGTGGAGGGATTGGGCGCCCGCTGTGTCTGTCATGAAAATGACCATCTGGACGGCATTTTATTCAGGCGTCACTCACAAATTCCGCTCTGCGCGTTAGAAGACCTGCCGGGAGGAGAAGAGGAAGAACAAGAACAAGCACTGTTGTCGGATGAAGCAGGAGAGCTGGCGTGAGTTCTTTCGTGTTCATGGGAACCCCTGAGTTTTCAACGGTCATTTTGGATGCCCTCGAGCAGGCCGGGCTTATTCCTGATCTTATTGTGACGCAACCGGACCGCCCTTGCGGGCGGGGGCGTGTACTCACAGCTTCGCCTGTGGCCAAATGGGCTCATGCGCGAAAAATCGTGACCCTAAAGCCCCAAAACAGTAAAGAACCGGCTTTCTATGAAAGCTTGTCGCAACTCTCGCCGGATCTCATCGTGACGGCGGCCTTTGGCCAATTGCTACCCCCATCCGTGTTGTCCATCCCAAAGAAGGGCTGCCTTAATCTTCACGCGTCGCTTTTACCTCGCTATCGGGGCGCCTCCCCGATCCAGGCCGCTCTTTTGGCAGGCGACAGAGTCACGGGTGTCACACTGATGCAGATGGACGAAGGGCTTGACACAGGGCCCATCCTGGCGCGCTCGCCCTTTCATATACCGGAGGATATGAATGCCGGTGAATTGCATCAGGCGCTTGCCGAGTTAAGCGGCCGCCTGATGGTCGCGACGATGCCCACGATCTTAAAGGGAAAGCTTCAAGCGCACCGCCAGGACGAATCACAGGCCAGTGTCACCCGGCTCTTAGTCAAAAGCGACGGAGAGGTTGACTTTTCACAAGATGCGCCATACGTGCACAATCATATACGCGCCATGAACCCCTGGCCCGGCGCCTTTGCGTTTTTGGACGGCAAACGGTACAAGATTAACCGGACTCGCCTATACGATGCGACCCAGGCCCTCGGTGAACCGGGGGAACTTCATATATTGGATCGCCGCATGATCGTATCGTGTGCAAAAGGAGCGGTGGAATTGATTGAAATTCAACCGCAGTCGGGCAGCTCTATGCGCTGTGAGGTGTGTTCGCATAATTTTGAGGAAGGCTCAGTCTTTGATGCCTGTTCGCGTGCGGATCTTATTTTATGCCGTGAGTGTTCTGGCTGATGGGCAAAAAACCTCGAAGTAAAAGGCAGGTCGACAAGGCGCGCCTTCAAGCGGTCAAGGTGCTCTATGGAGTGCTGGAGGAGCATGCTTTTTCGAACGAAAGCGCGGCTTTTCATTTAGCGGACCCTGAACTTGACGCGCGTGACCGCGCGTTTGCCTCCGCGATTATTTTCGGCACCCTGTCTAATCTCCCGAGGATTGACTATGACTTATCCATGGTTTCATCGCGTCCGATTGAAAAGTTCGATCCTTGGATTCGGACTATTTTGAGAGCGGGGATCTGGCAGCTTTTCTATTCCTACCAGGCGACAAAAGCCGCGGCCTGTGACGAGAGTGTCCGGCTTGCGCGGTATCTTACAGGTGAAAAGATGACGGGTTTTGTGAACGGCATTTGCCGGCGTTTAGCTCGATCAAGGCCGACACTTGAAGGACCAAACGCAGCTGCCTTAAAGGTAGGATTGCCTGTCTTTTTATTTGATCAGCTGTCCGCATGGTACGGTGCGGATGAGGCCGAGGCGATCGGACAATGGTCACTCGAATCACCCGAGGCCATCACGATACGGGCCAATCTTTGCCAAATGGACGCATTCCTAAACTGGAGCGGGAGAGAAGAGGCAATTGGAATGGGACTTGCCCCGCGCACTTGGCCCCCACACGCGTACGCACTCACGCCCAAAGGCCGAAGTGTCAGTGAAACGACAGGCTACAAACAAGGACTTTATACGCTTCAGTCAAGGGCAGCCATGATGGTGGGCGCCTTAAGCGGGGTGGTGGAAAATGAGCGTGTGTTGGACCTTTGCGCGTCTCCGGGCGGCAAGACAGGGCATGTCGCGGAGCTTGCGGGTTGCAAGCTTGATATGTTAGCGTCCGATATTACGCCTGAGCGCGTGAGTTTATTAGAAAAGACACTTGAACGCTTGGGGCACGATTTTGTAAAAACCGCGGTGCATGACGCGACCGTGGCCAATCAGTCCTGGCGTGAATCGTTTGATCTCGTGCTTTGTGACGTTCCCTGCAGCGGACTCGGGTTGATCCGAAAACGACCTGAAATCCGCCTGCGCGTGAATGCGGAATCGATCGAGCGACTGATCGGTATCCAGCGGGATATCTTGGAGCACGCGGCTTCGGCGGTCGCGCCGGGCGGACGCCTTTTGTACTCCACCTGTACATTGAATCCTCATGAGAACGAGCTTCAGATTGAGCGTTTTTTAGCTTCTGAAGCGGGACAAACATTTGAACTCGAAGACTTAAAAGCAGAACTTGTCGAGATCTTGCCCGGGGAGATAAAGCTACCCATGTCCGAGCGTTTACCCGGCTCCGTGTTCTTTTGGCCGCCCCGCGATCAGACGGACGGCTTCTTTATCGCAAGGCTCAGGCGACGTCCGGATAGGGCCTAAACATTGCGTGGTGCGGGGTAAAATGCTAGAATCACTCGATGATATGAAATATTCATATAAAGGATAAGGTATGGCCGAGCATTTACTCAACTGCATAGGGATGACACACCAAGGTCTTGTCCGCGATCGCAACGAGGATAGCTTTGCGTACGATCTGCCGGAGAAAGAATGGCCTTCCATTTTTGTCGTGGCGGACGGTATGGGCGGTCATAAAAACGGGGCGTTGGCCAGCCATACGGCGGTTGAATACATCCTCCCTTATTTAAAGCAGTCACTTCCCCGGGACAATGACCCCGAGCAGATCAAGCTACTTTTGTCAGAAGCGCTTCAAAAGACGAATATCCGTGTCTACATGACTTCTTTGGAGGATCCGCAAAATACCGGAATGGGGACGACCTTGACGCTCATGGTGCTTTATCCACACAGCTGCTATGTCGCGCATATCGGCGATTCGCGCTGCTATCTTTACCGTGGCCGCAGCCTCGAACGCCTTACAGAGGATGATACCTATGTCGGCCAGATGGTCGCCTCGGGGACGCTTGATGAAAGTGAAATAACCACACATCCCAAACGCCATGTGCTGACCCAGGCCTTAGGGTATCCCGAATATATTGAGCCGCATATCACACACGTTGACTTAATTACAAAAGACCGTTATCTTCTCTCAAGTGACGGACTTCACGGTGTATTGACCGATGAGGCCATTACGCGCGCACTTCGTCACGCTGAGACGCCGGAAGAGGTGGCGTCATCATTAATAGAGCAAACGCTACAGGCGGGGGCGCCCGACAACGTGACCGTTGTCGTGGTTTTCGCCTGACAGGAGGTTTAAATGATATCGTCACAATCATTTGCTCCCGGGACCGTGATCGCGGAACGATACCGTGTGATACGAACCTTGGGGCAAGGTGGAATGGCGACCGTCTATCTGGCGGATGACCGAAGCACAGGGCTTAAGGTCGCGCTGAAAATCATGCACGATGATTTGGCGGACGACCCGGAGTTCGTGCGTCGATTCGCCACAGAGGCAAGGGCTGCTGCCAGCCTCGATCATCCTAACATTGTTCGGGTGCTTGACTACGGGTCGTATGAGGGCATTCGCTATATTGTCCAAGAATACGTGGAAGGGACGACGCTGAAGGATATTATCCGCCGCAACGGTCCCATCGATTATCGTCTAGCGACACCGCTTCTTATCCAGATCGGTCTGGCATTAGAACACGCGCATCGGCGGGAAGTGATTCATCGCGATATTAAGCCGCAAAATATTATGATCACCAAGGATATGGTCGCAAAGGTGACTGACTTTGGCATCGCGCGCGCCTCAAGTACGAACACTATCACACTGACAGGCGGCATTGTCATGGGCTCGGTTCACTACTTTTCGCCTGAACAGGCACGCGGCGGTCAGGTGACCGCGCGCTCCGATCTTTATTCTTTGGGTATTGTGTTTTATGAAATGCTAACGGGGAGGTTGCCCTTTGACGGAGAATCTTCGGTTGCGGTCGCCATCAAGCACTTGCAAGAGGTGCCGTCCGCGCCGTCCACCTATGTCCCCTCCCTGCCGCCCGCGCTTGATCGCATTATTTTCCGTTCCATCCAGAAAAATCCTAACGCCCGCTATCAGTCGGCACGTGAGTTTGTCGATGAGCTTGACGCGTTCATGATTGATCCTGACGGTGATTACGGGGTAATTCCTAAATCTGCGGAACAGTGGGAAACAAGCTCCACCTCTGCATTAAGTGTGGACCGGGGTGATTCAAATTACGGACGGATTAAAGAAATTGAGCGTAGTTTTAATAAAAGACGCTCCACGCGTTATCGCGACACCGCGGTGGCGGTAACCGTCGTGGTCGCTGCCGTCCTGTTGCTTGCGCTTTTGACCGTATGGCTGGTCAGCCATTTTGCGCCGGATGATTCGAACGGCACGGACACGAGTGAAATTGTACTGCCCAATTTTCAGGGAAAAAATGTCAACGACATCCAGAATCAGCTGGAAATGCTCGAAGGCGCCGGCATGATTGTCGACCGCGAATACGAGGCCAGTGACACGGTGTTAGAGGATATTGTGCTTCGACAGGATCCCGAGTCAGACGGCAGTGTCAAAATCAAGCCGAAAGATGTCCGACTGACGCTCTACATCTCGCTGGGACAGAACTCAGCGGTGGTGCCGGATGTTTCGGGAAAATCATTCCAGATCGCGGACATTGAGCTTCGGACAGAAGGTTTTCTTGTGAAATTTACGCCTGAAGTGTCGGATCGTTACGGGAAAGACATCGTCATACGTACGGAACCCGAAGCGAATGCACTGGCGCCGAAGGGCTCCACTGTCGAACTGTTCTACAGTACCGGTCCTCAGTTTGTCGAGATCCCTGAACTTGGAGGCTTGCCCTACAAGCAAGCGCTCAGCTTATTAGAAGAGCATTCGCTCTTGCTCGGAGGTGAGACTTCGATATCAGGCGAACCCGTACCGGAAAATGATAAATACGTCATCAAACAAAAACCGGAGCCCGGCGGAAAATACCCGCCCAACACACTTGTCACGATTACGGTCGGAACGGCCAAAGAGCTTTACGATTACATGAATCCGACCACAGTCCCTGAAGAGGCGGTCATGCTTGAAGTCAGGGGAATGACCTTTGCAAAAGCGCGCGAGGTGTTGGATCCGTTAAAGATTTCACGCTACACGATGGTGAAGTGGAATCCGGAAACGAACCTCGATCCCAATAACAAAGGCGATTGGGGGGCGATCTACATAATTGAACAGGATCCCAAACCGGGGGTCGGATTCAGGCCGACCAGTGGTATCATCTTGACTTTTGGCTCTTATGCCGATCTTCAGGCTTACAGAAATCCGACCACCACGACAACGACTACGAATGACACAAATCCGCCAACATCATCTGAAACGACGACGACAACTACGACGGTACCGTCAGACGACAACGGAGATTAGTGTTAAGGGGGAAAAGGATGAGTGTGACGCGCGGGGGTATCAAGGATGACATGAAAAGAGCTGTCTTCCTTGATCGGACAAGAAAACTTCTTTGCCCCTCGATCCTTTCATCGGATCTGGCGGATATCGCGGGTTCTTTAAAAGGGCTTGAAAATAATTATGACATGGTGCATTGCGACGTCATGGACGGTCACTATGTGCCGAACCTGACCTTTGGCCCGCCTGTCATCGCCGCTTTGTCAAGGCATACGGATAAACCGCTTGACGTTCACCTCATGGTGACTAACCCCGATGATTTGCTGGAACGCTACGCTGAGGCGGGTGCGACGACTCTCGTCGTCCATGTTGAAGTGCTGAATCACGCGCAGCGAACGCTGTTCCGCATCCGGGAGCTTGGCTGCTTCGCCGGCATTTCACTCAACCCTTCGACGCCTTTGGAAACGATCAAATGGCTGTTGCCAGATCTTGACATGCTACTTTTGATGTCGGTCAACCCGGGCTTTAGCGGGCAGTCTTTTATCCCGCAGGTGCTTTTGAAAATAGAGGAAGCCAAGCGCATGATCGACGAATCCGGTTATCCCATCCGGATACAGGTGGACGGCGGAATTACAACCGATAACGCGGCGTCCATCGTCCGCGCCGGCGCGGACATGATTGTCGCGGGCTCAGCCGTGTTTGATACCCCCTCTCCGAAAGACGCCGCCACAGAGCTTTCCCATATCATCCGGACGGCCTCCTTAAGGCTTTAAACTCCATGAACACATTACGTTTTGATGCTCTGATCGCACTTGCGGGTGATGAGGGTCCCTTTGATTATTTTATGGCGCCTGCCTTGCAACACACCCCGCATATTGTCGCCGCGGACGGAGGAGTGGCGGTCGTTTTAAAGCGCGACTTTGTCCCCCAGATGGTGGTCGGGGACGGTGATTCCATGTCGCTTGAAGATCGAAATCAACTGAAGGAAAGCACATTCCTCTTATCTTTTCCCTCTGACAAAGATTTTACCGACGGGGAACTTGCGACCGCCGCCGCGGTGTTGTTGTCGTTTGGGGATGATCCTCTCCTTTACGGAGGAGACGGCGGCCATAAACTTTATCAGGCGTTTAATGCCTATTGTGATTTATCAGGAAAATCGTATCTGTTTTTAAACTACACAGGCCTTCGTCACGACCATCAACTGGCCAATATCGCGCTCGCGCGCCTTCTTGCCAAAAGAGGCGCCGAGGTTTATCTCACGGATGGGACGACCATGGCACGTATTGTGACGGGCCCCCAATCCCTTGATAATGTGTTTTTGCCTCATATTTTTGATCAGGCGCGTCAAGATATGCCCGCGACACGCTTTTTATTCTCGGCCATTGCCCTCGATGATGAAGTCACCGACCTTTCACTTTTTGGACTTCTTTGGACTTTAGAGAAAGTGAAGCTCCCTTACGGCCGTTCACTCGCCCTGAGTAATCGTGCCGAAGGACTCTATCCGGATCAGGTCCGCGCAAAGATTTTGCGCGGAACCGTGATGTTTTTTACGTTCCCGGAAAATTTATAAATCAGTCCACTAGAATGAGCTTCACGTAACGCTTTTTACCCATGCGTAAAAGCAGTTCGCCGTCATCAAACTTTGACTCATCGAGCACTTCATACAATTCGGAGACGGCTTGATCATTGACGTACAGGCCGCCTTGTTCGATCAGGCGTCTGGCCTCGCCTTTTGACTTTAAAAGGCCATGTCCGGCCATCACATCAATGAAGGTGCTGCCCAATTCGTCACGCCCGATGGTTTCGGTGGGCACTGAGCTGTCGTCACCGCCGCCGCCAAAGAGAGAGGCGGCCGCTTCTTCCGCTTTTTTCGCCTTCTCATGACCGTGAACAAGCGCCGTGATCTCGTACGCGAGACGTTTTTTTGCCTCATTCACAGCGGCGCCTTCCAGTTTGTCGTAAGCTCGGATCTCCTCCATGTCGATGAAGGTCAGTACGCGCATGTATTTTGTCACATCTGCGTCATCGGCGTTGCGCCAGTACTGGTAAAAGTCGTAGACTGAGCATTTTTCTTCGTCAAGCCACAGCGCGCCCTTGGCGGTTTTGCCCATTTTCTGGCCACTTGCGGTCTCGAGGAGCTTAAAGGTGAGCCCGTAAGCCGGTTCTTGTTCCTTTTTTCGGATCAGTTCCGCGCCCGCGATGATGTTGGACCACTGGTCATCTCCGCCGCATTGCAAACGGCAGCCGTAGCGGCGAAATAGCATCAGGAAATCATAGGCCTGAAGCATCATGTAGTTGAATTCTAAGAAAGTGAGTCCCGAATCGAGCCTTTGCTTGTAGCAGTCTGCGGCCAGCATCCGACTGATCGTAAAGTGCGGGCCGACCTCGCGGATAAACTCGATGTATTTTGCGGGCAAAAGCCAGTTCGCGTTATTGTCCAAAATGACTTTGTCAGATGAAAAATCGAGAAAACGGCTCATTTGTTCCACAAAACAGCCGACATTATGTTCGATGACTTCGGGTGTCATAAAACCGCGCATGTCGGTGCGTCCGGAAGGGTCACCGATATAGCCGGTGCCGCCGCCCATGAGCGCGATGGGGCGGATACCGGCCCTTTGCATATGACTCATGATCATGATCTGCACAAGATGCCCTGCGTGCAGGCTGTCGGCGGTCGGGTCAAAGCCGACATAAAAGGTCGCGCCTTCATGTGACAGATATTCACGCACTTCATCTTCGTGCGTGACCTGCGCGATATAGTCGCGCTCTAAGAGTGTGTCATAGACGTTAGTTTTCATATAAGCGACCTCCTGATGGTTCTTTCGCGTTTAATACTCTAACATATGCCATTAGCGGATTGTGCGCACCACGCGTTCGAATTCACTATTTTGCCGTTGCCCCGCATGTTCATTCCAAAGGGCCTGAGCCTGCAAATCGAGCTCGGCTTGCCGTCGGGCCGATTCATCGTCCAAACCGCGAAAATCAGACGCGTTCATCACGATGGGAAGACGCGCCTCATGGCGCATGTAGGACAGAAGTCTTTTACCTTGCCGCGTAAAGCCGAGGACGCGGATGTAACCCGGTCCTTTCATGTAAGCCGGGTCATCTACCTTAATGCCCATGGCCGCCGCGAGAATGGCGCGGCGGACGCGGGAGGCGGGGTGAGCGCGGGTGGCCACCCGACGGACGAACGCGTCATAGGGCCTCGTGCTGTCGTCTGCCATGATATTTGCGGGATCATGGCGTATCGCATTAAACAGACGTTCTCCGAGGCCGCCTTGCATATCCTTTATTGAAAGTAGCTGTTCGCGGTCAAAAAATACGGGCGCAAGAAAAAGCGAGGGTGCGATCATTTCTTCAGTTAAAAAACCCTTGCCCTGTGACAGTGCGTCCATTACCGAGGCGACAGAAGCGGGAGGCAAGGAGGGATTAAGCTCATTCATCAGGGTCCAAAGCGCATTCCTTTCTTTTGAGACGAAGGCGTCCTGGACGCGATCCCGAATGAGTGTCGCTGAAGTTTTTTCTTTCTCGACAAGGGGCAGGGCCAGGGTCGGAATCGGATCTGAGCGCAAGAGTGCTTTTTCGTATTCAACCGCCAAAATGGTGTTGGAATCAGCCAGTAGCCGGCTTTGATGCGCGTCATGGGTGAAGTCTTTTACAGCCTCTTCACGGGCCGCGGCAAAGCCCATACCCTGGGCAACTTTGTCGCGGATCAGCTGGCCTAATGCTTCGGATTCATCGGCCAAAAGCGACGCCAGCTGTTTAATACCCTCATGCGCGTCGGGGTTCTCTGTCCCGTAGGCGAGGTTTCGGACGACGCCCGTAGCAAGTAAGGTCTTGACGGCGCCTTCGGCAAACTGTTCGGCGGTGGACGCGGCGTAGATATGCGGCAGTTCAAGCACGAGATCGGCGCCCATTTTTAGCGCAAGCTCGGTTCTAACACCCTTGTCGAGCAGCGCGGGAACGCCTCGTTGGCAAAAGGGTCCCGACATACAGACCACTACGCCGCTTTTTTTTCCAAAGTGATCGCGGATCATCTGAAGTTGGCTTTGATGACCGATATGAAAGGGGTTATATTCCGCTATGAGTCCGCATGTGTCCATCGTGATACCTGTTGCCTTATGATGCTAAAATCAAGCTAAAGGATGGACCGTTAAATGTCAAAGAAAACAAAGCGATTGATCATACTTGCGGTGGCGCTTATTTTGCTTGCGGTTTTATCCGTGATTCTGTATGAGTTGACCATTGCAAGGCCGGGACGAAAAAAAGCGCTGCCTGCTCTGCCGGGGAAGGCTGTGTCAGCCGATGAATACGATCCCGATCTTTACGCGCCCGGGCTTTTGAAAATTATGGACAGTCGCTTGCTTGTACCGGTTCAGCTAGATGACCAGACGGAGGTACCGCTTTTATCCTCTTCTTACACGACCTCCCCGAAACGGGGTGAAGAAGGAACGCGTTCAGCACTTTATTTGGCCTCCGATCAGATCATGTACGGTCGGGGACTTGTCAAAATGAATAAGCGTTCCGATTTCCTTGACTGGGCCAAAGTCTTTGATCTTGCGTTCTTGCAAAAAGATGGCTTTCACGCCGCTTTCCGCGATGCAGAAGGCCGGGTAGCTGACAGTCACTGGAGTGTCACTCTGGCATTTACGCGCGCCTTATTAGAAGGCTATGACGCTTTTGGCGACAGCTACCTTGTGGAGGAGATCGAGTTATATTCCTCTTTGCTATTACCTGTCTTTCGCGAGAACAACACAGCCGATGAGCTGCTTGCGGGGCCGAGGGCGCTTCGGGCTTACGATGACTGGGACATACCACCCCCCGGTACATTGCCGACGCCGGGTGAATCCGTGCCTCTGGAGCAGGCAATGGGGACGCATCTTGCGGATGTCGATTTATGGGCCTTGCTAGCGCTTTCGCGCTTTGACTCGGCTTGGGCACCGATTGCTTCCGAATGGAAACGCATCGTCTCTTCCGCAAGAAATGAATCGCCTTTGCCGCTTTACGCCTCGGCGGTTTCAGATGATAAAGAAAACTATTTTTTGGTCACGGGCGACGAACTCCTGTCACGAACCACGGAACAGCTCAAGATCGCCATACATTTGGCGGAGGTCGGAGTGGTCGACCGCGACTTTTTATCGCTGATCCGAACCTCCTTGCGAGATAGCAAAAAGCTAACAAATGGTTGGAATCCTGTGTCAGGCAGTGCCGCTTTTGCGGAGGCAGTCCCTTCTGACTACGCGCTGGCGTTGATTTTGGGGCGTGCGGCGGATGATCCGCTGTTGATCGAGTCAGCCTTCACGGTGATGATGTATTCGTACGCTTCAAGCCAAACGAGCGACATTGTGGGCGGATGGTACCGGCCGAGCGATTCAGCGCGTGTCTTTCGCTTGGTGGCCACCGATAATGTGGCCGTCATGAACGCGATACGTTAACTCTGTGTTATAATTTTCCCGGCCTTTAGCTCATTAGGGCGCGAATGCGCCTCAGCATGGAAAGTAGCGTTCAAATGGATTTTATGGAATGCATCTTAAAAAAAGCGCGTGAGAACAAGAAGACGATCGTGCTGCCTGAATCAAATGACCGACGCGTACTGGAGGCGGCCTCTGTCGCGGTAGCAGAAGGCATCGCCCATGTCATTCTGATCGGTGACGGCGAGTCTGTCAGGGCCGATTTTTCGGACATACCGTTGAATGATGTCACGTTCATGGATCCTAAGACCCACGAAGACATTGAGGCGATGGCTGAAACGCTTTATGAACTGCGAAAACATAAGGGCATGACGCTCGAAGAGGCGCGTGCTAACGTGTTGTCGCCTACCTGCTTTGGCATGATGCTTGTGAAGCAAAAGTTGGCGGACGGTCTTGTGGCCGGTGCCGTGAACACGACGGCCGATACCTTGCGCCCGGCGCTCCAAATTTTGAAGACGAAACCGGGCACAAAATTGGTGTCGGCTTATCTGCTTTTGCTCGTCCCCAACTGCGACATGGGGTATGGCGGCATGTTTCTCATGTCCGACTGCGCGCTGAACGTCGATCCGAGTGACGAGGAGTTGGCTGAAATCGCCATCGCGTCCGCCGAATCGTGGCATCGGCTGACAGGTGAAGAACCTTATGTCGCCATGCTATCGTTCTCAAGTCTCGGGAGCGGCCGGGGCAAGTCACCTGAAAAAATGGCCTCTGCCACGCGCATCGTGAAAGATCGGGCGCCCGATCTTCAGATCGACGGCGAATTGCAGGCGGACGCGGCATTAGTGCCAAGGGTCGCCCAATTGAAGGCACCGGCAAGTAAGGTGGCGGGGCGGGCGAACTGCCTGATTTTTCCGGATTTGAACGCCGGCAATATCGGCTATAAACTGGTGGAACGCCTGGCAAAGGCAAAAGCCTACGGGCCGATGTTGCAAGGACTGGCAAGGCCGGTTAATGACTTGTCGCGGGGCTGTAGCGCGTCGGATATTGTGGGCGTCATCGCCTTGACGGCGGTGCAGGCAATGGAATTCGACTGAGCCAACGCTCAGTATTGAATATCAATAATAATGGAACACTTGAAGGAGCATTGTACATGTTAATACTCGTAATCAATTCCGGGAGTTCATCCTTGAAATACCAGCTGATCAACTGTGTGGACAGAACGGTTCTTGCAAAAGGCAACTGTGAACGTATCGGAATTGAAGATCCGCTTTTCAAACATGAAGATAATAACGGCTACTCGATCAAAGAGCCGCGTGACATGAAGACACACGGGGACGCCGTTTCGATTATTTTGGAAACGCTGCTTGATCCGGAGCATCCGACCATCGGATCCTTGGATGAAATCTCTGCGGTCGGCCACCGCGTCGTACACGGCGGTCCTTATTTTTCAGAACCGGTTGTTGTGAACGAAGAAACCAAAGAGGCGATCCGTAAATGTTTTGACTGGTGTCCGCTTCACAACCGCGCGAACCTTTTGGGGATTGAAGTCTGTGAAGAACTGATGCCCGGTATCCCGCAGGTGGCGGTTTTTGATACGGCTTTCCACCAGTCGATGCCCCCTGAGGCGTACATGTACGGCATCCCCTATGAATACTATGAGAAGCATGGGGTGAGACGCTATGGTTTCCACGGCACCTCACACGACTATGTGGCGCGCCGAGCCGCGCAGATGACTAAACACGACCCCAAGACCTATCGTTTGATCACTTGCCATCTTGGTAACGGCGCGTCTTTTGCCGCGATCAAAGGCGGTAAATGCATTGACACCTCGATGGGGCTGACACCCTTGGAGGGTATCATGATGGGGACGCGTTGCGGCAGCATCGACCCGGCCATTGCTTTATTTATGGCAAGAATCGGCAATTATACACCGGATGAGGTGGACGATATCTTGAATAAGGAAAGTGGTGTCCTTGCGATTTCCGGCGTGAGTTCTGACTTCCGCGATGTCCAGGATGCCGCGGCCGAAGGCAATGAAAGAGCGCAATTGGCGATCGACATGTTCTGCTACCAGGCCGCGAAGATTTTAGGATCTTACATCGCCGCCATGGGTGGGATTGAGACCATTGTCTTTACGGCAGGCATTGGTGAGAATGATGACATCGTCCGCAAGTATATCTGCGACAAAATCAGTTATAGAGGACTTGAGATCGATGAGGAAAAGAACAAGTCACGCGGCAAGGAAGTCGTGTTGTCGACTGAGAACTCAACGATTGAAGTCTTTGTCATTCCCACGAATGAGGAGATGGCCATCGCCGTGCAAACGGCGGAAGTGCTGCATATCGGGAGTTGCGCCTGCGACTATTGATGCGCGGCTTCGATTGAAAAGGAGAAAACACCTTGAGTAAGAATGAAAAGTTGGTACAGGCGATCACCTCGCGCGATGAAGATTTTGCGCGCTGGTACACCGACATCTGCCTGCGTGCCGAGCTATGTTCGTATTCGTCTGTCCGCGGATGCATCATTTTGCGGCCTTATGGCTACGCCATCTGGGAACTGATTACGGCGGAGCTTGATCGGCGGTTTAAAGAAACCGGCCATCAAAATGTGATGATGCCGCTTTTCATTCCGGAGGGTCTTTTGCAAAAGGAAAAAGACCACGTTGAGGGTTTTGCCCCGGAGGTGGCCTGGGTCACACATGGCGGAGAGGAAAAGCTCCAAGAGCGCCTCTGTGTGCGCCCGACCTCAGAAACCTTGTTCTGCGATCACTATGCGGAGATCATTGAAAGCTGGCGCGATCTTCCCAAACTATACAACCAATGGGTGTCGGTGGTGCGCTGGGAAAAGACCACGCGTCCTTTCTTGCGCACGCGTGAATTCTTCTGGCAGGAAGGCCATACGGCGCACGCGACGGCCGAAGAGGCGGTCAAGGAGACGCTGGACATGCTGGAACTCTATGCGGAGTTTTACGAAAACGCACTCGCGATGCCGGTGCTTCGCGGTTTGAAAAGCGAATCGGAAAAATTCGCAGGAGCCGTCAACACCTATACCGTCGAGGCGATGATGCACGACGGGAAGGCATTGCAGGCGGGGACGACCCATTACCTGGGGGACGGCTTCGCCAAGGCCTTCAACATTGTGTATACGGATAAGGACAACACGTTACGCCATGTCCACCAGACCTCCTGGGGCATCTCGTCGCGCTCCATCGGCGGACTCATCATGGTGCACGGCGATGACGATGGCTTAGTGTTGCCGCCGGCGGTAGCGCCTTACCAGGTGGTGATCGTGCCGATCGCCCAGCATAAGGAAGGTGTCTTAGAAGAGGCTAAAAAATTGTCCGAACGCTTGAAAGCCTTGGGCCTTCGCGTCCTGCTCGATGACAGTGACCGCATGCCAGGCTGGAAGTTTTCCGAGCATGAGATGAAGGGCGTGCCCATTCGTCTTGAAGTCGGGCCGCGTGACATCGCTGAAGGCCGCTGTATTGCCGTTTCCCGCGATAATCGAGAAAAATTAGAATTGCCGCTCGAAAACGTGGACACGACCGTACCTGAATTACTTGAAGCGCTTCATCAGCGTATCTTGCTTCGCGCAAAGAAGAGCCTAGAAGCGCGCATTGTGGACCGAAATGATTGGGAGAGCTTTGTTGAGACCATGAATACGGTGCCGGGATTTATTCGCGCCCCTTGGTGCGGAGAGGAAGCATGCGAAGCCCAGGTCAAAGAAGAGACCACTGCGACTTCCCGCTGTCTGATTGACGGGGAATTGCCGGAAGGTTCCCATTGTGTCGTATGCGGCAAACCCGCGCGCCACATGGTGTACTGGGGCAAGGCGTACTAATAGATCCGATGGAGATTCATGCAGAGGCATACAATCGCCCGATCGGTATCTTTGATTCGGGGATCGGGGGGCTCACGGTATTAAAGGCGCTCAAAGATAAGTTGCCGCATGAGTCATTCATTTACTTCGGCGACCTTGCGCATTCTCCTTACGGGACCAAATCGAAAAAAATGGTCAGGGCCTACACGCGGACGATTACGCGCTTTTTACTTGCACAAGAGGTGAAATTGATTGTCATCGCCTGTAATACAGCGAGCGCGTCCGCGGCACAAGAAGTGCGCCGCATGGCTTATCCTGTTCCGGTGCTTGAGGTCGTTGAGTACGGTGTTGAAGCGGCGCTTCAGATCATCGGGCAGGCGGATCAGATAAATCACCGTGTCGGTGTCCTGGGCACGCCCACAACGGTGTCAAGTGAAGTGTATGTGGAACAGCTCCGGATAAAGGCAAAGGAGCGCGACATCGCCCTTGAGATCCAGCAGGCGGCCTGCCCTCTTTTTGTTCCGCTGGCCGAAGAAGGTCTGTGGCAAGGCGAAATTCCAAAGCTTATCGCAGCGATGTACCTTCATGACATGCACGCCTTTGCACCGGATGTGGTCATCTTGGGATGCACGCATTATCCGCTTTTGCGCGAGGTGATCGCGGAGCAATTGCCCGAAAGTACGAAGTTGGTCGATAGCGCCTCCTTGATCGCAGAGCGCGCCAAACAGCTTTTAGAAGACAAGCAGTTACTTCGGATGACCGCTGAACCGGGATCCATCGACATCTACTCAAGTGATTCAGAAGATACATTTTGCCGTATGGCCACCCGTTTTCTTGACATGGCAGTCGATATCGTTCATTATGTTGAACTGGACGCGTGTGAGGAATCGGAGGAATAGTGTGTTCGCACCACAGGACATTTATAAAGACGCAATCATACGCCTGGAGAGCAGTCAATGGGCCGACGGTGAACAGCTTGATCCTGTTCGCCTGATGACGCATGGTCAGTTTTCTTACGAAAAACAAGCTAAAGTCTGGAATATTTCTTACGATGAAAGTGACGCGACCGGCATGCGCGGAACGAAGACACGTGTCAGTTTGTTCCCGAATGGGCGTGTTGTCTTGAGCCGTACGGGCAGCGTGGAGATGGAAATAGAATTTGTCAAAGGCGACCAGCGTATCGAGACGCAATTGACGCCCTATGGTCCTGTACGCCTTTCAGTGCTCACGCACGAGGCAAAGGGAAATATGACCGAAGAAGGTGGCGCGATCGAGCTGGGCTACTCGCTCGATTTTGATAGTCGCCACACGATCAGCACAACGCTTCAGTTGGAAGTCACGGCAAACCCGCCGGAACACAAGGAGCCTGTTGGCTGATACGATAAGAATTTTATAAGCTTTCGCCCCGCCCATTTGACAAGGAGGGGGAGGTTAGGGATAATACTTCTGGCGCACCGACGAAGGCGCGACGAATAATCATTTAGCCGGGGGAGGTGTACCGATGGCTGTACCAAAACGTAAGTGGTCGAAAAAGAGATCACGCACACATCGTGCTAACTGGAAAATTAGTCCGACAAACCTAGTGCGTTGTCCGAAATGTCACGCACTGATGGCTCCGCACCGCGTTTGTAAGGCGTGTGGTCACTATGACGGACGTGAAGTCATTTCCGTAGACGACGGAAAATAAAAGCACTCCATGAAGAGAACATAGGAGCAGCGAGCCTTACGGCACGTTGCTTTTTGTTCGTTTAAGAAAGTGAGATCAATCCCATGAGTACGCCCGTTCTTGCCATTGTCGGACGTCCGAACGTCGGAAAATCGACTTTATTTAATGCCTTAACAGGAAAGCGCACGGCGATTGTCGGTCCTGAGCCCGGTGTGACGCGTGACCGAGTCATGGGAGAAACAGACTGGAATGGGCTGAGCTTTACGGTCATTGACACGGGCGGTATTGATTTTGCCGGTGATGATATGCAGCGCCTCGTGTACGCGCAGGTTGAAGTCGCCATTGAAATGGCCGATGTGATCTGTTTTTTAGCCGATATTCATACGGGTCTGTCGGATATTGAATTTAAGATCGCGGATATGTTGAGAAAAAGCGGTAAGCCGATTGTCTTAGCCGTGAATAAGTCGGATCGACCCGGCGACGCGCCCTTGGAATTTTTTCAATTTTTCGAGCTTGGGTTTTCCGAAACGGTGGCGATTTCCGCTTCTCATAAACTCGGGTTAACTGAGCTGCTCGACGCGGTGACCGCGCCGATGCAATCGATCGCGATGGAAGAAGAAGAGGGTGACTACATTACAGTGGCGCTCACAGGACGCCCCAATGTGGGCAAATCCTCGCTTGCCAACAAGTTGATCGGTGAGGAGCGCAGCATTGTTTCAGACATTCCCGGCACCACGCGGGATGCGATTGACACAATGATCGAAAATGAATACGGAAAATTTTTGATTTATGACACCGCGGGGCTTCGCAGGAAGGCGAAGATCGGCGATCCGATTGAGTATGTGAGCGCGCTTCGCTCAAGGCGCAGCGTTGAAGAGGCGGATGTTTCCATCATCATGATTGACGCGATCGAAGGTCCGGCGGAACAAGATACCAAGGTCGCGGGGCTTTCGCATAACGACGGGAAAGCGTCTATTATTGTCGTGAATAAATGGGATCTCATCGATACGAGTGAAACATCCATCCGCGAGTATGAAGACAAAATACGCCGCCGCTTTGAGTTCATGCCCTATGCGCCGATCCTGTTTGTGTCAGTTAAAACAGGGTATAATCTGCATCGGCTGTGGCCCATGATTTTGCGCGTCCACGAGTCGTCCACCCGCCGTGTCTCCACCAGCGTATTGAATGAGGTGCTCGCGGAGTCGATTGTCCAGCATCCGACGCCTCAGAAAAAAGGGCGGCACCTTCGGATTTACTACGCGACCCAGGGAGGCGTGTTACCGCCTACCTTTATCTTCTTTGTCAACGACAAGCGCTTGCTTCATTTTTCCTATGAGCGTTATCTTGAAAACAGGTTGCGCGAGAATTTTGATTTCTTCGGCACGCCCATTCGGATGATCTGGAAGGGGAGGGCCGCGCGTGACGAATCGTCTTCCCGTGTCACGCCTGACTAATTTTGGGCCGTGTTAAACTGATCGCATGGCAAACAAACAGCAGATGAAGATTGTGCCCCCGCGATCAGCCCGCGCGGGCAGGGAGCGGACGGATTTAGTAAAACTCAAGTCCATGGTGAGTTTTGCGATGATCTTCGCGACTTTGTCAGTCATGGGCTTTCTCCTGCTGGAAGATCGCGCCTATATCTCGATCGCCACGGCTGAGTTTGCCGGATTCTCTCTTTGGGCCCTTGTGATCTACGGCCTTTTGCCCCTTTTGATTTCAACTGTCTGTATTCTAATCTTTCGCGCCGAAAAATCGGACATCCTCGGGACGCGTCCGTCACTGGAACAATTTCTTGTGGCCCCGATTACAGGATTTCTTTTTGGCCTTTTGATCTGGACCACTGTGCAGCTCGTGCAGTCACTGACGCTGTTGGGTGAAACGTGGATCCGTATCCCTGGACTATGGCAGAAGGCCTCGCTTTATCTGGGGCTATCGCCCGCCATGGGCCTATTAACCGTCATGGTGGCCGCGGTTGTGCCGGCAACCTCGCAGGAATTACTTTTTCGCGGGGTCATTTTGCCGCATTACTCAATGGAACGTCCCCGTGCTTTGCGCATTTTTCTGCCGGCGCTTTTAGCCGCGATGCTGTCAGGCGACCTGCAAGGATTGCTGGTGTTGTTTGCGATGGCACTCGTATCGTCTTGGATACGCGTCGCGTCCGACTCGCTATACCTTTCGTCGCTTGCGACCTTGGGGATGAGCTTTTCCATGCTTTTTGCGCGAGGGCTCTTTTCGTGGATCACGCAAATTCTGTTCCAAATGCCGCTTGTCGATCACCTGCGCGTACGCATATTTTATGTGACATTCGCGCTGGTCCTCATAGTCCTTTTGATTGCCCCTGTCTCCGTGATGGACGCAAAGTCGCCCAGGCGGGACCCCATGGCGCGCAAAAAAACACGCGATCAAGGCACGCTGTCGCATATCAACCGAATCGTCGCGATCTTATCGATCGTGGCTATGGCTGTCTTTTATTATTTTGTATTTTGATTTACCGTGAACTGTAGCGCGCGACTTTGGCGTCATGTTCTTCTAAGGTCTTGGAAAAATCGTTTGTCCCGTCACCTTTGGCGCAGAAATAAAGAAATGCGTTCGCGCCGCTCCATGTGCGCTCCGTGGCCGGCCAAAGCACGCCCTCGATGGCGACTGTTCCGGGTGAATTGATCGGGCCGGGCGGAAGGCCCCCGTGACGATAGGTGTTATAGCCGCTGTCCTTGTAGCGTTCAATGTCTGAATTTAAGATCCAAAGTTGGGGCTCACGTCCTTCTTCGCTTCTCAGGTAGTTGACCGTCGCGCAGGACTGGAGGGGCATTTCTCTTTCAATACGGTTCATGAACACTTTCGCGATCATGGGCATTTCAATGATAGGGCCTTCCTGCTGCACAATGGAGGCAAGGGTTAGCACTTGATCCATGGTCATGCCGAGTTTTTCCGCACGCTCATAATAGCCCCCGACGCTCAGGTGACGTTCGGTGTTGTTCAAGATGATGCGCAGGATTTCTTGCTCGGTGGCGTTGACGTCAAACAGGTAGGTGTCGGGGAACAGATAGCCTTGCAGCATCCATTCACGTCCCGGATTCGATTCGATCTGAGGGACAAAGGAGTAATCGACAAAAAGACCGGGCTGGCGCACCATTGCGTCAAGCAGGTCGGGGTTAAAGCGCATGCCGGCGTCCAGCATTTTCTGCTTCATCTGCTGGTAGGTCATCCCCTCGATGAAGACAATGCTGACCGGTTGCGGTTGGTTGGTCAGGATGACCATTATTTCGTCGTAACTCATGCCCTCGAGCAGGTAATGTGTGCCGTACTGGTACTGTCCATCAAATCCATTGAATTTTGACAGCAATTCAAATGCAAAAACGCTTCCGATAAGCCCTCTGTCTTTTAGCATGGTCGCGATGTCTTTTGTTTTTGACTGCTGTTTGATGTAGATTTCCACCGCCCCGGGCGTGTTTTCGTCAAAGGGGGAAAACCCGCGGGCATCGAACTGATCTTTTAGATACGCGATCCGTTTATCCTGATCGCGGACATAGCGATAACCGAGGCCAAAGCCGACAAGGACGGTGCCGACTAAGAGGACGATGACGATGAGTATAATCAGTGGTTTTGCAATTCTACGTGGCATAATTACCTTTCAGGGTCCGTTTGCCGGACAGCCCTATTTTACCACGAAGGGAATAGGAGACCAATGAGGGATGTGGGAACCCAGTGCATCAAAAATGCGGAGATTGCCAGAAAGGGAATGAAGGGGAGGGGTCTTCTCGTTTTTTGCGCGAGAAGACATGTAAGTGAGAAGGGGAGTGCCAGAAGGAAGGCGATGCAAAGCATGAGGGGTGAATAGTGACAAGGCAGCATGAATCCGATGGCGAGCGTGAATAATAGGTCGCCTTTACCGATCAGATCTTTACCGGTCGCGGCGCGTGCCAAAACGGTGATCGAACACAGGATGAGCGCACCGCCGCTGGCACTTAAAAGCGTCACCGTCTGTTGCATCCATAGGGGTAACGCCCCTTGTGTGAGTGATTGTGATTCAGGGGCCACGGCGGTTGGCACGATCGTAAAAAAAGAAAGCCAAGCCAGTTCGCGGTCAATGACTTCTCTTGTTCGGATGTCACGCCATGACATTATGGCGGAGCAAACAAAGGCGCCGGTAGGGCAGATGTGTCGGATAAAAAAGTCCATGATCCTAAGAAGAGCATGGACTTATTTTGGGTAAATCTTTCGCCGCAAGGTCGTCAAAACACGCCCGAGGCCGTCAAAAAATGTCGCTTAAGTTTCTGACAACGCCTGTTTTTGCTCTTCTTTATACACTTTCCATACCATCAGGACGGCCCAGACATAGGCCATCGTTTTGGGAATCATCAAGGTGCCGACAACAGGGTAGATACCCGCTAACAGCACCACAGGGAGGTAAAAACCGTAGGACAAGGTGATGGCCAAGGGCATGTACCGGAAGGCTTGTTTGCCCGTACGGCGGGTCTCCTGGTAAAAGAGGATGATCATGAGGATGCCCATGGCGGTGAAGGGGATATTTCGAAGGACGCCAAAGAGCAAGGAAGGGTTAGGGGAGAGCCATTCATTTTGCGGCAATACGGAGAGTGCGATTCGCAAAATAGCAAGTGCCCACATGCTGTAAGTCACAGGTTTTCTACCCTCTACCTCGTAGTAACCGCGCCAGACGTAATACATGATCATGTAAAAGAGGGTCATCGTGATGGAGGTGATCAGTTTTCCGACTCCCAAGATGGCCACATGTTCGGCGATGCCTCCTGTCCAAAGCGCGTAAACGCGCGGGATCAGGTGGAACGAATCGCCGAGTCCCAGCACAAGTGACATGATACCTGCCAACTTTACCAGTCGGCTTTTTCCCTTGACAATCATGATCAATCCCGCGATGATCACAAAACTAAGGTATGGAATTTCAAATACTGTTTCTACAATTGCCTGTCCCATTGTATACACTCCTATCTTTCATAAAGTGTCTTTTTCATAATTAATATAAAAAAATCGATATCCTCAGCACCCGACAGCAAAGAGGTCATGATGTTGACGACAATGAACCATGTGTAAGTTTCTTGTTTGAAAGAATCGTTCCAAAGAGAAGCATCGATATCGTTGTCGCGATTCATCAAGCCAATAAGCAGTTGTTGAATCTCCTGATGGGTGCGTTGCATGCGTCTTGTACCGGTCTTTCGCACATTTGACAGGCTGTGCATCAGGCGTGCGCCGGATTCACTGATTTGTGTTTTCAAATAATGGAAGATTTGCTCAACCTGAAGGTAGAAGGGCCCATCTTCAATCAGTTGATTCAGATCAATAAGTGCTTCATCCCAGTACAATGCCGTGACCTCAAAGAGGATGTCATCTTTGCTGTTGAAATAGTTGTAGATGGTGCCGATGGAGATGTCAGCGGCCTCCGCCAGGTCCCGGATAGTGAATAATTCGGGGGATTTGTCATCGATGATTGTCCGCGAGTGATCGAGTAAAATTTGCCGTAGCTGATCATCTTTCATCCGCATTTTTGACGCTCCTTTATAAATGAACATCGTTCATTCACGTTTTGCACGAAGCCTAAACGCTTGTCAATGGATCATTTTTGGAAGCGATGTCCTGTGTTGGCGTAAATAACAGCCCCGATGCTGCCGACGAGGAAAAGTGCGAGACCTATCCATAAGGGGATCATGCTGGCCAATAGATCGCTTGTGGCCATGATGAGGATACAGGCCGAAAAGAAGAACATGAGTTTCCCCATGAAGCGCGTGCGCGCTTTGACATCTGTTTTTTCTTTTTCTTGTTTTGAGGAAGTATTATAGCCCGCGATGAGAAAGGCGCCCTTCCCGCGAAAGAACAAGAGGCCTAAGCCTGTGAAAAGAGATGCGAAGAAGAGATGCGCGATCCACATAATAACTTGACGATATCAATATAATATTCCTTTTTCAAATACTATTTGTTCTTTTTGAAAAATCCTGTTAGCGTAGATCTATGAAATAAAGATCTCGTTTTACGGTGCTGGCCCTTATCTTCATGCTGACGCTTGCTTTTGCGTTCGCTTTCCAAGTCATCCCGCCTATTTTGACTTTTGTCGTTTCCTCCCTGGGGTTGACGCATGGTCAGGCGGGGGCCCTTATGAGCCTTTTTGCCCTGCCGGGTATTTTTGTGTCCATTCCGGGCGGCATCCTGGCAAAGGCCTACGGCACGAAGCATGTGGGGATCTTTTCTCTGGCGCTTGTGTTTGCCGGAACGATCCTTTCGGGTTTAGCCGACGGCTTCATGCTACTGGCATTCGGCCGCGTCATTGCGGGCATCGGGGCTATGACGATCGCGATCATCGCACCGCAGGCTTTGTCATCCTGGTTTGAGGGAAAAGAGCTCGGCATGGCGATGGGGGTGTTCCACGCGGCGCTTCCGCTCGCGGTCATTGTGGCGCATAACAGTTTCGGGCGTTTGGCTGAGTCCCTGGGCTGGAGAATGCCTTTGTTCATCTCGGCGGGCTATAGTCTCATCGCGCTCGTCGTGTTTTCCTTATTTTACCCGCAAGAAATGGACGAAAGGGATTGGACAAAGCCCGCATTGACTGAGAACCTCCTCGCGATTAAGACACTCAACACACCCATGTGGCTTGTGGCCCTTATCTGGTTGTTTTACAACGCCTCGGCCATTTCCTATACGACCTTTGCCAGTGATTACTACATCGCGGAAGGTTACAGCGTGGGCTTTTCCGGTTTTTTGACGAGTCTTTTCATGCTCGCTTCGCTTTTTGTGGGACCCCTGATCGGCTCGTTCATCGACCGGGTGGGGCGTGAGTTGTATTTTATTGCGGCCGGTGCCGTCTCGATGGCGATCTGGATATTCCTTGTCCCGCGTGTCGGATGGAATCCGCTTATTCTGGGGGTGTTGATTGGCTTTTCCTCCGTCATGATTCCGACGCCTGTGTTCTCAACAATTCCGCGCTTCCTGTCACATGAGGAATCGGGGTTGGGATTTGGCTTGGCTTCAACCTTGTCGAATATCGGGATTCTTGTCGGTCCCTTTGTTGTGGGTATTGTGTATGACAAGCTTCAGCAACATCAGACGGGCTTTGACCTGATGGCTTTATTGGCACTTGTCGTGGCGGGACTTGCGATATTTTTACAGCGCTTTACAACAGAGAAAACAATGCTTTAAGAGATTGGTCATAGGGCGGCTTTGCGATCCCCACTTCCGTGATGATGCCGTCGATGAGCGAGTGGTCTGTGACATCAAAGGCTGGGTTTAATACCGACACGCCCTTGGGTGCCATAGGCTCCTTATACCACAATGTGGTGACCTCATCGGGGTCACGCTGTTCGATGACAATGTCGTCCCCTGTTTGAGTCTTCATATCGATGGTGGAAAGGGGGGCGCAGACGTAGAACGGGATATTGAAATGTTTGGCCAGGATCGCAACCCCCAAGGTGCCGATTTTGTTAGCCGCGTCACCGTTTGCGGCGATGCGATCAGCGCCGACAAAGACAATTTGTATTTTTCCCTCTTTCATGACCGTTGCGGCCATGTTGTCACAGAGGACCGTCGTATCAATGCCGGAATTGAACAGTTCGAAGGCTGTGAGGCGCGATCCTTGCAAGAGGGGCCGGGTTTCATCCGCGTACACCCTCACATGGAGGCCTTGCTCTTTGGCGATATACATCGGCGACAGTGCCGTCCCATATTCAACCGTCGCCAGGCGCCCGGCATTGCAATGGGTCAAAACGCCGTCACCCTCGTTCAGAAGTGTTGCGCCGTAAAGGCCGATATTGCGGCAGCTTTCGATATCTTCTTGGCGGATATCGGAGGCTTCTTTGAAAAGGCGTTCTTGGATGTCAGCGATTGATTCCTTTTTATGATCGATGACGACCTGTTCCATGCGGTTGAGTGCCCAAAACAGGTTAACGGCGGTCGGGCGTGAGGACGCGAGATATTCTTTTTTAGCTTTGAAAGCCGCATAAAAATCGTCGTAACAATCCGTTTCAATTTCCATAGCCGCCATGTAAATGCCAAAGGCAGCCGCAACCCCGATGGCCGGAGCGCCGCGCACCCGCAGTTTTTTAATGGCCTCCCAGACTTCTTCTTGAGTTTTAAGGTGAATAACCTTCAATGTGCAGGGGAGCAATGTCTGGTCAATGATGGCGATCGCCTGACGATCTTCGTCGAAGCGGATGGTAGCGGTTTTTTCAAAATCGGTCATAGGGTTCTCCTAAAACAAGCACATCAAGAGCACTTTGCAATGATATGTTTATCTTACATGAATAGGGCGCAGAGTTTCATTTGATTGAGGAGATCAAGTTGATATGTTAATGGAAAAAGAACGGCAAGATATTATTTACTATTCCCAGAAGATGGCTGAGTCAGGTTTGACCAAGGGCACTGGCGGGAATATCAGTGTGTACGACCGTGAACTGGGATACGTCGCCATCACACCGAGCGCGGTTGACTACGATGAGCTGAAACCGGAGGACATTGCGATTGTCAAGCTGGACGGCACACAGGTGGAAGGAGACTATTTGCCTTCATCTGAAAAGGACATGCACCTTCTTTGTTACAAGAAGCGTGATGACATCCAAGCGGTCGTCCACACCCATTCGCTTTACGCCATCATAATGGCCTGCCTGCATGAAGAGATTCCCCCGGTGCATTACCTGATCGGTTTTGCCAAAGGCAGGGTGAAATGCATCCCCTATTATCCTTTCGGGAGTATGGAGTTGGCCATTGCCACCTCGGAGGGCCTAGAGGATAAAAATGCGGTGCTGCTCGGCAATCACGGTCTCTTGGCTGTCGGAGCGGACGTCAAGCACGCGTATTCGGTGGCGGAGATTATTGAATTTGTCGCCGAAATTTACTACAAGACGAGCCTCAAAGGCGCTCCTCAAATCTTAAGCGATGACGACATGGAGGAAGTCTACCGCCGCTTTGACGCCTACCGAAAATCGAAGCCTTCTTCTTAGTATTCGATCTTTTTCTGCAAGAAGGTACCCTGTCGAAGCTCTAAAAAGGCCTGTTCCAGCTCTTCTCTCGTGTTCATGACGATGGGGCCGCCCCAGGCGATGGGTTCTTTGAGCTTCTCGGAGCTGATAAAGAGCAGCTGTGCGGGTTCATCGGTCGCCCGGATCTCCAGCTGATCGCCTTCCGTCAGTTTGACCGCTGTTTTTTCGCCCACTAATTCCCCCGCGATAATGGCCTCTCCCAGCAAAGTAAAGACCATAATAGAGCGGTCGTGTTCTGTCGGGATGATAATGTGCCCGTTGTGATCAAGGTGGATGTCATAATAGTCAAGTGGCTGGTAACTTCCCGTATAGCCTGTGATGCCGTCAAATAAGCCGGCAAGAAGCCTCACTTTGCCAGCCTTAACAGGGATTTCTTGAATGTCCTTATCCTTGATCGCGTGGTAATGAGGCGGGACCATTTTGTCTTTTGACGATAAATTCAGCCAAAGCTGTACGCCTAAAAGGCGTGGAGAAACAGGGAGCGTCTCCTCATGTTTAATGCCTGATCCGGCCGTCATCCACTGCACTTCACCGTCGCCGATGGTATCTTCATGTCCCAGGCTGTCGCGGTGCGTCATATGTCCGCGGTAGACGTAGCTGATCGTCTCAATGCCGCGGTGCGGGTGCATCGGGAAGCCTGCGGTATAATCTTCAGGGTTCTCACTGTCGAAGGAGTCTAGGAGCAAGATGGGATCAAAGATCGTGGCCGTATTTCGCCCTAAGACGCGCACAAGTTTGACACCGGCGCCGTCACGCGTGTTATAACCCTGAACTTTTGTTAGGATGCTTCGTTCTACCATGAAAATTCCCCCTTTCTTGTGTCTATTAGATCACAAATAGCCCGTATCAACGGGATCAATCGGTACCGTAGGAGCGATTATCCGAGCTTCATCACAAAATGGATATTGCGACTGGCTTCCATAAAACCAACGCCTTTATGGAACCCTTCACTGTCTTTGTCATGGACATCGCAGTCGGACGCAAGTTCTCGGCAGCCATGTTCCTTGGCCCATTGTTTTGCAAAAAAGATCATCTCGGACGCGATACCGCGGTGCCGGGCATCCGGCTTCACATAGATGCCTTCGATGTAAGCCACGGGGGAGCTGTCAGTGCCCTCCACATAATCATGACGAATGGACAGGGATAAAAACCCCCTGGCTTCTTGCCCCTCCATGTAAAGAAATTCATAGGGGAGCTTACCCGAGCGCCGCGCAAAGAGCATTTTGTCTTTTCCCAAGTGTGGCCAAAGCGCCCTACAAAGCGCATTCCAGATAAGTTCATTGTCTGAGGTTACATGTACAAGCATGGGGAATACCTCCCGATTCGGATGCTTAGTTTTCAGCCTCGTGTGCCAATAGCTTCTTATAGGATAGATCAATGAAGGCCGCGCCGATAGGGGCCGTGATCAGGATGGACAAGACCGCGACGGTCAGGATGAGCTCCCCTGACCCGATCCCCATCGCAAGCGGCAATCCGCCGATGGCGGCCTGTACGGTGGCTTTTGGGATATAAGAAAGCGCAGTGAAGATCCGTTCCTTTTTGTTAAGCCTTGTATTAGACAACGACAAAAAGACACCCAGGATGCGAAATAACAATACAGCCATAAGTAAGAGCACGGCGGTTGTTCCGGCTTTCCAAGCGTATGAAATATTGACGGAGGCGCCGACCAACACAAACAGGAGCACTTCGGCGGCCACCCAAAGTTTTGAAAATTTGGACGACAGGCGCTCAGACAGCGGATATTTCTTTTTGGCAATCGTCATCCCGAGCGCCATGACAGCCAACAGACCGGAAAATCCGATGACTCCCTTGGCTTGGCGTTCGAGGGTCACAAGCAAAAAAGAAAACGATAAGATCATGATGACCTTGGCGCTGTCACGGATGTGAAAGCGTGTGAAAATAAGTGACAGCATAAGACCTGCGGCGATGCCGCCCAGGACACCGAAAATAATGGAACTGGGGATAGTCAGAAAATGCGTCGCGTCGATATTCCCTTGGGTCGCAAGCCCCGTAAAGGCCGTGAAGAGCACAATGACAAAGACATCGTCGACGGAGGCCCCCGCCATCACCATTTGAGGAATCTTCTTGTCGCCCCCGTAGCCTTTTTCCATGAGCTGGAGCATTTTGGGGACGACCACAGCAGGGGAGACGGCCGCAATCACGGTACCCATGATCGCCGCGTCCAACAAGGAGATGTCAAAGAGACGAGGCGCCAGCAAGACGGTGCCCGCGATTCCAAAGCAGGCGGGTACAAAACATAGAAGAAAGGCGGGCCGTCCGACTTGTTTCAAATCCTTTATGTCCAGGTTTAATCCCGCCCTTGTCAAAATAATAATGAGGGCGATTTGACGGAGCTCCGACGATATTTGAAGCAAGGTGGGATCTAAAAGATCGAGCGCGTAGGGCCCTAAGATGATGCCTGTCACGAGCATGCCGAGAAGTCGGGGGATGCCTATCATGCCAAAAAGTCTTCCCAGCGCCATGCCGAGAAGAAAGATAAGTGCCAGTGAGAAGATCATGGGTATCTCTCCTTCGTGTTTTTGATATTAAAAAAGCCGATGGCTCCGCGGCAACGCGCAGAAGTCATCAGCTTTAAAAGCGGTTTAGAGCAAAGTCTCGGGAGAACCTCATTCCCGAAAAGCATCATACCATAGGTAAGGTTCTATTTTTTACTAAATGCGTTTCCGATAATACCCGCGACCACACTCAAGGGATGTGTCTGCAAAATAATGAGTCCGGGGCCTGTGACAACGGTGTTGAACAGACCTTCACCGCCAAACAGCGCGTTTTTAACCCCGCCCGTGCTGACAATATCCATGGTGCATGTTTCGCTCATGGCCGCAAGATAGCCAGTGTCAATCACCATTTGCTGACCGGGACCCAGCTGGTATTCCATGGCGTAGCCGTCAATTTCAATAAAGGCCATGCCCTGCCCTGACAGCCGCTGCATGATAAATCCCTCACCTCCGAAGAACCCGGCTCCCAGTCTTTTCTGAAAGTGGACGCTCAATTCCACGCCCGGTTCTGAGGCTAAAAAGGCCGTCTTCTGGACCACGATACCTTGTCCCGGCGTGATTTGAAACGCGCGGATGGACCCCGGAAAGCTTGAAGCGAAAGCAATCATGCCCGGGCCTCCCATGGCGGTGTAATGGTTCAAGAACATGCTCTCCCCTGAGAACATACGCCCCATGGCTTTACCCAAACCACCTGCCTGTGTTTGCATTTGCATGTTGGGCGACATCCAACTCATCCCGCCACTTTCACAAAGCATCGTCTCTCCCGGGTTGAGATCACAGATGACAACGGGGAGCGGCGTCCCTTCAATCCTGTACTGCATAACATTCGCCTCCTTAAAAAATCTCACCGTATATGCGGTTGGCTTCATTTTAAATCATAAAAAAGGCTGATAGTGCGATTAAAAAATATGTATTGACTTTATTTTTGCATGGTAGTAATGTTTTAGTGGAGGTGCGAATATGGCGAATTACACGTTCAGGGAACGAATAAAAAGCGCAGCGATTAAACCGGTGTTGCGCATGATCGATGAGAACCCCGAAAAGAATATCCCCCGAATCCTCGATTGGCTCGAAGCTTTTGACAGAAACAAAACCATCCAGAACCAAGTAACTGAAGTCCGGCGCGCCATGCAAGAACAGGGTCATTGGTACCAACTGGCGCTGTCTTTATGGTCGGATATCAATGACGATCAGCGAAAACTTGTGTTTCACAATTTTGTGATTAACGGAAATGTTATCGCCAACGACCGATGCGCCAAAACAAGTGAAAAATATGGCTGTAATGTGCCATGGGCCATCCTAATGGACCCCACCTCAGCGTGTAACTTAAAGTGCCGCGGCTGCTGGGCGGCGGATTACGGTCCCGGCATGAATATGTCCCTTGAGACATTAGATGACATTGTGCAGCAGGGGAAAAAGCTCGGTGTCTTTGTCTATTTATATTCAGGCGGCGAACCGCTTGTAAGAAAAAAAGATTTGATCACACTGTGTGAACGGCACCCGGACGCGATGTTTCTCAGTTTTACCAACGGAACCCTGATCGATGACGCGTTTTGCCGCGATCTTGTCCGTGTGAAGAACTTTATCCCCACGATCAGTGTGGAAGGATTTCAAAAGGCAACGGATGCCCGACGGGGTGAGGGTACCTTTGACAAACTAAGTGAGGCAATGGATCGTTTAAAACACCATAAGCTAGGGTTTGGTGTCTCATGCTGCTATACAAGTGAGAACTGCGAGGAAGTCGGAAGTGAGGCGTACTTCGACTGGATGGTGGACAAGGGCGCAAAATTTGCCTGGTTTTTCACCTACATGCCCGTCGGGGTGAATGCCATCCCCGAGCTGATGGTATCGGCCGAACAGCGGCGCTTCATGTTTGACAAGATACGCGAATATCGCAAAACGAAACCCATTTTCACGATGGATTTTTGGAATGACGGCGAATTTGTCGACGGCTGCATCGCGGGCGGGAGACGCTATTTGCATATCAACGCCAATGGCGACATCGAGCCCTGTGCCTTCATTCATTACGCAGACTCAAATGTATACGAAACTACACTATTAGAGGCTCTGCAACGCCCGTTTTTTAAAGCCTATCAGGCGGGGCAGCCGTTTAATGAGAACATGCTCAGGCCCTGCCCCTTGCTCGATAACAAAGACGAACTCGCCCGGATGGTAGAACAGTCGGGCGCAAAATCCACCGACCTCGAGCATCCTGAAGATGTGCGCGAACTCTGCTCCAAATGTCATCGTGCGGCAGACGTATGGGCGCCTTTGGCCGATGAACTCTGGAGTTCATATGAGCACTGGGTCGTGAAGCGGTAATTTCTGCTATGATGGCCGCATGACAGAGGATAAAAAGCAATTATTCGAAGCGATCGATGCCATGAAAGAAGAGGTTTTCTCACTTGGCAAGCGGTTGTTTAACACGCCCGAACTTGGATTTTATGAATATGAGACGGGAGCGATCGCCAAGGATTGGTTGGATCAAAGTAAGATCCCCTATGTTGACGGCATATCACTGACAGGAATTCAAGCGACCCTTGGCGAAGGCGATTACCATATCGCCCTGATGGCCGATATGGACGCGCTCTTAGTGCCGATCGGGGATCAATACCGCCCCTTTCACTCATGCGGGCACAGCATCCAGGTGGCGGTGATGCTCGCCGTGATGCGGGCGCTCCACGCGTCTGATTTGCTGCGCGATAAGGCGGTGAAAGTCAGCCTCCTTTTGACGCCCGCAGAAGAATTCATCGATCTGGAACGCAGGCAGGCACTTTTAGATGAGGGAAAGATCCGCTTTTTTTCAGGCAAACAAAACATGATCGCCGACGGTGTCTTAGATGACATTGATTGTGTGCTGTCCTGCCATGTGTCAGGCAGTGAGCACTACGCCTTTGACGTGGGGTCAAGGCTTGCGGGTTTTACGGCCAAAAAGGTTATTTTTAAAGGGAAGGCGGCGCACTCGGGAGTCGCGGCACACCAAGGGAAAAATGCCATGCACGCCGCTATTTTATTGGTACAGGCTTTATCCTTTTTGAAAGATCAATTTTCAAAAGACGCGGGCGTGCGCCTAGAACCGATTTTGACTGAAGGTGGCCGCCAAATGAATGTCGTGCCGGAAACAGCCGCGGTCGAATCCTACCTTCGGGCCAACACCCTCGAAGATCTCAATCGCCTGCGTGAGACCTTTGATCGCGCGGCCACGCATATGGCGGGCGCTATCGGGGTGGGTGTTGACATTATTGAAACAGCAGGCTACCTGCCGTTTATTCAGTCCGAGGCCCTTGTGGCGCTTCTTCTTTCCAATATGCGCGCGATCGTTTTGGATGAACAGATCGAGCGCGGGGTGATGTCAGGTGCGTCAGGCGACATCGGCGACGTGGGGAACCTTCTTCCTTCGGTTCAATTTGGTTTTTCAGGGATTCGGGGGCGTGTGCACAGCCATACGTTTTCCATTGAAGATCCGGAGCATGTCTACCTTGACACAGCGAAGGTCCTTTTAGGGGTGATCGCGGATCTTGTACGCGATCCGACGCTCAGGGTGAGAAATTCCAATTTTCTAAAAGACAAAAAACAATACCTCCGACAATGGCTCCATTTTTAATCGGTCCCTTGGGTGGGTTCTGCTATAATGACGCTCGGTCTTTTTATTGAGGTATTTATATGGACAAATATAGGCTAAGAGAAAAGCTTGAGGCACATCTTTACGCTGAATACGGCAAAGGCATCCCAACGGCTTCAGAACACGAATACTGGACGTCATTGTCCCGCGTCGTCATGGAGATGATCGGTCCCGATTGGGAGCGATCAAGGGCACTTTACGCCGAAGGGCGCCAAGTGCATTACTTTTCGGCGGAGTTCCTCGTCGGCCGGAGCCTGCTTAATAATCTGTTGAATCGCGAGTGGTTAGATGAGGTCCGGGCGCGGGTTGTAGAAGACGGTTTTGATTTTGACGCCGTATTAAATGAAGAGACGGATCCCGCATTGGGGAATGGCGGCCTCGGGCGCCTTGCGGCTTGCTTTCTTGATTCATCCGCCACGATGGATCTCCCGGTCATGGGACATGGTCTTTTGTACCGCTACGGCCTGTTCCGCCAGGAGATCGAGCACGGCCACCAAAAAGAATACCCTGACGCCTGGATGGAGCTCCCTTATCCCTTCATGGTGACACGAAGGGAAGATAAGGTACTGGTCCGCTACCGCGACATGGATGTCTATGCCGTCCCCTTGGATTTGCCCATCACGGGGCAGAGGACGAATAATGTGAATACCCTGCGTCTTTGGAAGGCGGAGCCGGCGGAGGAGTTCGATTTCAACCTGTTTAACTCACAGCGTTTTGACGACGCGGTCATTTCGCGCAACCGCGTGCAGGATATCTGCCGCGTGCTTTACCCGAACGACACAACCTATGACGGCAAGGTGTTGCGTGTCCGCCAGCAGTATTTCTTTGTTTCGGCTTCCTTGCAGACAATCGTGAAGCAGTACCGGGAACGTTATGGCTACGATTTTTCACATTTTTCCTGTGACAATATTATCCAACTGAACGACACGCACCCCGTGTTGGCCATCCCGGAATTAATGCGTCTTCTGATCGATGAAAATCGTCAAAGCTGGGACGAGGCCTGGGCGATTGTGACCTCAGTATTTGCCTTTACCAACCACACGATCATGCAAGAAGCGCTCGAAAAATGGGATCTTGAGATATTCCGTTATCTCTTTCCCCGCATATTGGAGATCATTGAAGGCATCGATGAGCAGTTTAAAAAAGAAGCTTTCGCGCATGGCCTGAACGATGACGAAATACTCCCCTTGTCGCCCATCCACGACGGCAAGGTCCACATGGCGCTCCTTGCGATTTACGCCTGTCTGTCCATTAACGGGGTGGCTCGTATCCACAGTGAAATTTTGAAACAGGAAGTGTTTCACCCCTTTTATCGCTGGTGGCCGGAGAAATTCTCCAATAAAACAAACGGAGTGACCCCGCGCCGCTGGTTGAATCAGTGCAATCCTGAGCTGTCGGCCATGTTGACAAGGCTTCACGGAAGCGATGAATGGCTGCGTGACATGGACGCCTTAGAAGCGCTTCAGCCGTACGCGGAGAACACCGCTGAAATGCGTAATTTGATCGAGATCAAGCGTGGCAATAAAGAGCGCTTGGCCCGTGTCATACGGGAGCGCGAGGGCATCGACATTGATTCCTCGTTCATCTTTGACATCCAGATCAAGCGACTCCATGAGTATAAAAGGCAGTTGATGAATGCCTTGGAGATCCTCGATCGTTATTATTTCTTGAAAGACAATCCGACGCTTGACGTCCCGCCTGTCGCCTATATTTTCGGCGCCAAGGCCGCACCGGGATATTTCCTGGCAAAAGCGACGATTAAATTTATTAATGAGGTCGCGTTTAAGGTGAATGCCGACCTGGAGGTCAATTCGAAGATGCGCGTGGTGTTCATGCACAACTACAACGTATCCATAGCCGAATATCTGTTTCCCGCCGCCGACATCTCAGAACAGATTTCAACCGTGGGCATGGAAGCCTCAGGCACCGGCAATATGAAGTTCATGATGAACGGAGCTTTGACGGTCGGAACCTATGACGGCGCCAATATTGAGATCTTGGAGCAGGTGGGCGACGACAACATCTTCATGTTCGGCCCTCGTCTAAAAGACTTCCCCGAGACTAAAAAATTCTACACCTCCCATTGGCAGTATGAGAATATTGGTGGTTTGAAGCGCGCGGTGGACACCTTGATCGATGGCTCTATGTCAGACGGTAACACTGGGATGTTCCGCGCACTCTATGATAGACTGCTCCAAGGCTCCAGTTATGAAAAGGCGGATCCTTACTATGTGCTCGGTGATTTTCAGGAGTACCGTGAGGCGAGACAAATGGCCTTTGAGGCCTATCGCAACCAGATAGACTGGGCCAGGATGTGTTGGAATAATATTTGCAAGAGCGGTCATTTTAGTTCCGATCGCACCATCCGCGACTACGCCTCTATGATCTGGAAGGTCGACCGCAAAAAATTGGAAGAGTAAGCCAGGTTAAACAAATAGAAGGAGAAGAAAATGGCAGAATTCAAATTTGAAATCAAAAAAGAGATTGCGGTGCTCTCATCGAGTCCGAAAACGGGTTGGAACAAAGAGCTGAACTTTGTGAGTTGGAATGGCAACACGCCAAAGCTCGATATCAGAGATTGGTCACCTGAGCATGAAAAAATGGGTAAGGGTGTGACACTGACCCGGGAAGAATCGGCCATTTTAGCAGAAGCGTTGGGCGATCTCATGCTCGACGAATTGTTCGATGTGTAATCGATCCTAATCGATGTTGATGAAATGAAAGCGGGCTGTCCTTTGAAGGGCAGCCTTTTTTAACTAATCGGTTCTGCGCTTTCAAGCACGCCGCGGACCACCATGCGGTATTTAGGGACGCCGGTGGTTTGAATCGGATGGCAGGTGACGAGGAGAATACGGGGCCGATAGGAGGTTTCGTAAACATATTTCCCCAACTCCGGCGGCTCAATAATGTCCGAGGATTCAACCACGTAAGTATAAAGATAGCCCTTGCGTTGGATTTCTATCTTATCGCCGGGGGCCACCTCATTTAGGCGGTTAAAGTGGCGTCCTTTGCCGTACATGCGATGGCCAAAATAAGCGGTGACTCCGTTATCTCCGGGCTGTGGGCTTGGCGGATAATGGCCCGGCAACACCCACAGTGAAGCCGCGTTCACGTCAGGCGCGATGGCGATTTCCAGATTGATTTTCGGAATTCGCATAATGGAATCAGTCTTAATCGTGACCACCGTAGGAGGCTTAGTGGCGGGAGCTTCTGTCGGTTCGGCGAGCGGCGGTTTGGTTTTGGTCGGGGTAAAATAATCGTAATCATCGACATAGCCGCCCGGCGGATTGATGTCTTTAATATCGACATCCACCGATATCTCATCGGTGCTCCCCGGTTCTTGATCTTTTAGGCGATCCAAAAGATCCTGCGCGATCTTGTCCTGATTGCGATGGATGATCATGGGTTTAATGAAAAAATAGGCGCCGAGTATGAAGAAAATGACAGACAAGACAACGAGCGCGTTTGAGAACGCCCGGCTGTTCCAGAGGGTTTTCAATTTGCCGGTTTTTTCGGGCAGTTCTTCAGGCTCTTCGGCGTCGATTTCGACGACGGGTGAAACCTCCTCCGTCACCGGAGTCACAACGTCAGTTTGACGCACGACCGGTTTGCGCATCGGTTTCTCGTTCGGCTCGCTTTTATTTTCTGGCGCTTCATGCTTATCGTCTGTCACGGTCAATCCCTCTCTCAGGTATTCGAAAAATGATAGATTAATCTTAACATAGTGCTTTTCAAATTGAGGTAAACAACGCTACGAAACAACGAACAGATCGAGTATATGAAGAATTTCTGCGGGTCAATAGCGTCTATCATTGTTCGGAATTTGCGACCGAGTGCGCTATAATATCGTGGAACTTGAAACATTCCGCATACTATATATGATTGGTGCTATACGATGCAATGGATAATTTAAAACGACCGCTCCATCTCGCTTCACCGAAAATGAGCGACGAGGCATATGAAATGGAATTTGTGAAAGAAGCTTTCCGCTCGAATTGGATTGCTCCTTTAGGGCCAAATGTGACCGCCTTCGAGTCTGAATTTTCACAGGCCATTGGTGCTTATGATGCCGCGGCACTTTCATCGGGGACGGCGGCGATTCACTTGGCATTAAAACTTGCAGGCGTCGGTGAAGGTCTTCTGCCGAACGCGCCTGACACACGCGATTCGCGTGACGAAGTGGTGCTTTGTTCATCTTTGACTTTTTCCGCGAGCGTGAATCCGGTGGTGTACCAGGGGGCGACACCCGTCCTCATTGATGCGAGTGCTGACACTTGGAACATGGATCCACTCGCACTTGAAAAAGGGCTCCAACTGTATCAAGGACGTGTGAAAGCGGTCGTCGTCGCGTATTTATACGGCCTCTTGGCGGATATCGATCGTATTTTAGCGTTATGTGATACCTACCGAGTGCCCCTGATTGAGGATGCTGCTGAGTCTTTGGGAAGTGAGTACCTTGCTTACTATTACCAGGGTGAAGGGCAAAATAAAAGAAGCTGGCATGAAAAGCCAAGGCGACAACATGCCGGTACGGCATCCGATCTTGGTTGCTTCAGCTTCAACGGAAATAAAATTATTACAACCTCCGGCGGTGGAATGCTAACGGGCAATAATCCGGCCAACGCGGTACAGTATTGCGCAAAAGCGCGATTCTGGTCCACACAATCAAGAGAAGATGCTCCATGGTACGAGCACGAGGAGATCGGTTATAACTATCGCATGTCAAACGTTTGCGCGGGGATAGGCAGGGGACAACTAAAGGTGCTTGATCGCCATGTCGCCGCGAAGAAGGCCATATTCGACTATTACCAACACCATTTGGAGGATCAGGACTTGATCCACATGATGCCGGTTCGAGAAGGTGTCTACCCAAACTATTGGCTAAGTTCAGTCCGCTTTTCTGACCCCAAGAAAACGATGCAGGTCTATGAGGCTCTGTTGAAAGAAAACATCGCATCTAGGCCGATGTGGAAGCCGATGAATCTGCAGCCCTTTTACCGCTATTGCGACTTCATTACGGCTGAAGAAAAAGGGAGCGTGGGCGAAACGCTTTTTACATCGGGTTTATGCCTGCCAAGCGATATTAATGCCAAGGAAGAAGATCTCGAACGCGTTGTGCGCATTATTAAGGACCAGGTATAAGGGGTGTACGAACAATATGTCAAAGCAATCCTAGATCGACTGCTTGCGTTCGTCTTGCTACTCGTGCTTTCACCTTTGCTTTTGTGCCTTTTTGTCACCGTCAGAATAAAGCTTGGACGGCCTGCTTTTTTTGTGCAAGAACGCGTGGGGCGGGGAGAAAAACGATTCTGTCTTTTCAAGTTTAGATCCATGACTGCTGAAAAAGATCCAAACGGTGTTTTGCTTGAGGATGCGAGACGTTTGACTCCTTTTGGCGCGTTTTTGCGCGCGTCCTCACTCGATGAATTACCGGAACTTTTTAATATTCTTATGGGTCATATGAGTTTTGTAGGACCTCGCCCTCTACCAAGCAAATATCTGCCTCGTTATAATGATAAACAAAGAAGGCGACATGAAGTAAAACCCGGCTTGACGGGCTACGCTCAGGTCATGGGACGAAATCTTTTGTCTTGGGAGGAGCGCTTTAAGTACGATGTCTATTATGTGGATCACCTCTCGTGTGCTTTTGATTTGAAAATTATCTTGAAAACATTTGGTATCGTGTTGAGACGAAAAGGCATTTCGAGCGAATCACATGTCACGATGGAAGAATTTATGGGGAGTGAGAACAATGACTAACTCTACACGACCGATCGCCATCGTCGGATCCGGCGGTTTGGGCAGAACGGTGAAGTGGCTGATTGATCGCATTAACAGTCATGAACCTAGCTGGGAGATTGTGGGATTTTATGATGACTGCAAACAAGCGGTGCGCGAGGGATATCCTCCATTTAAAGGGACCGTCGCAAAATTGCTTGAATTGGATCAACCTATGGCAGTCGCATGTGCAATCGCTTCGCCTGCCATACGCAAAAACTTGGTAGAGATGCTTTCAACTAATCCGCGACTCTTTTTTCCGTCGCTCATTGATCCGGACACTGTCATTGCGGACAGCGTCGCGATGGGTACGGGAAACATTGTGATGGTCAACAGCGTTTTGTCCCCTGATGTTGTCCTTGCTGATCATATTTATATCAACACAAGCTGTGACATTGGACATGACGTGGTGATATCGAATTACTGCACGCTCTACCCTGCGGCCTGTGTTTCGGGGAATGTGCAACTCGGTGAGCAAGTCGAAGTCGGTGCCAATGCGACAATATTGCAGGATTTATCGATCGCAGATGAGGTCCGTATTGGGGCAGGTGCTGTCGTGACACGATCGATTGAAGAGATCGCTGTTACTTATGCGGGTGTACCTGCCCGCAAAATTAACTGAATGTCTGGATAGGGTGCAAAAAGTGTCAGTTCGAATATGGATGATGAATCATTACGCGACCAAGATGCTTGTAAACGAAGGGGGGCGTCATTACTGGTTTGCGAAGCATCTGAAAAAGCAAGGGTATGAGCCAATTATTTTCTCCTGCAATGTTAAACACGGGGAAAAAGAAAGTGCTGTCTATTTTGAAAGTGATAAACGTTGGACCCAGCATGAATCGTCGGATGGCATACCTTTTGTGGTTATACGCTCGTCGCTCTATACCGGTAATGGCTTGTCCCGCATCAAAAATATGCTCATTTTTGCACGGAATTTAGTGAAGACAGGTCAAGAATACGCGAAAAAATATGGTCGACCCGATGTCATATTGGCCTCGTCTGTGCATCCCCTGACCGTTTTCGCGGGTCAACAACTTGCCCGTAAATTTAAGGTTCCTTGTATCTGTGAAATACGCGATCTTTGGCCTGAGAGTATTTTCGCATACTATCCGAAAAAGAAAAATGGCCCCTTGGCAAAGCTTCTTTATGCCGGAGAAAAATACATGTACAAGCGAGCAGATGCCATTGTAATGACCTGGGAAGGGGGCGCCCAATACATAAAAGACAGGGGATGGGAGCGTGCGATTCCCGAAGAAAAGATCTGGCATATTCCCAACGGTGTAGACCTGGATGAATTTGAATCAAACCGCATCAACCACGTCTATTACGATGAAGATCTTGCAGATGAGACAGTGTTTAATGCAGTCTATACAGGCGCCATTCGCGCGGTGAATGAGATCGACACCCTGGTTCAGGCGGCCCGTATCTTGCAGGGGGAAGGCGAGCCCCAAAAGATTCGCATTTTGATTTGGGGGGCAGGTGACCGGGTCGAACAGCTAAAGGGTGTCATCGAAGGGGAAGGGCTCGAATGCATTCGCTATAAAGGGGTCGTCGATAAACGCTACATCCCTTCACTTTTGTCTCAGGCAGACTGTTGTGTCCTTCACAACAGGAGTACGATTTTGGACCAATACGGGCAAAGTCAAAATAAATTCTTTGAATATCTGGCGTCGGCGAAGCCTGTTCTGGTAACATACACTGTCGGATATAGTGTTTGTGAACGCTTCGGCTGCGGTATGGAATTACCGCATCAAGACGGGATATCGATCGCCGAGGCATTGAAATCGCTTGCATCAGGAGGCGAGGCGACACTCCGTCGGATGGGTGAAAAGGCAAAAGAAGCGGCGGCAGAATATGATTTTGCGCGACTCACTGAAAAATTAGTCACGGTCATTGACATGTTGCTGGATGAAGATAAAAAGGGGAGCGGAGGCTTTCATGGAAAATATTGAACAACGATTTGGCCCGGGGAACAAATTATCGGTCATAGGGCTAGGTTATGTGGGCATGCCATTGGCGATCGCATTTGCAAAAAAACTCCCGGTGATCGGTTTCGATATCAATGAAGAAAAAATTGCGTTGTATCAATTAGGCTATGATCCGACGAATGAAGTGGGCGATGAAGCGGTGAGGGAGGCAACGGTCGATTTCACTTCTGATGAAAAGAAGCTCGACGACGCTATTTTCCACATCGTGGCCGTTCCAACACCTATTAACCTCGACAAAACACCTGATCTTTCGCCGATCATCGGCGCTAGTGAAATTGTGGGCCGGCACTTGAGACAAGGGGCGACGGTTGTCTTTGAATCAACCGTCTATCCCGGTGTCACCGAAGATATTTGTATCCCGATTTTGGAAGAGGCATCAGGGCTTATTTGCGGACAAGACTTTGATGTCGGCTATTCGCCTGAGCGGATTAATCCGGGGGATAAGGTCAATACACTTGAAAATATCGTTAAAATTGTCGCCGGTACGGACGAGCAGAGCACAGAGAAGATTGCCGAAGTCTATGAATTAGTGATTAAAGCGGGCGTATTTCGAGCCGGTTCCATTAAGGTGGCAGAGGCAGCAAAGGTCGTAGAAAACAGTCAACGCGATATCAACATTGCCTTTATGAATGAGCTGGCGATGGTTTTCGACCGAATGGATATTGATACGAACGAAGTAGTCGCCGCGATGAATACGAAATGGAACGCGCTCGGTTTCACGCCGGGCCTTGTCGGGGGGCACTGCATCGGTGTAGATCCCTATTATTTTATCTATGAGGCCGAGAAATTGGGATATCACAGCCAAATTATTCTTTCGGGGCGCAAGATTAATGACGGCATGGGGAAATTTGTAGCGGAAGCCATCATTCGCGAACTTGTTTTAGCTGACCGAAATGTCAAACGTGCCCGGATTGTGATACTGGGTCTCACGTTCAAGGAAAATTGTCCTGATACGAGGAACACGAAGGTCATCGACATCGTCCGGGCACTCGAAGCCTATGGCGTTGAGCCGGTTATTGTGGACCCTGTGGCTGATGTCGAAGAGACAAAGCGCGAATACGGCATTGAGTTGTCAGATTTGTCAACGATAAAAGATGCTGACTGTCTTGTT